>WNGE01000018.1_pt1 | contig 154706 bp, 135 predicted proteins | sample 5400651 | NCBI WGS metagenome assembly WNGE01 (sample SAMN13153370, study PRJNA577476) | soil metagenome | isolation source: 60 cm soil or saprolite under grassland replicate 2 | place: USA:California | collected 2016-06-15
TAAAGGTTGGTTGCGGAGACAGGACTTGAACCTGCGTCGACGGATTATGAGTCCGTCCCTGGCGGCTTTACGACTCCAGTGTACTCCGCGTCAAACTGGCTACGGAGGTAGGATTCGAACCTACGTAAACGAGTTTCAGAGACTCGCGCCTTTCCAGCTCGGCCACTCCGTAATTTTCTTGAATTGGTGGACCTGGCACGATTTGAACGTGCGACCTCGACCTTCGCACGGTCGCGCTCTGATTCCGCTGAGCTACAGGTCCGGGATTTCCGGCAGTGAGCGAGCTGCGCTGACAGCCACCAGTGCTGTCGCTCGATCTCACCACCGAAACTTGGCGGAGGCGGCAGGACTTGAACCTGCACACGCAATGCGCGGCGATTTAGCAAATCGCTACCATACCGTTAGGCGACGCCTCCATCGATTGGCGGAAGGGACAGGACTTGAACCTGCAAGCGACAATGCGCGGTAGTTTTCGGGACTACTGCCTTACCAGTTAGGCTACCCTTCCAGAGATTTTGAGTTGCGATTTTGAATTAGATTGGCAGGGACGCTCGGATTTGAACCGAGAATCTCGGGTTTGGAATCCGATGGTTTGCCGTTAGCCTACGCCCCAAGAATTCTTGGTGCATGTGGTAGGACTCGCACCCACGAAGTCGTTGGACGCCTGATTTACAGTCAGGTGCTTTTGCTGCTCAGCCACACATGCGAAATGGAATTCAGATTTCAAATCTCGCGTGCAAGATTTCAAGTCTGAGATCCATCTGTGCTAAAAAAATAGATGAAGGCAGAGAGAAAACAATGCCGCGAACACACTTCGAGGCACACTTCTCCTGAGGATGGCGATCTCGCGGACTCTCGCAAAGGACCGAGATCGTCATCCGTTGAAGGCTCCCTGCCTTCATCTCTCGCAAATAGGTACTTCGATTGTCAAAAAACTAAAGGAGCGGGCTTTAAGCCTCCCAGGGAAGCTGCCCGCTCCTTACAAGTCTCGCGATTTTGCTTTGAGATTTGGGAGCGGGAGTCCGCTCCCGCTGATTAATGCCTGATATTCCGGCTATCTATGGCCGTCGGTTGTCCGAGTCTGGCGCCGAAATAATTGACGGATGACAAGCTCAGACCGCCTGATAAACACACCGCGCGCATCTCGACACGGGTCGACCATTTCGCCGTATGTTCTTTGTATGTCCTGCTCGTCATCATTGAAGTTTTCTTTCTCACCGTTGCGCAAATCTTCATCGCGCGAACCCTCTTGTATAAAGTATCAATAGCGATCGTGTCAAGATCTTTCTGAGAAAAACAATCAGCGAACACGTGTTCGCGATGGCTTTGATAACTCTGTCGATAGGATAGTTGCCTCGACTCTGAGTTCACGAATTGCAAACAACGCGACTTGATTATGTGCGCACCGCCGGGGAGGAAGGTCCCCTACAAGGGCGTTGCTCCCAATTTGGGATCGTGCCATAATGAGTTGGAGGATGAGAATAATTTCCCGCAAGACACTGCGGTTGTTTTGGGAAAAGCCTGAATATGCCGATGCGGAGCAACCACTTAAAGCCTGGTTTAGAGAAGCATCCAACGCGTGGGCTAGTCCCGCGGCGATTAAGGCCGCATTCGGCAATGCCAGCATCGTGGGCAATAACCGCGTGGTGTTCAATATCGGCGGGAACAAGTATCGACTCGTTGTCAGGGTGAATTATCCGTACCGCGTGATGTATGTTCGTTTTGTTGGGACCCACGCGCAATATAACCGAATTAACGTGGAAGAGATTTGAATATGAAAATTAGACCAATCAAGAACAATCGAGACTACCGGGAAGCGCTTAAGGAAATCGACCGGCTGATGGACGCCCGGCCAAACACGCCGGAAGGCGATCGTCTCGATGTGTGGGTGACCTTGGTAGAGGCATGGGAGGAAAAACAGTGGCCCATCGATTCGCCTGATCCGGTCGAGGCTATTCTGTTTGCCATGGAACATCGCGGTCTTTCTCGGCGCGACCTTGAGCCACTTATCGGGAGCAGGGCACGAGTGGCAGAAGTACTCAATCACAAGAGGTCGCTTACCCTGCCAATGATTCGTCGTCTACACGAAGGGTTAGGTATTCCTGCCGAAGTGCTAATCGGCGAGAGCGTAGCCGCATGACGTAAGAACTTATGGAGTTTTGTATGTTTCGACGCGAGTATGTACCGGTTTTGTGCCACCAATTGCGACGGCGAAAGTTGGCGCTAAGATGGCGCGCGCTGATGAAGAAAAACTCCCCAGATTACTTCAAAAGCGCTGACGGAATTTCTGCAAAACGAGAACCAATTTCAGAGATGATCTGGTCCGTTCCGGTCATTCTCTAAAAAGACCGCTGTCCAGCACATTTTGCGAAAACTAGCGGTGGTGATCCTCAGTGTGCGAGAGGCACACAAAAACGATTCAGGATCAACTTGGCGCTAAGATGGCGCGCTACTGGAAAAGACTGGACTCTTACCTAGATCACTCTGACGGCTGCAAGGCCCATTTATATTGGGAAATCGGTGGAGGCAGGGTCAGGTTCAGGGCCACTTTGAGGTCTTGAAAACCGCCGACCGAAAGGGTCTTGCAGGTTCGAGTCCTGTCCCCTTCGCCACTTCTTTCAACGACCGAGATCAGGGGTTTCAAAAGAGAGGTTATGGGGAATATCTTCTGATGGACGCGCAAGCCAAGGTTGATCACATCGCGCAAAAGACCGGAGTGCGCGGAATGGTTCTAGATGCCAGGAATGAGGAATTGGTAAGGTGGTACGAAGAGCATGACTTTGCGCGTAAGGAAGGAAGTCTTCGGATGTTTAAGAGTATCGATCTAATCCGCAAACTAAAGTTGAATGAGTAATTCAGGCTTGACTTGCAAAAAGCTCCTGCTGTGTGCTCCAGATCGCGCTAGTCTCTCTGCCATCTTGCCCTAATCCAAGGTTCAAAGGCCATTCATCATTAGGGTGTCATCACCTTCATCTTTAGGAGAATCTAATGGTTCGCACTATCCGGTCAAAAAGCAACCACTCTGCTGATAAACAGGTAGGCTTACGCGCTTCACTTTTATCGCTGCCGCTGCGGCGACAAATATCAGCGGTGATACTTTTGCTATCGGTGATCTTCGAGCCCATGCGCGGCATTGCTCAATCGAAAGAGCCGGAGAAACGAGGGATTGGTATCTCTACCGCATCCAGGCAAACATCCGTCCCTCCAACACCTGCCACTCCAGGCGATAAACCGGAGTTGATTCTTCAAACTGGACACACAAGATCCGCGAACGCCGTAGCCTTCAGCCCCGATAATCGCTGGCTGGCCTCGGGCGGCAAAGACAACGTCATAAAAATTTGGGAGACCTGGCGACGGGAAACATACTACGGACGCTATACGGTCATACGAGCAACGTTAACGCACTCGCCGTCAGTCCCGATGGGAAACTGCTGGCTTCGGGGAGCGGAGATATTAATGACAAGCGAGATTTAGGGACCTTCACTCAGGGAGGCGTTGTCGGCGGGGCAGAAGATAATACAGTAAGGATCTGGAGTGTTCAGACGGGACGACAGTTGCAGGTTCTGCGCGGGCACGAACTGCCCGTCGGCGCCGTCGCTTTCAGTAACGACGGACACTCGCTAACGAGCGTGAGCGGGGACGCGGTCAAAGTCGGGTTTGCAAATTATCCTCGAACACCGCATCTCGGATGAGGAGTTGGAGCGGGCGGTTGAAGGAATCGATGCGGACAAATTTCTGATGGTCATCGATGCTTGCAATTCCGGGCAGGCACTCGAAGCCGAGGAGCAGCGGCGCGGTCCGATGAACTTCAAGGGTTTGGCACAACTGGCTTACGAGAAGGGAATGTACATCCTGACCGCGGCGCAGAGTTATCAGGCTGCACAGGAGGCATCACAACTGGGGCACGGACTGATTGACTTACGCGCTCGTCGAGGAAGGACTGAAGCAGGCGGCGGCGGATAGTGACCCCAAAGACGGTGAAGTGTGGGTGCGTGAATGGTTCGATTACGCGAGCACGCGCGTGCCCAACATGGAACTCGAGAAGATGAAGCAGGCGCGCGGCCTGGGCCTCGATCTTTCCTTCGTCGCAGGCGAGGAACGCGTTCCAAACCTGGAGCGCCGCGCCGTACAGACACCCCGAGTCTTTTACCGGCGCGAATCAGAAGGACGGCCACTAATCGTCGCAAAACGATGAGAAGATGCTCGAGAACTCGAACGCGACCCGACATGCTGCAAAGTGGTGTGACCCAACATTGACACGATGTCCTCTCGTGTACGCCTTTTTGCCCTCAAGCGCGCGTCACACTACAGCCACCCATCTTCTGCTTGGAGTCGACATCAACATCTCATGAGAGGGTTAACGCGCGATCGCCGCAATTGACGTGTCGTCTAAACTCCTGCCATTTCGAAGATGTATTGATTGGCCCAGGCTGCAACGCATCTGACATTGCACGAGAGCGAGCAATTAAATTGTGCTTTAATAAAGCCCGCGTATTCTTTCGCTTATTTTAGTTTTGTCACGATTTCTAAAACAAGTGCGAATTTGCCGTGGCTGTCCCACCACTTGCCCAGTTTTCACTAGCAATCGCGTCTTCACGCCTTGAAGAAGAGTTGGCATTAAGATGGCGCGCTGATGTCCACGAACCTACCGACGAAAGAATGAAGACGACACTACAGCTGCTTGTCGAGAAACCAAATATTCCAACCACGACAGCGTGGTACCTGGCTGATCTCGGCGAAGCTCGTGGTAAGCAGGAACTCTTCACCAAGCAGTCACCGCAGCGGCTGAGGCTCTTCCGCGAACATGCGCTGATCGAGAGTGCAGTGTCGTCTAATCGGATCGAAGGGGTAGAAGTCGACAAGTCTCGCGTGGGGACGCTGATCTTTGGCAACCCAGCGTTCCAGGACCGCGACGAGGAAGAAGTGAGCGGCTATCGCGATGCGCTGAAACTCATTCACGAACGTGGCGCAACCCTTCCGATCTCCGAAGCCACGATCAAGAAGCTGCACAGGCTTTCTCGCGGCAAGATTTGGGACGCAGGAAAGTATAAAGACAAGGATATCGATATCATTCAAACCTACTCTGATGGTTGCAGCCGAGTTCGGTTCAAAAGTGTGCCGGCCGAGAAAACGCCAAACGCGATGACCGAGCTGATGGAACTGTGGCAGCGCGGATTGCGAGAACGATCGGTGCATCCCTTTGCTCTTGCTGCAGCTTTAAATCTCGATTTTCTATGCATCCATCCTTTCCGTGACGGCAACGGGCGCGTTTCGCGTCTCTTGTTTTTGCTTGCTTGTTACCATTGTGGGCTGGAGGTTGGTCGCTATATAAGCCTTGAGCGCCTCATCGAGCAGAATAAGGAGCGTTACTACGAAGTCCTCGAACAAAGCTCCCAAGGCTGGCATGAGGGCAAACACGATCCCTGGCCGACGATCAATTTCCTGCTCTATACATTGACGCAGGCATGCAAGGAATTCGAAAACCGATTGGACCAGGTCAAGATTCCACGCGGCGAGAAAACCGCGCTCGTCGAAGCGGCCATCGCCCGGCAAAGCGGCGACTTCAGGGTGGCTGACATTCAGCATGCTTGTCCGGGCGTCAGCGTTGATTTGATCCGAGCCGTGTTGAAACGGTTGAAGGGTGCGGAGGTTGAATGCCTGGGCCGAGGAACTGCTGCAAAATGGCGAAAGAAGCGAAGAAAAGCGGCCAAATAGGTAATACCTATTTAATTAGGTATTAAATTAGGTAACGAAGCATACGATCAGGTACTTGATCGTGCTCTCGCGGTAAGTATGCGCGAACATCCTGGTCGCGTTGCGCAGCACGAACAGCGGATTGCGCCGGAACGCGACGGGCATGTGACCTATTAAGTTTAGGCTTCGAGTTGATTCCCGAAATGGAATGCGAATACAAACTCGTCAGTGATGACCTGCGTGATCTGGTTATCGAGGTCGCCAGTCGATCTGAAGCCGGTGACATCCTTAGCTCTCCGGAGCGTTGTGCCGAGGTCACCTGCCTCATCTCGATTGGCGCACCTAACGATGAACTGCCTATCGGTTATCAGAACATCTCTAGTAAAGTGCGCCTGCTCTTCGGGGATACACTGGATGCGGAGTCGGGCGCCACAGAAGTCGACGTGCGAACCCTCATCGACCTCGCGCAGAGCCTAAGATCGTCTACAGGAAAGGTGCTAATCCACTGCGAGGCTGGTGTTAGCCGATCTACGGCTGCGGCGCTAATCCTTTACGCTTGCTGGCTTGGTGCCGGGCGTGAGTGCGATGCAATGAGACGCGTTTTAGCGCAGCGTCCCATTGCGATCCCGAACCGGAGAATGGTTGAGCTCGCCGATCATTTGCTCAAACGAGATGGACGGCTACTTGAAGCGCTGGGTTGAAGTTCTGTGCGTCAGGCGCCGCAGGACCTAGTTCGAGTGCGGTCTTCACTCCGTTAGGAGGGAGATGTTTATAGCTCGTGGTCGTGAGAACCTCCGGCGCGGTTCGGAGGGGCGGAACTCAACTTGACAAGTACCAATCTAGATTCATTCCGCCCCTCCGAACCGCGCCGGAGGTTCTTAGGTTCCGGTCTATAAACATCTCACCCCCAACGGGGTGAAAACCGTTCACTCTCAAACTAACGCCGCCATAATAGGGTCAACATCAGAGTCCCATATCCTTAATTACTGCCTGATAACGCGGCTTCGCCCGCAATCCGTCGAAAATGGGATCAGCTTTGACGAAGGCCAACAGGAAGGCCCTTGCGCGAAACGCCTGCTCGAGATCTTCGAGGGCCTGCTCTTTATCGCCACTAAAGGCACGGATCCGCGCGCGAGCGTAATAAGCATCTGCGGTCTCTGGTCGCCCCAGGCGCTGCGCGAAAAATCCTTTGATGCCAAGTTCAACGCAAGCGCGTCGACAAGCTGCAAGGCGATCTCATTCTGCGCTGCGAGTTCATCCCCTGCGGCTTTTTCAAATTCCGTTGCCCAGATCGCTGACTGGTTACCGACGTTCATTAATCGGGCCGTGATGCGAACACGGTCGCGGACGCGAAAGACGGTCCCTTCCAGCACTGCGTCAACATTCAACTTGCGTCCGGCGCTGATCGAATCTTCATTAAAGTTATCGAAAATCATGATCGCGCTCGTCGGCCGGACGTTCAGCTCGCGAATGTTGCTCAGGCTCGTGATCAAGATGTCAGCAATGCCCAAACCGATATGCTCGGTATCTTATCAGCTGAAATTACCTTAAAGGGCAGAACCCCAATCGATTTGACTGCAATCGTGGCAGGCCGATCGCTCGTTCCTTTGCGCAAGGCCCACATCGCACGACGACGCCCCTCGCCGTTCTTGATGTCCAACGCGATGGCAGCATCATTGCTGAAACTGCCCGGCTTCACCACCTACGGCAATAGTAATGAAATCCTTAGCAGAGCCAGTAATGGCACCCGAGCCGCGCCTACTGCTTCAGGCAATGGCCGAGTGCTGCTGCAATTGGGCGCCACAGGTCACGATGGCACCAACTTTGTCAGCACTCCGCGAGCGACTATGGTCGAGTCGAGCAACATAGTCGCGCAAGGACTGCTGCGCGAGCAGAAGCGTCTGCGTTCGCTATCGCGTTTCATAGACCTCGATGGACAATTGCACTTCGGATCGCAGGCCGTCGATCAAATGAGCGCCAGCCTGGCGGACGCGGTGAAGGCCCTTCTGCAAATGGTGCCGCCGAGTTGGGCCGACCAACGTGCTGCGCCTACCGCAAGTGACAACCGCGTGCCAGTGCGCAGCGCGCTATTGAAGGGACCGCTCGCGCCTAACGGCGACTGGGTGATGGAGAAGGCAGGGGCGAGCACGGCAACAATCGCAATTGCACGCGTGCCCAACAGCGACGACGTTACGTACGAGATCGTGAACTTCATCGACGGCCGGCGCACGGTCAGCGAGATTCGCAACGCAGTCAGCGCCTAGTTCGCGCCCCTCGACCTCAAAGCTGTCACCGAGTACATCGACGTGCTCGCAAAGGCCGGGGCCGTGACGTTCAAGAAATGACATCAGGCAACCGGGGCCTTAGGAAGTGACATAAGCATCAATCTTGTCGATTGACGATTAACGATTTGCGAACCATTCACTCTAATTGATTTACCTGGCTAATCTATGGTGGGAGTCTGTCGGAAAAAAAAATGAGTCCCTACGTACCTGAAGTTGATTCCCGGGTGCAGGATGAATTTATTGATCACGACCTTTCTTCACTCCGGAGGAGTGAGATGTTTATAGACCGGTACCTAAGAAGCCCCCGGCGCGGTTCGGGGGGCGGAATGAAACTAGATTGGTACTGGTCAAGTTGAGTTCCGCCCCTCCGAACCGCGCCGGAGGTTCTCGGGCCTCTTTAGCTATAAACATCTCACCCCCTACGGGGTGAAGCCCGCGCCTCTTTGCGCCAGCCATAAACAGCAACCACAAACATTACGGAAGATAAGCAAGCGAGCACACGTCTAATAAGAAGGAATAGTGATCAGGAGTCGGGTTCATGAATGATACGTGATGAGAGAAGAAGGTTCAGTAATTAGATTGGCTGTCGTTGTTGGTGTGCTCGTTATGTCCTCCTGTACACCTGGAGAAGCTGGTATGGGCAACACACCTACAAAACAACCGCTATTTGTTGCCGGCCCGTCCGTTACGATTGCCGAGGGACCCGGCAATGTGGCCCTGGGCGATGTGAATAGAGATGGCTGGCTTGATCTGGTCGTCTCCAGCGGAAAAGGCCGAAGCATTATGGTGCTGCTCAATGATGTCGATGGCGCTGGTGGTGCAGGTCCGGGTAAAGGCGTTCGCAAGAGTGCAGATAAGAGCGAAGGAATGTTTCGCGCCGCCGCCCGGACAACATCGGTGCCTGACATTCCGGGGGAAATAGTACTGGGTGACGTAAACGGCGACGGCAATCCGGATCTGGCTTTCGTCAGTCACGACAGCTACAACGTTATTCTGCTTTTAGGCGATGGCAAAGGTGGACTGGCTCTCGCTCCGAATTCTACCCTTGTGATGAAGCAGGGTCAGCACCCGCACACGCATGGTCTCGGAATAGCCGACCTCAATAATGATGGCAAACTCGACCTCGTCACCGTCAACAATGCAGACAATGATGTGTCGGTCGCATTCGGCGATGGACGTGGCGGCTTTACCCGCGCTCCCGGCTCGCCTTTCGACGTTGGTCCCAGCCCCTATCCACTCGCGCTCGGCGATGTGAACGCCGATGGCCGCCTCGACATTGTCGCTACGGCTAGTGCCACTGGTCCCGCAAGAGCGCAACAACTGCAGTTAAGTCGTGCCCTGACGCTGCTCTTGGGTAATGGACGTGGGGGCTTTCAAACGAGTCGGATTCCCATGCGAACGGGCGAACCGTGGTTTGTCGCAATCGGAGACGTCAACGGTGATCGCAAACCCGATCTCGTTGTTACTCATCATGAGCAGCGCGAATTGACGGTGCTGCTCGGCGACGGCGCTGGTAATTTTCGGGAAGCAGTCGGCTCGCCGTTCGACCTGGGCCACAACGCATTTCAGTTAGTCCTCGCAGAGGTGAATCATGATGGCCGGATGGACGTGATTTCCGCGGCAGGTGATGGTGTTCGCGTCATGCTCGGTGACGGAAGCGGTAGCTTCAAACCAGCGCCCGACTCGCCGTTCGCGACGGGCAGGGGAACCTGGAGACTGGCCCTGGGCGACGTAAATCGAGACGGTGAAGTTGACGTCGTCACCTGCAATTCTGAGAGCAATACGGTAGGCGTGTTGCTTGGTAACTCGGTATCTGCTCCGAGGTGAAATCTCCTGCTCCAAAAAGCCACCAAAGAGGCACAGCGCAGCCTTTACCGCAACCAAAACAGTTTCACGCAAAGACGGAAAGGAGCAAAGACGCAAAGTCTGCTCTGGTTCTTCTTTGCCTCTTCGCCCGTTTGCGTCTTTGCGTGAACTCCTTTGCGATTCGAGGATGACCCAGCGATGGAGGCGCTAATGGTTGACGGCTGATTTCGTTTCGCGAAGCCTAGGCATGGGCGTTAGACTCATCTCATAACTCATTATCAGGGAGGAGTCATGGCTGAGGACGATAAGAGCGGATTGCTTGAGAAAGTGGTGCACGCCGGTGAGCGTATAGTGGAGCTGGGAGCCGAGGCCTCACGCTTGAAGGTCCGAGCTTCTCACGCCACGGACGACGCGATAGTTGAAGCGAGGCGACTGGCGAAACGTGGCCGTTACGCCGCGGAGGATCTGATCGACGAGACGACCTATAGAATAAAACGCGATCCGTTGCGCTCGGTGGCGATCACGTTCGCCGTCGGTCTTGGAGTAGGAGCCCTTGCTGGCTGGCTCGCCGGACGAAGGAAGACAGTGATTGAAGTGTCGGATCAAGGTTGAGGTTAGGCCGACCCTGAGAACACGTCTGAGATCATTAACCTCGCCGAATGGTCGTTCCACTTCAGTCCGGACGCTTGAGCCAGAAGTGGATCGATTTCGGGTCGATCACATTTGAAGTCGTTCCTTGCGGGTCGCCGCAGCTTTTTCCCTAGGCAGGCTGCTGAAAAAAGGACTGTTTGCAGCACTCGCCTTGTTTTTGGGAGTTTTGGAAACAACGACGAGAGCACGATCCACGAAATTTCACGAAATAGAGAACGAATTTAGTATTTAGTTCGTGTGGGTTCGTGGACCGGGTCTTTGTTTTCCTTTTTCAGCAGCCTGCTAAGGGCGTATCAAATTGTACGTTCTCGAGATCCTCTTTTGTTCTAGCTGTTCGTGCTTGAGAATTCCCAAAATCCTCTTCCAAATCGGAATCTCGGGCCTCTATTTGAGGCCCGGTTTGCATCTACGCTTTAACCGAAACCTGCGAAGTGTGTGTGAGCCGGCGGCGCAATTCCCGACGAAGTCAGAATTTTTCAATTTTTCGGATGCAAAGCGATGAGGATGCCGGCACAACTCAGGTCACACCAGTGATGTTACGGGACCGTAACACTTGAGCGAACTGAAATCCTCGCACGACTGAAGCGTGTATGTTCAAATATTAGCGTATGGGACAACTCGCACGGTTATTGTTTGGGCACGAGCGGGCCGTTTTCACCAATGGCCATTTCGGCTTCGACGTGCGTCCTCGACCTGCGATTCTCATGCTCCTCGCCATCCTGCTTTTCGCCTTTATTTACTTCGTCTACATTCGACCGCGCGTCCGCGTGCCGAAGTCCACGACTACAATACTCGCTCTCCTCAGAACAGCACTGATCACGCTGGTGGTCTTCATGCTGCTAAGACCAGTGGTGGTGGTGTCGTCTGTTATTCCCCGCAGCAGCTACGTCGCTGTGGTCGTAGATGATTCGCAGAGCATGAAACTCCAGGACATGCCCGGAGGCATGACCCGCCTCGACGCAGTGAAACAAAATCTGCTTTCTGCACAAAGCCCTTTCATGACTCGGCTCGGAGAAAAGTTCAAGACAGAACTCTACGGGTTCTCGGGAGAGCTGGTGGGGCTCAAGAGTGGAGATAACCTGTACGGCGAAGGGCGTAGCAGCGATCTTGGGGGCGCGATTGACGAAACTGCGAAGCGCGCGGCCGGCATACCTCTGTCCGCCGTTGTGATCGCCACAGACGGCGCTGCGAACGTGCCGCGCGACCTGGCGGCAATTCTGCGAGACCTACGAGCTCGCGATATTCCGATCTTCACTGTGGGCGTCGGCAGCACGTCTCGCCCAATGGATGCAGAACTCGTGCGTCTCAATCTCCCTCGCCGCGTACTCGTCGGGTCAAGGTTAAATCTTGAGGCGTTTGTGAGTCTGAGTGGTTTCGCCACATCAAGAGTACTGATGGGCGTGCGCGAAGATGGACGCGCGGTCAAAACCGAAGAGTTCAACTTGCGTGGGAACGAAACGCAGACGGTACACATGGAGATAGTGCCTTCCACCCTGGGTTGGCACCGCTACACAGTTGAGATCACTCCGCTCGATGGCGAGCTGACCGTCGAGAACAACAAACAGGAATCACTGGTAGAAGTGATCGAAGGCCCGCTGCGAGTGCTTTACGTTGAAGGAGAGCCGCGCTGGGAACTCGGCAAGATTCGCGAGTCGCTTCAACCCAACGAAAAGAATGTCACTTTGGTTTCGCTGCAGCGCACCGGCGAGAACAAGTTTTATCGTCAGGGCATTGCAACTCAACAGGAATTGGCCGGCGGCTTTCCCAAAACTGAGGAGGAACTCTTTGCATACCAGGGCCTGGTTCTCGGCAGCGTAGAGGCAAGTTTCTTTACTTCGGATCAGTTGCGCGCCATCGAGGCTTTCGTTTCACGGCGTGGAGGAGGTTTGCTCGCAATCGGCGGCCGCCTTGCCTTTGATGGCGGCAGGTACCAGGGAACGGCGGTCGCCGATTCACTGCCACTGGCGCTCGACGGGCGCAGTACACAACTAGCCGATGCGTTCGCTCCGGTCTACAAGCCACGCCTGACCGGGCCGGGGCAGACGCACCCGATCACACGCCTCAACGAAGATCGGGCGCTCAGTCTTAAAACCTGGAACGAGCTTCCGCCCATCTCCGTGCCCGAAGCATTGAATAGCGTGAAGCCAGGAGCGACGGTGCTCCTTGAAGCGTACCGCACGGGCAATGGCAACGGCTCGGCTCCAAAAACTGTGCCGCTGCTGGTTCAGCAACGCTACGGTCGCGGACAGACTCTTGCTTTCACAGCGGCCGACACCTGGCGTTGGCGTATGAGGATGGACTCAAAGAGCAACGCGCACGAAGCCTTCTGGCGCCAGATGTTGCGGTACCTGGTAAGCACTTCAGCAATGCAGACCGAGATAGCGGCCGAGCACGACATCTTTGCCATAAACGACGCCGTGCGCATCGTCGCAGACATTCGAGATAAACGTTACAACGCGGTCAGCGACGCGCGCGCGACTGCGCGCGTGACTAAACCATCCGACGCCACGATTGAGGTCCCCTTGAAGTTTACAACGCTGAACGATTTGAACGCTTACACAGGTGAGTTCAAGGCAGACGAGTTGGGCCAACACCGCATCGAATTGATCTCGACTAGCAGTAGCATCGGGCCGGCGAAGGCGCAATCGAACGTTCTTGTAAGCGAACTTAATCGGGAGTTCTACAGTGCGGCCCAGAATAGTGATCTATTAAAGCGTATTGCTGCTGAGACTGGGGGAAAGTACTACCAGCTTGGCGATACGCAGTCGCTGGTAGACGACTTGACTTATCGGCGGACGCCCTACTCGGAACGCGCGACCAAGGAACTCTGGGACATGCCGATAAATTTTCTCTTGATCATTGGTTTACTGAGCACTGAGTGGTTTCTGCGCAAACGCGAGGGCTTGGCGTGATTCCTTACGGATTATTGGTCTTGATCAGTTTGCTCGCCGTCATGACGTGTGCGCAGTCGCCAGTTACCTCCATCTCATCAACTAAGACTGCGGACCCTCAAACCAAATCGCGACCGGCCCCGGATGATCAAAAGTACGCCGTCATCATCAACGGAGCCAGCGGCGAGGCCACCTACGCGAAGCAATTTGCACAATGGACTTCGGACTTGCGGGTCGCGCTAATCGAACGATTTGGCTTTGCGGAAGATCGACTTAGGGTTCTGACAGAAAAGCCTACAAACGCGACGGCGGTTCCGGCCACCGCCGAAGAGGTCAAGAAGACGTTTGCTTCTCTGCGGTCCGAACTCGATCCAGACGATGCGGTCTTCATATTCCTAATTGGCCACGGGTCGTTCGACGGCAAAGAGGCAAAGTTCAATTTGGTTGGACCTGATTTGTCCGCCGCCGAATACAACAATCTGTTCTCGTCTCTGCCAACTCGACGGATGGTCATCTTTAATATGGCCAGCGCGAGCGGAGAATTCATCAAGCCTCTATCCGCAAAGGGACGAATTGTCATCACCGCTACGCGCAACGGCCAGGAGCAAAACGCAACCAGGTTTACGGAATTCTTTATTGCCGCGCTGCGGGCGAGCGACGCAGATACGGACCAGGACGGGCACATCTCGGTACTTGAGACCTTTGCCTACGCGAATCGCCTTACTGCGGAGTTCTATCTGCGCGCCGGCCGTCTCGCGACAGAGCACGCGATCATGGAAGACAACGGCGATGGCGTGGGCCACGATAAAGCGGAAGGGGGAGACGGGCTGCTTGCCAGAGCGACGTATCTCGATTCGTTTAGCATGGCACAGGCAGCCGCAAACGCCGCGACGGGAAAACTTTTGAAAGAGCGCATTCGGCTGGAAGGTGAGATTGAACAACTCATCGCACGGAAGCGCGATCTACAGGAAGCAGAATACGAGACAGCTCTTGAGAAACTATTTATCGAGTTGGCAAAAGTGAATCGATCGATCAAGTTGGGAGGATCGTAGGGTGTCATTTCGTGCGACTTCGTGGAGCGGTTTTTGGCGCTTCGATGCGAATGCGCTCAGTTACTTGCCGCTCGTGTGCGCTTTGTTCCTGGCTGTGGCCGTGTCGCCTTCCCTGGTGCCGCGCCATGTCTCCGCTCAATCACAGCCCGATGAAATACCCGGACTCGCTGAATTAAAGAAAGGTGAATACGAGCAGGCGGTAAAACTTTTGGGCGCACGCCTTTCGACTAGTCCCGCTGATGCCGATGCGCAAAGTTATCTCCTGCGCGCATACATCGAAACCGGCCGCTACACTGAAGCAGAGTTGTCGGCGAAGAAGTTCTTGTTGAAATCCCCAGGTGCCGGCCCGGTGCGTCATGAGTTGGCTGAGGTGTTCACGCAAACCGGACGCTATACAGAAGCCATTACCGAGCTTGAACGCGCCAGCGCCGACCTGGAAAAGTCTGCGAGCTCGCCGGACAAGAAGCTCGAGAGTGATCTGCGCCGGGCCGAAGTATTGATGCTCATCGGGCAGGAAGAGCGCGCGCACGCAATCTTTGAATCACTAATCAAAAACTTCAACGATCACGAACCTCAGACTGCGTCCGAGTTGAATCTGGTGGCACGCACGCTGGTGCATCTCGAGAGAGTTCAGGATGCCAACGACGCTTTCCGTAATGCAATTGAAAATGACTCGACATTGATTGAAGCTCACCTCGAAGCAGGCGAATTGTTCACCGAGAAATACAATTATGGTGAGGCGGCCCAGTTTTATGCGGATGCGCTGCAACTAAATCCTAACAGCGCGCGTGCTCATCTGGATTTGGCAATCAACAAAATACTTGAAGACAGCGAAGAAATCTCACCGGCACTCACACGCGCGTTAGCAATCAATCCGAATTTTGTCGGAGCGCGAGTGTTCAAAGCGGGCCTCGCATTGCAAGCGGGAGAATTCGATGAGGCGTCTGCCGAGCTCGACAAAGCATTCAAGGTTAATCCGCGTTCATTGGAAGCTCATGCCGTGCGGGCGGCGATGCTGTATCTCCAGGATCTTGACACTGGGCCTGAAATTACCGCGACGCTCGCGATTAATCCACGCTATGGCGCCATTTTCAACAAGCTGTCTCATTACGCAACGATGACTCGTCGGACAGAACAGGCTGCCCAGTTCGCGCGTCGCGCCATCGAGATCTCACCTGGACTTTGGGCCGCACATCTCAATCTGGGCATGGCTTTATTGCGGCTGGGCCAAATGGCCGAAGGACGTACCGAAATCGAAAAGTCTTTCAAAGGAGACCCGTTCAACGTCTGGGCCAAGAATACGCTTGACCTGCTGGACACCATGGCTGACTACAAGGAAACGAAGCGTGGTCCTTTCGTTATCAAAGCCGCGGCCAAAGAGAGCGACGTTCTTTCGGTTTATGCCGCTAACCTTCTTGAGGAGGCCTCCGCAAAGCTAACCGCGAAGTATCGCTTTACCCCTGCCGGGCCAATCATTATCGAACTGTTTCAGAATCACGACGACTTTGCGGTTCGCGCGCTTGGGCTTCCGGGTGTGGGCGCTCTCGGAGTTTGCTTTGGCCCGGTAATCGCCCAGGATTCTCCGTCCGCGCGTCAGGCAGGAGAGTTTAACTGGGGCAGTACGCTCTGGCATGAATATACTCATGTGATCACGTTGCAAATGACGAACTATCGCGTCCCACGGTGGTTCACGGAAGGTCTATCGGTTTACGAGGAACGACGGGCACGGCCGGGTTGGGGAGATGATTGGAACCCCATCTTCCTTCGTGCCTATGCGGAAGGACGTTGGTTCAAGATTGAAGATCTCGACGAGGGTTTTCAACGCCCACGCAACGCGGAGGACCTTCCAATTGCCTATTTTCAGGCTTCTCAGGTGTGCGAATTCATCGCCGATCGCTTCGGCTTTGAAGCAATTCTTCGTATGCTCGCGCTCTATCGCGATAAAGCACGCACGCCAGAAGTCTTGCATCAGGCGTTGAAGCTGAGCGAGGACGAATTTGACCGGGAGTTCAAAGATTACATAGAAACGAAGGCGCGGCCACTGCAAGCGGCGTTGAAGACGGAAGCAAATGTTACGGCGTCATTGACGAAGGAGGATGTGCTGAAGATGCTAAGCACGCAGGACACATTCGCTCTGCATCTGCGCGCCGGCAGTCTTTTTTTGGCCGACGGTGAGACGGAGAATGCTGTTCGTCACTTCCGGCGCGCGATCGAGTTGTTCCCTTACTACACTGATGAAGGAAACGCGTACGAGTCATTGGCAGGAATTCTCGAGAAAAGAGGTGAGAACACGCAGGCCGCCGACGTGCTCGAGCAACTGGTCAAGTATGACCAGAACAATTTGAACGCCATGAAGTCGGTGGTTCGTCTGCGTCTGTCGCAGGGCGACCGGATGCATGCGCTCGAAACGCTGCGGTTGAGCTTTTACTTAGATCCTTTCGACTATGCGATGCACACGCAAGCCGGTGAACTTAGTCTGGAGGCAAAGGATTATGCGCAAGCGCTGGTCGAGTTTCAATCCACGCTTGCCTTGCAACCGCCAAATATCGCGGAAGCAAACTACAACGTGGCCTCGGCGTATTACTCATTAGGGAGACAGTCCGAAGCCAGACGTGCCGTGCTCCGGTCATTGGAGGCGGCGCCGCGTTATGAAAAGGCGCAGGAGCTTTTGTTGAAAATCGTGGGGCAATAATTTGTAACGCAAGCTGTTAGCTTGCGCTACCAGAGGAGAGCAAATGGCGGTTGAAACGAGCATAATCAGCGACGAGCAGTTACTCGACAAATTGAGTTCCGCCCGCGAGCGCCTGCTCCGAGAGATTAGAAAAGCGATAATCGGACAAGACGACGTGGTCGAGCAGGTTCTGCTGTCGCTGTTTGTCGGTGGACACTCGATTATTACCGGCGTACCCGGTCTGGCCAAAACAATGCTCGTGCGCACGATCGCCAGCGTCCTCGACCTTTCGTTTAAACGCATCCAGTTCACGCCGGACCTCATGCCCGCGGACATTACCGGAACCGAGATCATCGAAGAAGATCGCGCGACAGGCCATCGGGCGCTTCAGTTCATTCGCGGGCCGATCTTTGCCAACATCGTCCTCGCCGATGAGATCAACCGCACGCCGCCAAAAACGCAGGCCGCCTTGCTCGAAGCGATGCAGGAAGGCCGCGTCACGGTCCAGGGCGTCAGCTACGATTTGCCGCGCCCGTTTCATGTGCTGGCCACGCAGAACCCGATCGAGATGGAAGGCACCTACCCCTTGCCTGAAGCGCAACTCGACCGATTCATGTTCAATGTCAAGATCGGTTATTTGCCAGAGGAAGAAGAGGTCGCAGTCGTCAAACAAACAACATCGCCACAGGACTACGAATTCGAGCGATTGATGTCAGCTGACGAGATCATTGCATTTCAACGGCTGGTAAGACAGGTTCCGGCGTCTGACACTGTAACCCGGTATGCCGTGCGTTTGGTGAATGCCAGTCGCCCCGGTACCCCGTCAGCGCCGGAATTCATCAACAAGTGGGTGACATGGGGAGCATCGCTTCGCGCGTCGCAATTCCTGATATTGGGTGGCAAGGCTCGTGCGATCCTGCGCGGTCGCTACAACGTCTCGTGCGAAGACGTACGCGCTGTAGCGCCTGCTGTCTTGCGACATCGCGTGCTGCTGAACTTTCAGGCCGAAGCAGAGAAAGTCGATTCAGATCAGGTCATCAAACAACTGATCGAAATCGTGCCGGAACCAAAGTCCGGGTTGTGAGTGGCATAGGCTTCAGTCTGTCCCATTTTGAAGAGCCATGTGGTCGAGGCTAAATAGAAAGCAACCAAGGACCAGCGCGGAGACTCCAGTCGCTGGCGTTTCTCAACCTGGTCCGACGAAGTTTCTCGATCCCAAGGTGCTTGCGCGAATTGGTTCGCTTGAACTACTAGCGCGCGCGGTCGTCGAGGGCTTTATGTCCGGGCTCCATCGCTCTCCCTTCACCGGCTTCTCCACGGAATTTACTGAGTATCGTCAGTACAATCCGGGCGATGACTTGCGCTACCTGGATTGGCGCTTGTTTGGACGTACCGATCGCTATTTCATTAAGAAGTACCGCGCCGACACGAATACGCAATGCCAGATACTCCTGGACACAAGCGCGTCTATGCGCTACTCGCATGCTGGGCAGGTGACAAAGTTTCAGTACGCGCAGTTTCTTGCTGCCTCGCTCGCATATCTATTGGGTCGCCAGCAAGACGCCGTCGGTCTGGTGGCATTTGACAAACGAGTTCACACACAAGTTCCCGCGCGGAACCGAACTGGTCACATGCGCACAATCTTCGGCCAGCTATCGCTGTTACAACCCGGAGGCGAGACTCGGTTGGCTGAGTCGTTGCACGAGTTGGCCGAGACCCTGATGCGACGCGGGATAGTAGTACTCATCTCGGATTTCTACGATCAACCCGAGCGTCTTCAGTCAGCGTTTCAACACCTACGCTTCAAGGGACACGACCTACTGGTATTTCACGTGTTGGACAAGAACGAAATCGAATTTGACTTTGATGACGCAGTCTTGTTGCTCGAGGACGCTGAGACGAAGGAACAGATGCCTGTGCTACCGGACGTGATCGTGGGCGGTTACCGCGAGCGCATGCGCAGACATATTGACGAAATGCGCCGCTGCGCTGCGGCGAATCACGTTGACTATGAACTGATCACGACCGAACAGCCTTTGGATTTCGCGCTGTTTTCGTTTCTTTCAAAGCGAGCTAGAAGATGAGAACAAATGCTCAGACACTTGTTTTTTGTGGACGACGGCTTTAGGCAACACCGGATCCACGAAACTACACGAACCAAAACCACACGAACAACACGAAGTGTTTTTGGCATTTCGTGTCATATCGTGGATCGTCTGGTTTTAAAGTCAGGTGAATAGATACATGTCTTTCCTGAATCCATTTTTCTGGCTCGGGATTGCGGCGCTCGCAGCGCCGATACTGGTGCATCTGGTAAGGCGAACGCGCGCGCGACGGGTTGAGTTTCCGGCTCTAATCTTTGTAAGACAGGTGCCGCAACGCACGATCCGTCGCCGAACGTTGCAGAATCTGCTGCTACTTCTCCTCCGGTGTCTGGCCATCCTATTGATTGTTCTCGCGTTCACGCGACCGTTCTTCAGCCATCGCAGTGCGGCCAAGGAAAGCGTTTCTTCCAGGGCGAGCGTCATTTTGATCGACACCTCGCTAAGTATGCGACGCGAGCAATTGTTTGCTGAAGCGCAGCGGCGCGCCGAATCAATCATCGATGAGGCTGGTGCCGACGACCGGCTGGCGCTGGTGAGTTTTGGCAAACGATATGAAGTGATCAGTCGCTTTACGACAGATAGGAATAACCTGCGATTGGGTCTCAAGAGTTTGAGTCCCAGTTGGGAAGGGACGGATTACGAACAAGCACTGCGTGGCGCCGAATCCTTGTTCCGCGAACTGCTGGTCAGCGGGCGAAAGCAGATCGTCCTGATCTCTGATTTTCAGACCGCGGGTTGGAGTCCAGCTAACACCACTTTCAAGCTTAGTAGCGATATTCAGCTCATGACCCTCGATGTTGGCGGTGACAATCCGCCGGCAAACGTTGCCGTCACTAAAGTCGAGGCGCGGGCCGTAATCTTCGGCCAGAAATTTGTGGATAACATTGCAGTCCACATCAGCAACTTCGGCGACACCCCACGAGATCATCTGCTGATAGACTTTCGGATAAACGATCAGACTGTCGAAAAGCGCGACATCAGCCTGGATGCGCGCGACTCGAGAGTCGTCGAGTTTACAGGCTTCAATTTGGGCGAGGGCGCTAATCGCTGCGCGATAGACATCGGCGCGGGTGACTTTGCCCCTGACAACAGGTTCTACTTCACCATCCGACGCGAATCTCAAGCGAAGGCTCTGATCGTCGAAAGCGCATCGCGTGATCGCGTTGACAGCATTTATCTGCAAAGCGCGCTGAACATGAACGACGATTTGCCTTTCACGTTCACACTCAAGACTACGGGCACGGTTGATCCGACATCCATCGCCGATTACTCGCTGATTATTCTGAACGATGCGGGATCGCTCTCGCCGGCATTCAGTGAGAGCGTCGCGAAGTTTGTCGAAGCTGGTGGTCAGCTCATAATCTCGACTGGACCGCGCACCGAAGCTGGCGCCTTCAATCGATCGCTTGAGCGCGTTTCGCCAGCCGTCCTGCGAGAGCCGCAGACCATGCAGGGCGAAAGCGTTGCGATCTCAGATGTCAATTTTGATCATCCAATCTTTGAAGTTTTCCGTCAGGGCGGACGATTGACAGCAGCACACATTAACGGTTACTTCCGATCTGAGCCGCGAGTAAGTGCGACGGTGCTTGCGCGCTATGAAGACGGCAGCCCCGCACTCGTTGAATCCAATGTGGGTAAGGGCCGGGTTCTACTTTTTACTTCTTCTTTGGGTGCAAGCTGGAATGATTTGCCGTTAACGCCACTCTATCTGCCGTTCGTGCATCAAATGGTACGTTATGCGGGAGGGCAGGATCTGAGTTCGTGGTATGAGTTGGGCCAGACCTTTACGGTAACTAAGGATCTTCAGGGGACTCCTCCCGCGGTTGATTCTCCAGCAGGCTCACGAGTGATGGAGAATCGTTTGACGCCCGACGGCGACTTGCTGGTAACAGGTCGCGAGCCAGGATTCTATCGCTTGCGGTACAGCACCCGACCGGACTTTACAGCAGTCGACCTCGACGGCTCTGAGGGTAACTTCACGAAGGTTAATTTTGCTGAGTTCGTCGCTGGGGTTACGGGCGGATCCGGAAATCTGGAAGGCTCTGGAGCAAATCGGAAATCGAGTAATGAGGAGATCGAAGCCCGGCAGAGGATTTGGTGGCCGCTGCTTTTCGTTGCTCTTTTGTTGCTGCTGACTGAATCGCTGCTGGCACACCGGACGAGGATGGTCAAAATGGTTGGCAGTAGCTCAGTTTAGAGTTCTAGCTTTAGCTTGTGTGTTAGCCAGCAGCAACCTGAAGGTTGCACTCTAAACTTGAGGTCAATTTGTTGGCTGAGGACGATCTTACAGTTATTCTGAGGGGCAGTCGTGGACTCCGAAAGTAATAATCTGAACAACCTGCTTAGCCGGGCTCGGAAGCGCCGCCACTTGTTGGTGGCCCTTCGCGGAGTTGCCATCTGCTTTTGCGTTGTTGCCGTCATGCTGTTGTTGACAGGGTGGGCGGCGCACCGCTACCGACACAACCAGAGTGCGTTGCCAGGGTTGCGCCTTGGCGCACTTGTTACTTTGCTGGCGACCGTTTACTTCGCTCTCGTCGGACCTTTGTGGAGAAGGATCAGCGATTCTCGTCTCGCCCGGTTAATCGAAGAGCACACGCCTGGTACTGACGATCGTCTGGTCGCCGCGGTCGAATACTCAAGTGAAGAGCGCGACGCGCGTGTCTCAGCGGCCATCGTCAAACGTCTTTACTCAGATGCTAATCGTCTAGCCGCGACGCTGAGCCTCGGTAACGTCATACGGCGATCACGATTGCTCATGTACGGTGCCGCTGCCGCGTTGAGTCTTCTGGTTTTTCTTGGTGTGTTGAAGTGGGGGCCGCGCGAGATTTCGGAAGGCGTGGCCCAGCTCGTCACTCCAACGACACTCGCGTCCACCAATGCGATGAGTATCAAGGTCAAGCCGGGAACGGCGCGCGTTCCCAAGAGTTCCGACCAGGACATCCTGGCCACGCTCGTGAACTTCGATTCGCAAATGGTGACAATATTCTCGCGTACGGCCGGGTCGAAGAACGATTGGCAGGGTCAGACTATGGAACCGGCGAAAGCAAGGAGTGATTTTCGCTTCTCGATTTTCAACATCGAGGATTCAATCGAATACTTCATCGAGTCGAATAGCGTCCGCTCTGACGTATTCAAACTCACCGTGGTCGATCTGCCTTATGTCAAACAATTGGATCTGATGCTCAACTTTCCGGCCTTTACCCGTCTCCACGCCAAGGCGATCGAGGATGGCGGCGACATCGCGGCACTGAAAGGCACGGTCGCTACGGTTACGGCCCGTCTTTCCGGAAAGGTACGCGCGGCTCGCATGGTTTTTCCCGAAGGCAGGAAGGTTGAGATGCGGTCGCAGGGGCCGGATTTCATCGGCGAGGTTACTGTTGCGGCTGACACCAGCTATTACATAGAACTAGTTAGCGTCGATGGTGAGAGCTATCGAGGCTCGAATGAATATGACATTACCGTTCTTGAGGACCAGCCCCCAACAATTTCTTTCGAACGTCCGGGGCGCGACAAGAAGGCGACGAATCTCGAAGAAGTTTTCACTCAGGCGCGAGCCGAAGACGACTATGGTGTCGTTTCAATTGACCTGCACTTCTCAGTAAATGGCGGCGAGGAGAAGAAGGTCAACCTGCAGGAGTTAAGTCGCGAGTCGGCCCAGAAGCTAACTGGCACCCACACTTTCTTTCTCGAAGAGTTCAATTTGAAGCCGGGCGATTTCATTTCGTATTACGCCAAGGCTCGCGACGCGAGTAACGAAACGACGAGCGACATCTACTTCATTGAGATTAAGCCGTTTGAGATGCAGTACCGGCAGTCACAGCAACAAGGCGGCGGCGAAGGTGGAGGCGGGGATCAGGATCAGAACGCCTTGTCGCGGCGCCAAAAGGATTTGATCGCCGCCACGCATCGTTTGGTTCGCGAAAGCGATAAGTACACACCGCAAGAACGCAAGGACGACTATGAAGCTGTTGCTGCCGGACAAGAGAAACTGCGTTCAGACACATTAGAATTTCTTAATCGGATGGGCAGACGCCTCGGAGAGCAGATAGAGGGCCAAAAAGAGTTAGGTGAGATGGCCGAGCATCTCAAGCAAGCCGGGCGAGAGATGGAAGGCGCGCCACCACCGTTGCGGAAAGAATCTGGCAAGGACGCACTGCCACCTGAGCAACGTGCGCTGCAAAGACTGCTCGCAGCCGATGCCATCTTTCGAGAAGTACAAGTGGCCTTTGGCAATCAGAACAGCGGCGGGGGTGCCGGCGGAGAGCAACAATCGCAGGAGCTTGCAGGTCTGTTCGAGCTCGAGCTCGATAAGATGAAGAATCAGTACGAGACCGTGCAGCGTGCGCAGCGTCAACAGGCGCAACGGGAGAAAACTGAAGCTGAGCGCAAGCTTGAAGAACTAGCGCGCCGGCAGGAACAGGCGTTGGAAGAGCAGCGACGGCGTCAACAGGGCCAACCGGCGAACGGCTCAAGCGGTGGAGGCAATCAGCGACAGCAGCAAGAGTTAATAGACGAGACGCGTCGGGCAGCGCGCGAACTCGAACGTCTTTCACGCGAGCGTCGCGATGCACAGATGCAGGAATTGGGACGGCAGCTCAATCAAACCGCTGACGAAATGCAGCGCGCTCAGTCATCCTCGCGTGGCAACTCCAGTGAGTCGATCGCGCAGAATGAGCGGGCACTCGAGCGGCTGCGTCAGGCACAAAACCGGTTACAGCAGATGAATGGACAATCGTCGTCGGGCCAGCCGGGACAGGGCGGACGCAACCAGCAGATCAGCGAATTGCGCCAGCGCGCGGCTCAGGCCGCCGCCCGCCAACGCTCAATAGCCGACGATGTAGAGAATCTAGCGAGACGCGGTGCTCAAAACCGTCAGGATGCAAACGGAAAGAAAACCCGAGAACAGGTTGCTGAAAGGAAAGACGCGCTTGCGGATACCGTCAGCGGGCTGCAGCAGGACCTTGAACAATCCGCTCAGGGACTGGGCTCGGGACAGCAACGCGTTGCGCGTCAGTTGAACGAAGCGGCCGGGTCGCTTTCGCGTGATCGCGTTGCCGATCGCATACGAGAAGGAAAGCAGGCTCTCAACAACAATCAACTCGACGCGGCACGCACAAACGAACGTGCGATCGAGCGGAGTCTGAACGATCTCTCGGAACGCTTGCAGTCCGCGGAGCAGAGTTCGCGTCGCGCCGGAGGATCTGGGGCGGAAGAAGCTCTGGATCGAACGCGGCAACTCGCAGATAACCTCGATTCGCTGCGCCGCCGGCTGGATGAGAACAGCGCCCGCCGCAATGGCAACTCCAACGGACAGCAACAAAGTAATTCTCGGAGTGGGCCAGGACAACAACAGGGCAATTCGCAAGATGGACAGCAGGGACAGAGTTCTCAACGCGGAGAACAGCAGGGGGCGCAACAAGGACAGCAAGGAAATCAACAGGACGAACAGGGTGGTGGCGCCCAAAACGGCGGACGACAATCCGGGCAACCGCAGGGTGGCAGCCGGCAAGCAGGCAGATCAAATCAATGGAGTCCGAATGGGAATTACGGGGGTGATGAGCGGCAACTAATGTCAGAACTCCGTGAGGGGCTGCGTGAAGCCGAAGGCTTGCGCCGTGATTGGGGTTCAACCGTTGGACCAGTGGGACGACTCGGCGACGTTATCGAGTACCTCAAGCGCTTCGCTGACGGCCGGATGGAAGGTGACGCGCGAACAGCGGCAGCTTTGAAGGAGAACGTAGTCGAACCTCTGCGTCAACTTGAGCTTGAATTGAGCAGGCAACTGCAGCAGCGGGGACAAACAAATTTGCGCCTGCGCGATGAAGGCACCGCACCTGAACAATATCGCAAGGCCGTAGAGGAATACTATCGACGGCTTTCAAACGGCCGACCACGGCAGTAGCGGCACAGACTTCAGTTGTGGCTGTTGAGTTTCGATCTTCGTCTCATTCTACACCCGGCTGAAACCGGGTGAGAATGAGAATTAGATACTGTTCTGGGGCGGCAGATGTTCAAGCTTCAGGGAAAAATCCGTTTACTACTTAACGGCAGTCTGCGCCGTTCATCGCACCGCGCGCCAAAAGCATTGCTCGCAGCACTCCTCTTATCCCTCGTTCTGATTCCGATCACCGCCCAGCGGCGCCCGAGGGGCCTCGGAAATTTTCCTCCCCAAATGTCTGACCGCCCAACGGTTGAGGAGACTGGCCCATCCTTCGGTGAATACACATTCGTGCGGACCATCTACGACTCGCCGTTCAGAGGCCGCCGGGGCGGCACATGGGCCACTGACTACCCAAACGCGGACAACAACTTCATCGTCGGTTTACGCGAGTGGGCCGGAACAAACTTGAAGATTGCACCGCGGCCGGAACAGATTCCGATCATGGATGATCGAATCTTCGACTACCCGCTGATTTACTTCGTCGAACCCGGCTTTCTCGATTTATCAACTGAACAAGCGGCACGTCTGCGTGAGTACATCATGCGCGGTGGGTTCATCTTCTTCGACGATTTCTGGGGCGAGTATGAATGGGATAATGTCCAGGAACAATTTCACAAGGTGCTGCCCGAGTACGAGATCAAGGACCTGCCCTTGACCCATCCGATTTTCCATTCTTATCTCGATGTAGAGGAAGTGGTCCAGGTGCCCAACTTTTTTAATGCGTTGCGAGGAGAGACATCTGAGAAGGGTGGTATTGTTCCGCATTACATGGGCATTGAAGACAAGAACGGACGAATGGTGGCCTTCATCTCGCGCAACTGCGATTTAGGCGACGCATGGGAATGGATCAACGATCCACGCTATCCGGTGAAGTATGGTTTGCCGGCCTACAAGGTCGGGATCAACGTCCTCATATATGCAATGAGCCACTGATCCTCGTCATTCAAGATAAACTAACGCTGGCCCCTAACGAATCACGCGGCGGAAACCTGTAGGGGTGTCCCTCCGTGGCACCCCTCCTCTCAGTACGAGCGCCCGACGAACAAAGATTCCAGCTAAGTGGTTAAGGTTGTTCTGCCGTGCGGCTCGATCACTACTCACACCGCGCGGCAAGCGTGACTGGGCGCGCAGATCCACGCACTACACCTGAAAATGCTAATCGGGTACATAGCCGCTAATCACATCCAATACCCTTCTGCCTGGTCTGTTATCAAATACTAATTGACGCTGAGGGACACATGGATTTTACGGAGCTGGAAAAAACCGTCGATCAGTGATCGTGCAGATTGATCAAATCAGAGAGCTGCAGCACTATTTACATGGAGACTATCTGGTGACTCTACGCAACGGAACTCAATTAACGTTGACCCGCAACTATCGCTCGAGATTCCGCGAGGTCTTGGGAGTGGCTCTCTAGCGTCCAACCATACTGTTTGACATCGCTGACGGGTTGGTACATCCGGCCTCTCATTCCCGCACCTTCTCAGTAACGTTGATATACGGAGTACTTCTGGGATTCGGATACATCTGTTTGCGAGTGCTGCTGGCAAACCCTACTGACTCTCACGGCAGAACAGGTAAACGAACAGAGGCTACCTAAGAACTGACCGCTGCGGTGGAGATGATTCGGGGCCATAGTTCTGGCAACCAGTTGGTGTTGTCCTAATTTGAGATGGCTCCGGCCCAACAAAGCTGATCCACGAAATAACACGAAAAAAACGAACTGCCACGATATGGTATTTAGTAAGATTTTGTGTAATTTCGTGGATCGGTTTTACACGACCCCAACAGTTTCATACTTTGACGCTGCGCAATCGAGCTTATATAGTTTTGACAACCCTCATGCTAGCGTAAATGTGAACGCGGTTTTTTGGGTCTGTGAGATTTTTGGTTGTCCAAGCCGTTCGCGCGTCCCACGGCGCACGCACGGCTAAATGGTTTTTGGCAAGCGACGTTGAACGTCTTATTCATCATACTCAAGAAGAACTTGGCTGCGCTGCTTCTGTGGCAGGATGGGTGGAACGTGCCCAGACGAATATGGTCGTACCTGATAAAGCAGTTCACCTTCGGAAAGATCACCGTATCGGCAGCGACTCTCGTTGAAGGCTTTCTTGTCTTGATGCTGGCGCTGTTCCTGGCTCGCTTTTTTAGTTCTCTTCTTGAACGCCGGCTTGCCAAACGTAAAAACATTGATCCTGGACTCCGCTACACGATTGTTCGTCTGGCGAAGTATTTCCTGACAACAGTCGGAGTCCTTCTTTTCCTGCAAATCGCCTTCGATATTAATCTCACTTCTCTTGCTGTGATCTTCACAGCCCTTTCCGTCGGAATAGGCTTTGGCTTGCAATACATCGCTGCTGATATTGCATCCGGTTTCATCCTACTCTTCGAACGGCCGATTCGAGTCAATGATCGCATCACAATCGGAGATGACGAAGGCGATGTGCAACGTATCAAGCTGCGCACGACCATCGTGAACACGAACGATCGCATCGCCATCATCGTTCCAAACTCAAAGCTCGTCACTCAGCGCGTAGTCAACTGGTCCTACGGAGATCCCAGGGCGAGGATTTCAATAGCTATCGGCGTTGACCCGGATTCTGATATTGATCTTGTGACAGAAACACTTTTGCTTGCCGCACAGGGCGTCGACAAGGTGTTAAGCGACCCACCACCAAAAGTTCAGTTCCTGAAGTTTGGCGACTACTCGCTCGACTTTCGTCTGCTGGTATGGACCCGTGAGCCGCGTCATCATTCTCAAATCAGGAGCGATATAAACTACCGAATAGCTAAATTGTTCCGTGATCGCGGTATTAAGACCTCTCGGCCGGTACACGAACTTCGAATCGAGCCGGCGCAACTAAACCCAAAAGAACCGCCACTTACTGACGAGCGAGACGCTCTACCTCCCGCAGATAGTTGACCGCAAGGATTCTCATTTTGGTTTCACCACCCGTTATCCGCGGGCCTATTGCGAAAATACTGCACACCCGGTAGGCTATCGACTGAATGAGTGGCTGTTCATTCATTCTTCTGAGCAGCAGTCACAGTTATCGGTCTATGCGTTCCGCTGGTTCACTAAACTCAACTCGGGCGGTCGTCCCTGACAAGCACTCCGCCATCCTTCGTGCTGCCATTCGCGTCTTTGCGAATAACGGCTATTTCAATTCCAAGGTGGCCGATATAGCTCGGGAGGCCGGGGTCGCCGATGGCACCGTGTATCTATATTTCAAGAGCAAGGAAGAGATACTTCATTCAATCTTTGACCGCAGCATGGAGAAGGCAATAGCAGACGGTAAGAAACAACTTGCCGATATAACGGATCCGAGAGAGAAGCTGCGGCGGATTGCACTTCTACACCTCGAACGTTTGGGCGCAGATCGAGATCTGGCTGTCGTTTTCCAGGTTGAGCTCCGCGGCTCGACTAAATTCATGGAAGAGTTTTCGGCGGCGGGTTTCGCTGAATATCTCGAGCTGATTCGTCTGACCTTTGAACAAGGACAACAAGCTGGCGTGTTCCGCCCCGAGTTGAATGCCAAAGTGGTAGCGAAGATTCTTTTCGGCGCCCTCGATGAGATGGCCACTAATTGGATCCTTTCCAAGCGACGCTACAAACTCGCACCGATGGCCGATCAAGTGCTCGACATTTTTCTGAACGGGGTTGGCGCGAAGTGAACCCCGTTACGGAAAAAACATCGGAGTCCGCTGTCCTGGCTCCCGCCCGTGTGCGTCTGCCCTCTGATGAACCAAGCACCCTCGTCGAGGTATTCGAGCTGGTCGAACGCCGCTACAAAAGGCCCGACACGCTCAACTACAAGATTGGTGATGCCTGGGTACCTATTTCATCTGATGAAATGATGGCGCGAGCGCGGCGCATTGCCGGGGGCCTATATTCCATGGGCATTCGACCCGGCGATCGCATCGCGATACTCTCTGAAAGTCGCCCTGAATGGACCCTTACCGATGCCGGTTGCATGTTCCTGGGCGCAGTCGATGTGCCGATCTATCCCACGCTCACCCCGCCGCAAGTACGCTACATTCTGAATGACTCAGGTGCGCGTGTGCTTGTGCTCAGCGATCAGAAGAAGTATCAGGGGTTAGCTGCGGTACTCAAAGATTGTCCAAGCGTCGAGCAACTAGTCTTTTTTGAGTCCCATGATTTGAACGACGCGGTAAAGACCCTGGCTGAGCTTGAACGACTCGGTCTCGAGTTGGAACGCGATCAGCCGGGACTGATTGCTGAGTTGGCCCACAACACGAAGCCCGAGGATCTCGCCACTCTTATTTACACTTCGGGCACTACTGGTGAACCCAAGGGTGTGATGCTGACGCATTCAAATCTGGTGTCCAACCTGGTCGATTCGTCCAGTCAGCTTTCTTTCACGGAAGAAGACACCGCGCTTTCTGTCCTGCCCCTTTCGCATGTCTTCGAGCGCCAGGCGATGTATATGTACCTCTATCGCGGCATGGCGGTTTACTACTCCGAATCGATTGAGAAAATCGGACCAAACTTGCGCGAGGTATCGCCAACGATTCTCGTGGGCGTACCACGCATCTTCGAAAAGATATATGCGCGAATCAAGGAACGCGCGGCCGCCGAGGGCAAAATTAACGTTGCTTTGCTGGCCTGGGCCGTCGAGCTCGCAAAAACCTACGCGCAGCACCTGATTTATCGGCGCAAACCCTCCACATGGCTAAGACTCCAGCATAAGCTGGCATCGCGGTTGGTCTTTTCGCGCTGGAAGAAAGCGTTCGGTGGTCGCATCCGGTTGCTCGTGTCTGGTGGTGCAGCCTTGCCGGAAGAACTGGGTCTGCTTTACCTGGGGGCCGGTATTCCCATAATCCAGGGCTACGGACTGACTGAGACTTCACCCGTCATCACCTCTTGCGTGCTAGACGAAAACCGAATCGGAACTGTAGGAAAACCGATACGTAATGTTCAGGTCAGAGTGGCGCCCGATGGCGAGATTGAAGCCCGCGGTCCTAATATCATGCGCGGCTACTATCACAAACCCGAAGCAACGAGAGAGGTCTTTACTGCCGACGGCTGGTTTAAGACCGGCGACATCGGAAAGATTGATGAAGATGGTTTTCTACGGATCACCGATCGCAAAAAAGAATTATTCAAAACCTCAGGCGGCAAATACATTGCACCTCAACCAATCGAGCAGATGATCAAGGGCTCCCGTTTTGTGAATCAGGTTGTTTTGATTGGCAACGAACGCAGGTTCCCAGCGGCCCTGATTGTGCCGAGCTGGGAGTTGATCGAATCGTACGCGCAGTTAAAGGACATCAAATGGCAAAGTCGTGCCGAGCTTTGTCAGCACCCGCGCATCATTGATCTATTTGAACGACAAGTCGCTGAGCAGACTACCGGCCTGGCGCAATATGAGCGCGTCAAGAAGGTCGCCCTGCTGGAAAACGAATTCACTATCGAGAGCGGCGAGCTGACCCCAACCCTCAAGGTGAAACGGCGAGTGATCGACGAAAAGTATCGTTCGGTAATTGACCGGATTTATGAGACGGGGGAGACGGTGGCCGCTCATTAAAAGCCAGGGAGGGTGCTGTTCGGTAAGACGAGGTGGAGCGCCGACAGGATGCGGTCCGCTGCATCGCGCGCGGCTTGCTTCAACAACTGCTCGGTATACACAGTTGAGTTTCGACCGGATGTTTTTGGATTCATGATGACGCCGCGGTTCTTGTATACCTGTTGATACGCTCTGCCCGAAGTTACAGTCTTCGCGGTTTCCGGGGCGAAGACGAAATATTCAAGATAAAGTTCGTCGTAGTTATTGTTTTGAACGGCGGCTGCCGTCCCGTCGGTTCGAAGCTCGAGAAAGGCGACAAAACCTTCCTTCTGAGCCTTGGCCAGGCGAATCGCATCGGCGCGATTCATGTCTCGGCCAGAGACGTCAAGCGTGACCGAGGGTGCGGCGCGAAGTCTATCGCCGCAGCTCGCCAGAACCGAGTCATAAAAGTAAATCGGGACATTAGCGAACATTTCGTGGCCGTTGATGCCGAGAGTTATTGACACCTTTGGTTTTTCCACGCTCGCACTCTTCGGGTCAGGCTTTGGTTCTGGCGTTGCTTCAGGGGTACTGCCGGGGGCTTTGGCCAAGCGCCTGCCGGATTGCGCGCCAACCAGTGCGGAAAAGAGCGTAATCAGAAGACAGGCAGCGGTTATTTTTGCGCAGTTCCACAGCGTCCGCGTTCGAAATGCGGTCTCGGGTGGGATGCTGTGCGGGTCATCTTTCATCGCATGATGCTTGAGGCGGCCATATTGTACCACCTGCCCCGAAATCAATAGAATGTTTGCGAGGCGGGAAGGCCGTTCGTTAGATTCTCTGTCCATGACGTCTTTGCTGAAAGATGCACGCAGAAAGACAAGAATCCGCCATTTTGCCGAGAAAGCACAGCAGATTGACTTTGCGAGTCAGCCCCAAAAACGCCGTCCACCGAGTCTCTTTGCGAAACCATAACGAAAAATGCTAGAAGTTAAGTGTGATGTGTTACTTCCTCGGAGACGACCCCAAAATGAAAAGATTCACCTTTCCCTGGCTACTGATATTAACTTCATTCGGATTTCTTTCGGCCGCGCTGCTTACGCCTGGTGCGGCAGCAAAGGGCCCACAGACCTCCGAGGGAGCGCGCCGCATCACCCCTGCAGATTTGCGAGAGTTGATAAAGAAAAATCAAGCTATCGTAGTGGATGTGCGCAGTGAAGAAGCTTATAAAGCCGGGCATATCAAAGGCGCCAGATCGATTCCAGCCTCGGAGATTGGCAACCGTGCAGGTGACTTACCACGCGACAAATTGATTGCCACGTATTGCTCTTGACCGGCGGAGCATTCGAGCGCCGGTGCGGTGCTGCAACTCAACGAGAAAGGTATCAAGAACGCCGCTGCGGTTTTGGGCGGCTACGATGGCATGGTTAAGGCGGGCTTTGAGACCGAGACCAGCAAATAGCGTTGACAAAGACGGGCGCAGGTAACATATCAGCCGCAGAGGTTCTGAGCCTACGCTACGTTCATTTTGTTCTTATTCCTGAGGTTACATTCGATGCGTCTTCCTCGTTATCTTCCGGCGATGATTCTGTTCGTCGCCGCTATTATTAGCGCTTGTAATTCTGCTGAACAAAAACCGGCGGAGATTGCCGCGGCCAAAAAAGCCATCCCGGTTCAGCCCCCTCCCAGTGACGGGATTCGGCGAGTGACCGTGCAGGAGCTACAGGATTTGCTGGCAAAGGGTCAAGCGGTAGTCATTGATGTGCGTAATCAGGCGGCATACGATCAAGGCCACATTAAAGGCGCCAAGCTGATTCCTATGACCGAGATTCAGAATCATCTCAGCGAGCTACCGAAGAATAAGACGATCGTTACGTACTGTTCTTGACCAAACGAACATACCTCCGCCAGTTCGGTGGCCACAATAAAAGCACAAGGTTACGAAAACTCAGGCGCTTTACTGGGCGGTTATGCTGCTTGGCAAGGCGCGGGTCTGCCGGTGGAGCATAAGCAGTAGTGAATCTGTAGAAGCCAGAAGGCAGCAGGCAAGCATCTAGGTTCAGAGTTGGACTCCGTTTTCACTCCGGTAGAAGTGAGATGTTTATAGATCCGAAAGATCACAGGATACCTTGCGCCGTTCGGAGGAGCGGAACGTTCCGAAAGAGTATCGGTCTACTTAAGTTCCGCTCCTCCGAACGGCGCCGGAGGGGAGGGAGTCACGAGCTATAAACATGCCACCCCTAACGGGGTGAAGCCAGGTATTGCAGCTACATCTCTCGCAGCAAAGGCGACACGATTTGATCGTGGCATACGAGGACGTCGGTCGAAGGCCTTCCGGAATGATTTCGACCCGAGAAAGTTCTTGCCTTTAGGTCAATAAAGTAAAACGTCTACTGCCTACTGCCTACTGCCTACTGCCTACTGCCTACTGCCTACTGCCTGTGCCGTCTCAAGTCGACGGTACAGGTTGCGCCACAAGCGCCGGAAGCGGAGTGACGACCTTGCTTGCGGGAACGCAGAGTACGGGACAGGGAGCATTCCTCACAACACGTTCTATCTCCGAGCCGAGCACCGGAGCTCCTCCAAATAGTGAGGCGTGAACATTGGTGCCAATGATTATCAGATCAGCATCTTTCTCCACCGCCAAGCGCACAATCTCCTCATAGGGTCGACCTTCCGAAATATGAGTGATTGCCCGGGCTGCGTCGTCTCGACGAAATTTGGCCATCCGTTCTTGAACGTAGCTGCGCAAACGCGACAAAGCTGTTAGACCGCCTTCCGGGAACATCACCGAAATCTGTTCGAGGTAATCTCCGATAACGTACACCGCATGCAGTTCGGCGCCCGTCTGGTTTGCGAGTTGGGTGGCAACTTGAGTTGCCGCAGCAGATGAAGGTCGGAAGTTAGTCGAAAGCAAGACTCGATTCAAAAGGATCTCGGTGCGGCCCCCTTTATGTTGAACGAAATCATGCTGCGGCGGGCGGATAGTCAAAACGGGGCAGGGAGCTTCGGCAATGATCTCTTCCGCGGTCGAACCCCACAGCGCTCGCGTCAGGCCCTTGCGGCCGTGGGTCACAACTGTCACAAGATCAATACCGTACTTCATTACGGCCCGCGCAATTTCCGGCGCCGGTTCACCTTCAACAATAACGGGCTCAACCTCGAGACCGTCGAAAAGTGGATCCGCGAGCAACGCTCTCACTTCGGCCCTTATTTGCAACAGCCACTTGTTTTCCTGATCTTCAAAAACACGCTCCGGCAGAGTGAGCAGGTTTGCCGGTACCCTTGCACTCTGGACGCTGAACAGCACGATTCGTCCACCGCCGCTATGTGCGAAGGCAGCAGCATATTTTAGGGCAGCGCGGGCATGCGCGGAAAAATCGGTCGGAAATAAGATGCTCTTGAACGGATACATCGTAAAATCGTCAGTTATTCGTCATAACTTTCGACCAGCCCACTACGGCCTTTGGACTTTGGCCTTGGGTCTTTGAGTTTCCAGTCTCGGGAGATTTGTTATCGTAAAGACCCAAGACCAAAGGCCCAAGATCAAAGAACGCGGGTACCTGCGATTTGATCGAGTCTTGAAGCGATCTTGCCCAGGTCATTTACGTGTCGCCGCGCGGCGATAGCCAACTCCAACGCGGCTCGTTCACGAAACCTTGCACCCTTGTTGCCACTTGCAACTTTGTTTATGACCCGGCGGAGGGATTCAGTCATAGCGTTTGTGTAAGCCGCCCTGCTGGGGCGCGCCCGCATCGTGACGACGCCACTTGAGTATTCAAACCCACCCAGAGTCGGATCCAGGAATGGATACTCGTCACCCAATTCGAGTCTTATGGCTCGAAAGAGATCAGCGAATTCGATTCCAATGCTTTGCACTGCCCGCTCAACTGCGCCGAGCAAACCAGCTGTTACAAGAAGCAGACCGTCAAACCCTTCAGACTCGAGGGACGGCTCGCGCTTAGCGGGCTTTGCCTGCGCAGCAACGGTTGTCGTCGGCCGATCATGTGGAATTATCGGAGCGCTCTTTAACTCTGAATTTTCGTAGACGGTGATTACACCGCCCGGTTCGCGTGCGCGGACCATCAAGCGTTCCATCGCAGCCTCACCCTGTGCCTCGAGCCCGCTGGCGCGATTGCTCTCCCACACGCTCGGAGCCGACGAGCCATACATAAAAACATCCGCCTCATACTGATCCAGAGCGACTCTCAGGCGGCCGGTGAAGTTACGCTCGCGCAAGTAATGAATGAGCGCGGAAAGATTCACATAGCTCGTATTCAGCGTTTCGAATTTAGCGATGGCATCCATCTAGATTGACCCGGTTGCCGCGGAGTCTAACAAGAAAACATGGCAGGGGCAAAATTGAAAAGTTATGCAACATTGGCACGCCTTGTCGCGACTTTTTAGGCTAACACACGAAACGCCATAAACGCTTCAGAGTATCCGTGGCCGAGATGATCAAACCCGACAGGAGACGCTGAGCGCGTGTTATCAACAACTTAACCTCGGCGTTGCCGGCATCCATCACTTCAATTAAAACTTTACCTTTCGGCTGATTCCGTGCCACACTCCGCACGCAATTTCCATCGGCCGACGGCAATAACAAGTGCAAGATATATCTCGATCGATTTCGGAGGCGAAACCGTGCTACGAGGACTCTTTCGCACAAAAAACCTTGACGACATCTTGGCGCAATTAGGTGACGAAACGCGGTCACTGAAAAGGTCCCTTGGCGCACTTAATGTAACGTTGCTTGGCATCGGAGCAATCATCGGCGCCGGCATCTTTGCCACCGTGGGCACCGCCGCGGCCGGCGACGCTGCCAGGCCAGGTGCTGGTCCATCGTTGATGCTTTCATTTGCCATAACAGCGATTGTATGTGCTTTTACTGCCCTTTGTTACGCGGAAATGGCGGCGATGGTGCCAATCTCCGGTTCAGCCTACACCTATTCCTACGCAACAATGGGCGAACTCGTTGCGTGGATAATCGGCTGGGACTTGATTCTTGAGTATGCGATTGGCAACGTGGCGGTGGCGATTAGCTGGGCCAACTACTTTCGAACCTTCATACACGATGCCCTCGGCGTTGATATTCCGCAGTGGCTCTCAACTGACTTTCGAACCGCCAGGAAGATACCGGGACTGGTCGAGAGTGCCCCACATGTTTTCGGAATTCCCATAGTTTTCAATCTGCTGGCTCTGGGCATCGTCGCGTTAATTACGATCGTCCTGGTGTGGGGCATCAAGGAATCTGCTGAGTTCAATGCGGTGATGGTGGGAATAAAGATCCTGGTGTTGCTCTTTTTTATCTCCGTCGCGATTTACTTCGTCTCTCCGACGAATATGGAGAAGAATTGGCATCCGTTTCAGCCAAATGGATGGGCTGGAACGCTGGCCGGGTCCGCCGTGGTGTTCTTTGCCTATATCGGCTTTGACGCGGTATCGACCGTGGCTGAAGAGACAAAGAATCCTTCCAGAGATCTGCCTATCGGCATCATCGCATCCCTGATCATCTGCACAATTTTCTATGTCGTCGTGGCCGCAGTCTTTACGGGTTTGATCCCCTACCAAGAGCTGGTTCGGCGTCTGGCAACTGAACAGGCAGAACCCTTGACGATGGCTCTGGAGCACGCAGCACCCGGTGCAACATGGGCTACTGGTATAGTGGCCTTCGGCTCAGTCGTTGCGCACACCGCTGTGTTGTTGGTATTTCAACTGGGCCAGCCGCGCATCTTCTTTTCCATTGCCCGCGATGGTTTGCTGCCGCCCGTTTTTGCAAAGGTCCATCCGAAGTTTAAGACACCGCATGTGACAACGATTCTGACGGGCGTGATTGTCGGCGGGTTCGCCGCGGTGATGAGTATCGATGAGATGGTCGACCTGACAAACATCGGAACGCTCTTCGCCTTCGTGCTGGTATGTATCGGGATCACCATTCTGCGTTACAAGGATCCCGCGCGGCCGCGGCCGTTCAGAGTACCCTTTGGTCCGTGGCTATTGCCAATGATGGGCGCAGTGTCGTGTCTGTTTTTGATGTATTACCTGCCGCCCACCTCCTGGTGGCGCTTTGTCGCATGGCTGATGTTGGGTCTTTCGGTCTATCTTTCCTACGGGTATGCCGGCAGTGAATTGGGACGAAAGTCCGGACGGTCGAGCAAAACCGAGAGCTGGCTTTCGATGCTGGCGATCGGATCCTTTCTTGCAGCTATGGGCCTGTTGGTAAGTCCGCACGGTGCCAGCTTCAGCGAGCTCTACGCCGAAATGACTGCAGTGGGCAGCAAACGCGCGATGTTTGCATTGGCTTGTCTGGCACTCGGATTGGTTTTTGCGATCATCGGTGTAATTATGGGAACCAGACAACCGAAATCAAGCCGTAGCGGCTAGCTTTTGGAGTGCGGCGGCCTGGCGCCGCTTTGGCCCGTTGCCCCCTGCCAGTCAACTGCGAATCAACCGGTTTGGCCTGAGTAGGATTTCACGAGCGCAAGTAACTTACGAACCGAGGTCAAAGCGCTGCCAGGCCAGCCAGGCCAGCGCACTCCAAAATTAGTAGCACCGTTCCTCCAAACGGACTGTAGTGGCGGGTGGTGGCTTTACTCGTCGATAACGCTCCGATAGGTTTAAGCTGTGAATCTCATCAAGGCTTGCTTATGAACGCTCTTCCAATCATCGTCGGCTCGTTGTGTGTGATGGCGATTGCCTATCGCTATTACTCGGCATTCATAGCCGCCAAGGTTCTCGCACTTGATCCCGCGCGCCCGGTGCCATCGCAGACGATGAACGATGGACACAATTACTGTCCGACGAATAAATGGGTGTTATTTGGTCATCATTTCGCTGCCATCTCTGGCGCCGGTCCGTTGATAGGGCCGGTGTTGGCAGCACAGTTCGGTTTTCTGCCGGGCTTGTTGTGGCTGGTGATTGGTGTGTGCCTTGGGGGCGCTGTCCACGATTTCATGATCCTGGTCGCCAGCGTTCGGCGCCAGGGAAAATCTCTTGCTGAAATCGCGCGAACGGAAATCAGTCCTTTGTCTGGCTTCGTGGCCGGGGTCGCAATTCTTTTTATCGTTGTAATTGCTCTTGCCGGTCTTGGCCTGGTTGTCGTTAACGCGCTCGCGGAATCGCCCTGGGGAACATTTACAGTCGGCTTTACAATTCCCCTCGCTCTCTTCATGGGCCTTTATATGTATCGCTTTCGTAAGGGTCGCATCGTGGAAGCAAGTATCATCGGAGTTATCGGACTTCTGCTTGCCGTTTATCTGGGCGGACGTATTGCCGACTCATCGTTGGGCCCGTCGCTGACACTGTCTCGCAACACAGTCACAATCTTGATGGCTGGTTACGGCTTTATCGCTTCAGTACTCCCGGTTTGGATGTTGCTTTGCCCGCGCGATTACCTCTCTTCATACCTCAAGATCGGAACCATCGCTTTTCTGATTCTGGGCGTCATACTCGTTCATCCCAACTTAAACATGCCGGCACTTACACCTTTTACCCACGGTGGCGGACCGGTGATTCCCGGAAAGCTTTATCCCTTCGTGTTCATCACAATCGCCTGCGGCGCTATCAGTGGTTTTCACGCGCTGATATCGTCAGGCACAACGCCAAAGATGATATCGAAAGAGACGGACGCGCGCATGATCGGTTACGGAGCGATGTTGATGGAAGGAGTTGTGGGGGTCGTTGCCCTGATCGCCGCGACCTCGCTTTTTCCTGGAGACTATTTTGCTATCAACACAGCGCAGCGCACCGACGCACAGAAAGCAGCTTACACGCGGATGGTTGACGAGCACTCAGCGCAGGGTTTTAATCTCCAGCCGCAGGAGATTGACAGGCTCGAGCAAGAGTCGGGCGAAAAGAATCTACGTGGAAGGACCGGCGGAGCTGTAACGCTGGCGCTCGGAATCGCCAAGATCTTCGACGGCATTCCCGGCTTACGTGGTCTAATGAAGTATTGGTATCACTTCGCCATCATGTTTGAAGCGCTCTTCATTCTCACCACGATCGACACGGGAACCCGCGTCGCGCGCTTTCTGGTCGGCGAGTTTGGCGGACGGTTTTATCAAAAGTTTGAGCAGCCCAACTGGCAGCCGGGAGCGATCTTTACCTCAGCTCTAGTGGTTGCCGCATGGGCTACCTTTATCTGGTCGGGTTCGATCTCGACGATCTGGCCTATGTTTGGCATTGCTAACCAGTTGCTTGCGGCAGTAGCCTTGTGCGTGGCCACAACTGTCATCATCAACTCGGGCAAAGCAAAGTATTCCTGGGTCACGATTGTGCCCCTCACCTTTGTAGCCTCAACCACTTTTGTTGCCGGTTGGAAATCGATCACCGATATCTTCTGGCCCCTCTCGCAGAAAGCCGACACCGCAATCCAGGGTTACGTCAATACGTTCCTAACCGCGATCATCATGTTCGCCGCGGTGATAATTTTGGTCGATTCGATCCGCCGTTGGACAGGGTTTGGAAGACGTCCGGCAAGCATTGCCGAATTAGCGCAGGCCGAAGCTTAGGAAGAATTTCGGATTGCGGATTGCGGATTTCATCGTCTGCAATGGCGCCATCCCACCCTGCCATTCCTAAATCCGAACTCCGCAATCCGCAATTCAAAGCTGCCGGGTCAACTATTCGCCCCAAAATTGGTACACTGTTAACTCGACAAATTTAGTGGGGAGCAATAGTAGCGATCATGAAGCGTAAGGAAGAGAAGCCACGTGTGGACAACACCATTTCCCAAGAGACGGGCGAGTTTGACGTGAGGTTTGTATTATGGCGGTACTTCTGCTCAATAAACCATATTCCGGTGGAGACTCTTCCCAGTCAGCTTAACGATGAACAGAAGGAAAAGTGGGAAACTTTGAAATCTAATCGCCTGGGCGGGAAAAAACAGTAACACGCAAGCTGTTAGCTTGCGTGGTCGAGGCAATCCCTGCCGGTCACGCATACATTGAGCAATTCCCATAACCAACCGTACGCAAGCTAACAGCTTAAGTTACTTCTCCAGTTGGTACATCCCGGTTAGAAAAGGGTTGGTCAGTCTTTCGCGGCCAATCGTAGTGGTGGGGCCGTGTCCGGAATAGACCTCGACGTCGTCGCCCAACGGCAGCAGCTTGTTCATAATCGAATCCATTAACTGTTGTGATGAGCCGCCAGGTAAGTCCGTCCGTCCAACCGAGCCCGCAAATAGTACATCGCCTACGAAAACCTTTTTCTCCGCCGGCTCAAACAGCACTATGTGTCCCGGGGTGTGCCCTGGTGTGTGGATTACTCTAAACCCGAGCTCACCCACCCTGTAGATTTGTCCATCCTGGAAATAGTCATCGGCTTTGGGCGGCGGTTCGAAATCCATCCCCATCGCTTTCCACTGGGACTGAGGAATACCAATCCATGCCGGTTGTTGAGGCAACGCGTCGTAGATGAATTCATCGGCGTGGTGCAGGATGACTTTGGCTTCGGGTCTTAATCTCTTCAAGGCCGCCACGGCGCCGATGTGATCCAGATGGGCATGTGTCATCACAATCGCCTGAAGGCCCAGACCTAACTGATCGATTCTTAGCGAGATTCTTTCGGCTTCATCACCCGGATCAATAACGATTGCCCGCCGCGTTTTCTCGCAACCGACTATGCGAGTGTGCTGTTGGAAGGCCGTGACTGTGATTTCTTCGATAATCATAATGACGAAAGTCAGTGGTCAGTCGTCAGTGTTCAGTTATTTGTTACTTCGTAGTGGTCTCAGGAAGAGAGTGCCACAACGGAAGTCAAAGACCCAGAGCCAAAGAGAAAACAACTGACCACTGACTACTGACCACGGACAACGAAAGAGTATAATTCTTCAAGTGAGGTTCTCATAAGCAATGCCCATTAGCGCTACATCGTCCCCACTAGCCGACCTCCTCGATTCAATGACAACCGAAGGAGCGCCGGATCTAATCGAACACCTTGGCGGCGGTGCCTTGAAATGTTATGCGTGCGGTCATCGGTGTCTCATCAAGCAAGGAAAACGCGGTATCTGCAAAGTCCGTTTCAATGAAGGCGGTCAACTGCGTGTTCCAGCAAACTACGTGGCGGCATTGGCTTCCGACCCAACAGAGAAAAAGCCTTTCTTTCATGTGCTGCCGGGTTCGGACACGCTGACTTTTGGGATGTTAGGTTGTGATCTTCACTGTGCATACTGCCAAAACTGGTTGACATCGCAGGCGCTGCGCGATGACTCGGCTGGTACGACGCCAACTCAGGTTACACCTGACCGGCTGGTAGCGATGGCCAAGGCCTACGGTGCTTCGATGGTCGGCAGCAGCTACAACGAACCGTTGATTACCGCGGAGTGGGCAGTCGATGTCTTTAAGAAAGCACGGCCCGAGGGATTTCGTACTGCTTTTATCTCCAACGGAAACGCGACACCACAGGTGCTCGACTATCTGCGGCCGTGGACCGACTGTTACAAGATCGATCTCAAGTCGATGAACGACAAAAACTATCGGCAGTTAGGCGGAGTAGTTGATAACATTCTGGACACCGTGAGGATGGTGAACGAGCGAGCTTTCTGGGAAGAGATCGTCACCCTCGTTATCCCCGGCTTTAATGACTCGCCTGACGAACTGAGAAAAGCGGCTGATTTCATTGCCTCGATTTCTCCGGACATCCCCTGGCATGTGACCGCGTTTCACCAGGACTACAACATGACCGATCACGCCAACACAACGGCTGAACAACTGATTCGAGCTTGTGAGATTGGTCGTGAGGCTGGGTTGCGCTACATCTACGCGGGCAATCTTCCGGGGCGAGTTGGGCGCTGGGAGAATACCTATTGCCCTGATTGCGACGAGTTGCTCGTTGAGCGCTACGGTTATCTCATTCGGCAGGTGAAGGTCACTCCTCAAGCCAGCTGCCCGACTTGTGGTGCACACATTCCTGGCATCTGGTCGTAGAAGTCAGATTAGATTTGGAGGAGTGCAGAGGTAATTGCGCCTCTGCCTTCGAACCGCTTAACGCGCAGTTGAGTGGGATGCAAAACGGGCCAAAGCGGCGCCGGGCCTGCCGGGCCGCCGCACTCCAAAAGAGCCGCACTCCGAAAGAGATGCGCCACTAATTTGCAGTGCGGCGGTCCGACTGGTCCGACGCCGCTTTGGCCTAACCGTTTCGCCCCGGTCTCCCCGGTGCGAAATCGCTTACTTTGGGCGCACGACTTTCTACTTCGTGGCGGAAGGTTTCGCCGCAGGGCTCGTTTTTGCCTTGGGCGAAGGACTAGCACCAGCTTTAGCAGGAGGCGGCGGAGGCGGACCGGGCATCACAGGAGTACCATGATGAAGCATAGCCAGCCATTTACCGCTTCGGTTTGCCCAGATGGTTGAGTGTCGCTCCTGGTCTGGAGACATGCCGGGGATCTTAACCATGTAGGTTACAAGCGAGGCATCAGCATCAAGCCTCACTGTTTTGAAGTCGCTCAAAGTGGCCTTCGATAAATCCAACTGGCCGACCATCTTTACGGACCCGGCTCGATCAAACACGCCGTCAGGCTCGACCTCGATAGATTCGGGTGCGAGCGCAGAAGCAAACGCGTCAAGGTCCTTTTTCTTCACGGCTTCCCAGATCGCTTTCTCATTGGCTTCGGCATCCGGTCCCGTAACTACAGCGGTGGGTGTCGCGGATGGACTCGTGGCAGGCTTCGGTTTGTTTCCGCTGGCAGCAGGCGGCGGCGCTTTCTTGACCGGACAATCCTGATGATAAATCGACTGCCATTTTCCATCGCGATTGACCCAGGCAGAACTGCATCGCAGCATCTCAGGCGGCATGTCTTTTCCATTCATCTTCCCCTTAATGTCGGTCATGTAAGTCACCGCAAATGCATCCTTGTCTATAGGCAGGAACTTCCATTCAGAGAATGTCACGTCGGTGGGTTCGAATGTCTTAACGCCGTCGATGCTTCCTGGCTTGTCGTGCACACCTTGTCCGTTGACGTAAATATCGTCACTCGCCAACATATTCCCAAAGGCCTCGTAGTCTTTGTTCTTAATGGTGTCCCAGACCGCCTTCTCTTTAGAGATGGCCTCGGCCTCCGTCATGGCTGCAGCTGCCGGCTTGGTCTCTGCGGCAGCATTTGTATTCGTCATAGCCCCTCGATTGGTGTTCTCTGTTGGGGCAGTGCACGCAGCCGTAGTGATCAGAACAGACACCAGCGCGAGAATCTTTTTCATGGCTCGCCTCCTGTGATGTAGTGAATTAAGCGGCTGCGTTCTACGCCAATTACGGCGGAGAGTCAAGGGAGCGTGGGCCAATAAAGAGATCAGTTGCCAGAGATGCTGAGGATTCTTCCCTTGGATGGGGCCGGAGATGGGGATTGCAGTTAAAAGCGGACGTGCTCGACGCGAACATCTTTTTTGCAGTCCACGCAGTCATCGCCGTCGTCGTACATGTGAGCGTCAAATTCGACTAGAGACTTGATAGGCACGTCCTGGATCTGGCCCGGAGCGTTCGTGAAGCGAACAATCGCGCCGCAGCCGATGACTTTGGCCCCGAGCTCTTTTACCAGCGCCGCAGTCTCTTCAATTGCGTGACCGCTTCTGATTATGTCGTCAACGATTATGCAGGGATTTACCTCGCCCTGGTTGACGTACTGGCGGAACTTGCGTTTGCCGTCTTCTTCCCTTTCAGCCCAGTAGATCTGCTCTGCGCTTAAGGCATCGCGGACGCCGAAGGCCACTGGAATTCCCCCCGAGCTCGGGCTAATGATGGAAACCTTGGCTAGTTGGCTCGAGATGTCGCGCTCAAGTCGGAACTTTCTGCTCAGAGCGACCGCCAGAACGCGCGCCGTATCGTAATAACGGAAGGCCAGCGGCATCTGAAAGTAGTTCGGTGAGTGCTTGCCGTTTGGGTAAACGAAATGGCCTTCGCGAAAGGCGCCGGTGCGCTTGAGAATCTGCATTACGGCGTCAGGCGACGGAATCAGCTCTACCATGTTTCGGCTCCTACAGAAGTGATGAGTGATGAGTTCTGCTCAAGCCCAACTCATCCGGCATTTCTTATTGCTGTTTTTGTGCCGCACAGCATACATCAAACCAGCCTCTTGTCTCCATTCGAACTAAAGAAAAACACATGAGGTGTCACATTCGATCCTGAGCGATTGCGCTCTGGATCAAGCGACATTGATCTGGAGGAAGACCTTCAGGTAATCCTTCGGGCGCAAACCAGCCCAGTGTACTCACTTCCATACTCCGAGGTTTAGCATCTCCAACTGCCTTGCAACGGAAAACAATCTCGAGCTGTCTGGGTCGTTTGAAGATGCGAACAGTGAAAAGCTTGATGTGTTCAACTTTAAGACCTACCTCCTCCTCGAGCTCGCGCCGCAAAGCCGCTTCGGGTTGTTCACCTGCCTCGAGAAACCCTCCCGGCAAGCCCCAGCCGCTGCCCGGTCTAAAGACATGTTTGAGCAACAATACTCTCCCTTGATCATCAACGACGACACCGGCAGCAGTGACGCCAAATCGCGGGTGGGTTAGGCGCATGGACCAGCGTCGCACGGTCTTAGGGACGCGTCGCCAAACTGTCGCAAGCAAATCGGTCAGCACAGATTGAGCTTACCATGTGTTAAATGGCGAAAGCGGAATAACGCATGCTGTTAGCTTGCGTTGCGAGCCAAAGAATGTTCCTTCAGGGTATCGAAATCCGCGCGACTGCCTGCTATCCAACCCAGAGGCAAGCTAACAGCTTGCGTAGCTTTCGTTACTAGCGTTGACGCGAGTTTCGCTAACTGGTTAAGATTCGAGGTAAGGTTCAGTAGAAACGTTCCGACGAAAGCAGCCAACAACAACCATGTCAGTGAGTGCTTCGGATTCGAAGGCAGCTAAAGATACCGCCGCAGCCACAACAGCACCGGTGCCCAAGCGCATTACCAACGCGCAAACGGTCTGCAACGAGCGAAATGAGAAAGGAAAACTCTGTAACGGCCATCTGAAACAACTGCGCACGGCGGGTGAGGCCGCTGAAGTGCACCTGCGTGGCGACGATGTCCTCTCGAAATGTCAGACTTGTGGAACGTTCTACATGGGTCCGCCACTCGGTCATGTTCGCGATCCGCGAAAACAACATCGCTTTGTTGAGGCTGAGCTGACGGCATTGTTGCAAGCCGCAGGCGGCACTCTGCCCGTAATCAAGAAGGACGAAAGAGGCGTGTTCGTGATGGTCGAGACGGCCGGCGACCACGGTCATGCCACCAAGCCTGCGGCTGCGAAACCTGCACCAGCGCCTGCCGCAACAAAACCGGCGATGCCGACGGCTGCGAAGGCTGCTCCGGCGCCGGCTAAACCGGCCGCGCCGAAGGGCGAGGCACAGCCGGACCGCAACTTGATGCGACGCTATACCTACTCTGGCGTAGTCGACACGGGACCGGTGTCCGGCGAAACCTTTGCGCAGAAAGTTGAAAGATTGAAAGCAGTCTCAGCGGCGGCTAAGCGGCGTGCAGATGAAGGCGGAGGTTCGACGCATGAACCAGCTCAAGCTGCCCCACCGGTGGCCGCGCCTACAGAAACTAGAATGGAGGCCGCTGTATCTGAGAGCGCGACCCCTGTTGAAGCAGCAACACCCGCCACTGCGACTGGTCCAAGCAGCGGACCCAATCGCACATTGATGAGGAGATCAACCTACGTCGGCGTGGTTGATACAGGGCCCGTACCCGGTGAGACATTTCAACAAAAGATTGAGCGTCTGCGCGCGGTTTCAGCGGCGGCCAAGCAAAGAGCAGACGGCGGGTAGTCAGAACAGAACCACTAGCGGTGGCTGCGAGTTTCAGAGCTTCCTTGCGAGATGACGTCGGGTACCATGCTAGTCAACGGCGAGCCGCAGAAAACACCCTTACTGGTCAAGTTGGCCCGTGTACTTGCTCAAGTCGAAAAACCACTTTTGCCCGGTCGTTGGCCGAGGTTTCCTCTTCGATAGGCTGTAGAACCCGCTTACACTCCAGAACTGCTCGATCTTCATCCCGCTCACCCGCATCCGCCTCGCCTCTCCCTCCACCCTGACCTGCACGTAGCCGATGAAAGGGGATTCCGTGGCGAAGTACCCCGGATGATGTTTGGCCAGCCACACACAGAACTCGTGCTCATCGGACGACCAGTCCGGGTCGCTCCTCCACCACTCCGGCATCAGTGCGTTGTACTTCTCGCGGGCAGCGCGCGGCAGCGATAGTTCTCCCTGATACTCAGTCGCAAGATGCAAGGGATAGCACGAAGACTCATTCTCATACTTCAAGGCCAAGCCAAGGCCCATTCGCAGTCACTTCTATAATCATTCGGATCCACTTCTAGCAGGCTGCTAAAAACGAGCAGCGTCGATCAAAAACATCCATACGATCCACGAAGCAACACGAAATTTACGAAATAGCACGAATCAAGGCGTTCTCTTTCGTGTAGTTCCGTTAGGCTTCGTGTAATTTCGTGGATCGTATGACCTTTTCAGCAGCCTGCTAGAACTCATGGTAGCCAATGGTTATGATTACTTCACCTTTACCACTAATCCCTCTCGCGCCACGCTCCACTTCATAACCTCCACTCCCTGTTCCGCCGCCAGGGCACGTTCGACGTCTGCTTTTCTACCCTCCCCGCAAAGAAACGCCATACAGCCGCCTCCACCGGCGCCGCAAACTTTAGCTCCTACGGCACCGTTAGCCATGGCCTTCTCCACGAGGGCGTCCATTTGCGGCGTCGTGATGTTGGGAGCCAGTCGCTTACGGTTAGGATAGGCTTGACGCATAGAGGCGGCCACACGCTCCCAATCGTTCGCCAGCAAAGCCTCGCGCATTCGCCGCGCCGAGTCGCGGATGCCGTCAAACATTTCAAAAAGCTCTGGATCGCCATCAATGTGGCGCTTGAAAACTTCCCAGTTATTGATTCCTGAAAGGCGCGGCTCGCCCGTGTAACAGATAGCGATTCGGCCCTCGAGCTCAGCCGGGTCGACATCCAAACTCTGACGTTCAATCCCATCTGGGCGATAGAAAATACAAGACGCCGATCCATAGAAAGCAGCGAAATAATCCTGGAAACCCGCCGGTACTCGAATCACGGTCGACTCGATGTTTGCCGCCAGCACGATGAACTTTCGCCGATCGTAACGATTGCCAACCAGTTGGTTCAAGGCGCCAATGCAGGCGATGGCCAGGGATGATGAGCCACCAAGACCGGCGCCTGCCGGGGCTTCGCTGGTAGTGGTTAGATGAAATCCAGTTGTTGGTTTGAAAAAGTGGACCAGTTTGGAGATAAGCTCCAGCCGCTCTTCTCGGACCAGATCCTCAATCGCGGCCAACTCAGTTTCAAAAGCAACCTTGCGGTCCCGTGACTCCAGAATGATCCGACCATCGTCACGCGTCTCGATGCGACAATGTGCTCGCAGCGAAAGCGCGAAGTTTACGGTGGTTGCTCCTGGGTGAAAGAGATATAGAGGCCAGATGTCGATAGTTCCGCCGGCGAGATCAACTCGAGTAGGGGCTGAAGATTCAATGATCATTTTCGATTTTCAATTCCGATGGCCGATTTTCCTCGTTAACTTGTATTAAAACGGAGCGTTTAGCTTGAACTTCGAAGTTCGAAATACTGCTGGGACCTTCAAAGTAACAAGATCAAAGTAAGAAGTTCAAATCGGCTATCGCAAATCGGACGTCGAAAATGACCTCAATCGCCATCAGCGTCGCGTGGTTTCGTAGCAAGAGACTTCTTTTGTTCACTGCGGCGCGGTGGTTTGAAGGGCAGGTGTTCTTGAAATTCCTGCTTTAAATCCTGAAGTTTCTCCTGAGCTGCCTGTTCCAAACCTTGCAAGCGTTCGGGATTGGCTTCCTCAACTTTTTTGGAAAGCCAGAGTCGCTCCATTAAATAAAAAGCCACGACACCAGAGACTACAATCACGAGCAGTACTTTACCCAGCCTCTGGAAATCGCCTATTAGTCCCATCACTGCGCCGCTGAAGAAGAATCCCGCGCCGCTGAGCACAAAGACCCACAGGAAGCAGCTCGTTGCCGAAAGAACCATGAAGCGCAGGTATGGCATTCGAGCAACGCCGTAAAAGATGCATGCGGCCCATCGCAATCCATAGATGTATTTGGAAAGAAAGATGGAGAGAGGACCGAACTTCTTGGTGAGACGTTCAATACGAGGCCTGGTGACGCGATAGAAGGTTGAATCTCGTACGCCTTTGCAAAATCCGCGTCCCAGGAAGTACGCGGCATTATCGCTGACAAACCCTCCGAGTGTTCCCCAAAGAAGTACTCTGGCGAAACTATACTCACCAAAGAAGTAGCTGTGGGCAAGGATGCCGGCCAGGAGCAGGGTAATGTCGCCCTCGATCATGGCGAGAATAAAGACTGCGTAGAGTCCGTATTGGCCAATGAGGTCGTAAAGAAAGTCCAGATGCATGAGAACGTTCTAGATAGTGGGCAGCCGCCAGAAACTTCGACACTAACTACCGACCTGACTAAGCTGCTACTTCTTTCACCGGCTTAGGCTTAACCACAAGGACGGGACAACCCGCGTGGCGGACGACCGCTTCGGCAGTAGAACCAAAAAGTATTCGTCCCAATCCGGTGCGGCCATGAGATGACACCACAATCAAGTCAACTTCACGTTCTTTCGCCACCCTGACGATCTCGGCAGCCGCCTCCCCGTGGACGATTAGCTCCTCTATATCGAGCCCCGAGCAATCGTCGCACTCAGCAAGCTTTGGCAACTCGCGTTCCGCTGAATCCTCAAGTTGTTCGCTGATATCCGCGATTGGCAGAGGTTCAGTCATTCCTGAATAGCCCACCGTCGGGACGATGAGCTCGATGACATGCACGCAGATAATGGAAGATCCAAACGTTCGAGCCAGCGATGCGGCATATGAAAGCGCATAATTTCCGCACTCGCTAAAGTCGGTCGGCACCAGGATTTTTTGAATCTGCAACGCCATTTTGACTTTTGATTGCCGATCTCCGCTAGGGTTAATTCCCCACTAATGGCAGTAAGATTCAAGTACACGACTGAAAGACCAGGTTCAGCAGAAACTCGACTCGATCAAAGCTATAATCGCCAGTTGGAGTAATCGAAAGTGTTAATTCACGCGCATTTTACACGCTGGGACACATGTTTGACAGCCCACAGGCGCTCGATTATGCTTCGCTGCAGTTTCACTGTCTGAAAGACTTCGAGATGACTACCCCAGCCAAATCCGGAACCAGTTTTATTGGGATCGATCTTTCCGGTCCAGCGATCCGCGCTGCTGTAATTGAGCAAGACGGCCGAATAATCGAGAGCTATGAGGCCGCGAAAGAATCGAACGGGATCGTCGAACAGGTTGCGCATATGTCTAACAGATTGCAGGCTGTAGATAACCGCATTTCCGCGATTGGTATCGCTATTCCTGGTCTTGTTAATCGGCAGATCGACAAAGTGGTGGTCTCGAGAGATCTACCCGACACCGTCCGCGCAGATTTGCACTCAGAACTTATGCGAGCCACGGGCCTGCGCGTAGAACTTGAAAACGATGCCAATGCTGCAGCCTATGGCGAATATCAACTGGGCGCCGGACGCGGCAGCCGGAATATGTTTTACATCACGATCGGGCAAGGTATCGGCGGCGCAATAATCTTCGATGGCAAGCTATGGACCGGTGCATCCGGATTTGCGGGTGAGGTTGGACACATCACAATTGACACAGAAGGTTTGGAGTGTACTTGCGGCAACACCGGGTGCCTTGAGACGGTTGCGTCGGCGCCAAATATCGTTCGCCGCGCCCGAGAGCGCCTTTATAGGGATAACACCTCATCTCTTTCTCGGCTGGCGCTGAATAGAGATTTCACGGCCGATGACATCGCGCGCGAAGCAAGAAATGGTGACGACTTTTCGCTGATGATGATCGAGCGCACCGGCAAGTACATCGGCACCGGCGTTGCGAGTGTGATCAATCTGCTAAACATCGAGCGGATCGTTTTGGGCGGCGGCGTAATGAATGCAGGCGATTTAATACTCAAGCCGATCATTGCCGAGGTAAAGTGCCGCGCGTTTCAGCCTTGCTTTGAAGCAACCCAGATTGTTGCCGCTAGTCTGGGAACTGACGCCGTTCCTCTCGGCGCAGCCCTGCTGGCCCGCGATGCAGCTGTTAATTAGCAGGCTGCTGAAACTGCCGCGGCCAACATTGTAGGGGTGGCACTCCGTGGCCACCCTTCGTCGCGTAAGAACTCATTCGAGTAACACCGCCCTGAACCTTCGTTTGTTCCCCTATCGCGTATGAAATCAACGCGGGGTGGCCGCGGAGTGCCACCCCTACAATGTTGGTCGCGTTGACCTCTCTCTTGGCGGGCGATGCCGGTCAAACCACCACGGCCAGGCAACTGTGATCAGAATCTCTTTGCAAAACGTGGAAGTTGAAAAATTCCATCCATCTGTTAAAGTACCAACTTTGCAAGACCACAGTTAAATTAGTTTCTGCTCTTTCGCGGGCTAACTCGTGTTTAAGAGACAGTCTGCACGACCGAATGCGTTTGCGAATGTTTTCACGTGATGGCTTGATTTCTTTTTCAAGCTTCGGGCAGTACGAATTAGCGAATCAACTTAGCAGAACTCTGCGGCGATGCCACAGATCTTCCACCACAGCACAAACGCGTTAGCGCGCACGACAATTTTTGGCGCCATCTTTATTCTCCTTGCCGCGTTATGGGTGACGGCAGAGATCAACCGTTCATCCTGGAACACTGGACAGTGGGTCGAGCGGCAACAGCCAGTTCAATTCAGTCACAAGCACCATGTCGGTGATGATGGTATCGATTGCCGTTACTGCCATACTTCGGTTGAGATTTCGGCCACGGCGGGGATGCCATCCACCAGCACGTGCATGAATTGCCACAAACAAATCTGGGCCGACAGTCCCTATCTCGAGCCTGTTCGAGCAAGCTTTCGCACCGGCGTGCCAATCGAATGGCTAAGGGTTCACGACCTTCCTGACTACGCTTATTTCAATCACAGCATTCACGTTAACAAAGGTGTTGGCTGCTCGACTTGTCACGGACGAGTCGATCAAATGCCGATTGTCTATCAAGCCTCGTCGTTGCAGATGGAGTGGTGTCTTGGCTGTCATCGTAATCCGGAAAAGTTTATCAGACCGAGGAATCAGATTTTCAATATGGAGTGGACACCTGAGAACCGCACCAAGGATCAGATCGCGCAAGCAAAGGATTTGATGGTTAAGCAGTATCACACTCCGAAGACTGAGGTTTTGACGAGTTGCTCTACCTGTCATCGCTGAAGAGGCTGAGTTGAGTTTAGAGTTCAACCTTTAGGTTGCCCTCGCGAGACACGAGCTAAAGCTTGAACTCTGAACTAGTGGGTTGAAATGCCAAGCGAAGAGAAACACATCAATTTTAGCCTGATGAGGCAGTACATCCTCGATCGGCAAGAGTTGAAAGGTGAAGGCTCCTCATCAGCGTCTACGGGCGATGGTTTTGGGAATGGGAAAAAGTACTGGCGCAGTCTCGATGAGCTCGCCGACTCGTCTGCGTTCCAGGAATTCGTGCAGCGCGAATACCCCCAGCAGGCTGAAAACTGGGACGATCCAATTGAGCGCCGCACCTTCCTAAAACTAATGAGTGCTTCGCTGGCGCTGGCCGGTTTGAGCGGTTGTGTCTATCAACCTCCGGAGAAAATAGTTCCCTTCGTAAAGCAGCGCGAGGAGGAGATCCCTAACAAGCCGCTATTTTTTGCTACCGCCCAGACCATATCAGGCCTCGCCACTCCGGTGCTGGCGCGCAGTAACGAGGGGCGGCCTACCAAGATCGAGGGCAATCCCGATCACCCCAATAACCGCAATAGCACGAACGATCCGGGCTCGAGTGCTACGGATCTTTTTGCGCAGGCTTCAGTACTTAATCTTTACGACCCCGATCGTTCGCAGACGCTCACGTATCGCGAAGAGATACGTGGCTGGATAACCTTTGTTGGTGAAATTAGAAGCGTGATCGACGAGCAGCGTCCCAGGCAAGGCGCTGGGATCCGCTTTCTCACCGAAACGGTTACCTCACCCACGCTAGGCGCTCAACTGAAAGCAACCCTGGCCGCTTTTCCGCAGGCTAAGTGGCATCAGTATGAGCCCGCCAACCGCGACAATGCGCGCGCCGGCGCGATCCTGGCGTTTGGTCAGCCGGTCAATACGATTTACGATTTTAGCAAGGCGCAACGAATTCTCTCGCTGGACTCTGATTTCCTCGCCTGTGGCCCCGGCAACCTTCGGTATGCTCGCGATTTTGCAGCCCAACGTCGTCTGTCTGGCGATCGAAAGGAAATGAGCCGGCTTTATGCCTTTGAGACTACGCCGACTAATACCGGGGCTTCCGCTGACCATCGTTGGGCAGTAGCACCGCGCGCCTTGCAAGCTGTTGCGAGCGGACTGCTGAGTATGCTGAAACCAGCGTCCCAGACGCGCGAGAGTGTCCTCGTTTCAGATAATGAGTCGAAAGTTTTTCGGGCGCTAGCGAAGGATCTGCAAGCCTTCAAGGGATCGAGTATTGTTATTCCTGGCAACGAACAGCCGGCGATGGTCCATGCGCTGGCGCATTCCATGAACGCGGTGCTCGACAACGTTGGAAAGACGGTTTTTTATACAGACCCGCTCGAAGCAAATTCCGTTGACCAGCGTGAGTCGCTCGCGGATCTCATTAGAGACATCGACGCGGCCAAAGTCGAACTGCTAGTCATCCTTGGTGGTAACCCGGTCTACAACACACCGGCCGATCTTAGACTCGATTTCAATCGTCTCTCAAAAATCAAGCTCCGCGCTCATCTCAGCCAGTATAAAGATGAAACCTCCGAGCTTTGTCACTGGCATATTCCCGAGGCGCACTACCTCGAGTCATGGGGCGACACGCGGGCCTTTGACGGGACAGTCTCGATGGTTCAGCCGTCGATAGAGCCCCTCTACGAGGGTAAGACCGCACATGAAATTCTGGCAGTCTTTTCCGATCAATATGACCGTAAGCCCTACGACATCGTGAAGGAGTTCTGGCAGAGAGAGATGGCCGGCGGGGCGCCAGGGGGAGGGGGCACGCGGCAGACGGCAGGAGCAGGACAGACGGCAAGTGCGGCGGGCGCGGTAGGGGGAAGTCGGCAGACGGCAGGAGCAGCACAGACGGCAAGTGCGACACCGCCAGTCGCAGGTGTCGTGCAGCCTGTCGCGGCGGCAACTCCGTCACCGCAACCGTCGGCGGACTTTGAAACCTGGTGGCGCAAAACCTTACATGATGGCTTTGCTCCCAATACTGCGTTACCTGTGAAGACATTCTCTCTTAAGGCCGACCTGTCAAGTCAGCCTTCAACATCCAATACCCAGTCACCTGACAACCAGTTTGATCTCGTTATCCGGACTGATCCAACAATCTATGACGGGCGCTTCGCTAATAACGGCTGGCTTCAGGAACTCCCAAAACCTTTCACCAAGCTGACCTGGGAGAACGCGGCTCTCGTGAGTCCAAATACCGCCAAGCGTCTGGGAATTGAGAACAACCTCGGGCGTAAGGGTGGTGACATTTACGTCAGCAACATTCGGATTGAAAGTCACGGACTCGCGCTCACTTGTCCGACTTGGATCATGCCCGGGCAACCGGACAATACGGTTACGATTCATCTTGGCTACGGGCGTAAACGCGCAGGCCGTGTCGGTAACAATTATGGCTTTGACGTCTACAACATCAGGACTTCCGACGCGCCGTGGTTTTCTTCAGGCGTGAAAGTGGAAAAGGTGAGTGACCTGTCTGTGCTTGCCGCTACTCAGACCCACTTCAACATGGAAGGCCGCGACATCGTGCGCGAAACGACTGTCGAAAAGTTTCTGAAAGGCGAAGCTCCGCGCGGAGAGTCACACGAGCCTGGAGCCGACGAGACGCTTTACGGCAATCCTTTTAGGTACGAAGGCTATGCGTGGGGCATGGCTATCGATGCGAACAGCTGCGTTGGCTGCAACGCCTGCGTCGTCGCTTGTCAGTCTGAAAATAACATTCCCATTGTTGGCAAAGAGCAGGTCGTGCGCAGTCGCGAAATGCAATGGCTGAGGGTCGACACCTATTTCGGAGGCAACGATCCTAACAAGCCTGAAAGCACTAACTTCATGCCTGTGCCGTGTATGCATTGCGAGAACGCCCCGTGCGAACCTGTCTGCCCAGTCCACGCGACTGTGCATAGCGCAGAGGGCATCAACGACATGGTTTACAACCGCTGCGTTGGTACGCGCTATTGCTCGAATAACTGCCCCTACAAAGTTCGCCGGTTTAACTTTCTTCTGTACCAGGATTGGGAAACCCCGACCTATCAGCTAATGCGGAACCCGGAAGTGACTGTGCGCAGTCGCGGTGTGATGGAAAAGTGCACTTACTGCGTCCAGCGAATACAAGCCGCGAAGATCGGAGCTGAACTAGAAAATCGAACAGTGCGCGACGGCGAGATCGTCACAGCGTGCCAGGCGGTTTGCCCGACTGAAGCAATTGTTTTTGGCAACATAAACGATCCGAACAGTCGCGTGTCGAAATTGAAGACAGACAAGCGAAACTATTCGCTGTTGGCGGAATTGAATACGCGGCCGCGTACAACTTATTTATCTGTATTGCGGAATCCTAATCCGGAGATTGGTGAGTGAGTTAAGTTCAGAGTTTAAGCTTTAGCTTGTGCGTATGGCTCGAGCAACCTGAAGGTTGAGGAACTCTAAACCTTTCGAAATGGCACACGATCCAGACAGTGACCGGGACGTACATCACACTGCCACGCAGGTAGTTGATCCCGCTCTGACATTCGCCTCCGTCACGGACAAGATCAGTTCGATAGTCCTGACGCGGCGAACGCCGATTGGTTGGTTCATCGGCTTTGCCATCTCCTTCGCCCTGGCCCAAGTCTTACTTCTAAGCATCACGTATTTGGTTTTCACCGGCATCGGGATTTTCGGCACGAACATTCCGGTGGGGTGGGCCATGCCAATCATTAACTTTGTCTGGTGGATTGGCATTGGCCACGCGGGCACATTGATTTCCGCGATTCTGCTGCTTCTGAGGCAGGACTGGCGTACTTCCATTAACCGCTTTGCTGAAGCGATGACACTCTTCGCTGTAGCCTGTGCGGGTTTGTATCCGGTGTTTCATCTGGGACGCCCATGGCTGGCCTACTGGCTGTTTCCATTGCCGAATACTATGGGCATCTGGCCGCAATTTCGCAGCCCGCTGATGTGGGACGTGTTTGCGGTTTCCACTTACGGCACGGTTTCCGCCCTGTTCTGGTATGTAGGATTGATTCCCGACTTTGCTACCTTGCGCGATCGCGCCCGCAGCAAAGGGTTCCAGATACTCTATGGAATTCTGGCTATGGGCTGGCGGGGATCAGCACGTCACTGGCATCGCTACGAAACAGCCTATCTGCTGCTTGCGGGTTTGGCTACGCCACTAGTGCTCTCTGTGCACACGATAGTTAGCTTTGACTTTGCTGTTTCCATAATCCCCGGTTGGCACTCCACGATCTTTCCCCCATATTTCGTCGCCGGCGCTATCTATGCGGGTTTTGCCATGGTGCTGTTCCTGACGATCCCACTCCGTAAGTTTTATGGCCTGGAAAGCTTTATCACCATGCGTCACATGCACAATATGGCGAAGGTGATGCTGGCAACCGGTCTGATCGTTTTCTATGGCTACCTGCTGGAAGCTTTCTTTGGGTGGTATAGCGGAAACAAGTACGAACGCTACGTGATCTGGAATCGCATGACTGGTCCCTACTGGGGGTACTACTGGACGCTGATCCTCTGCAACGGGCTGACTCCGCAGCTGCTCTGGTCCAAGAAGATTCGGTCTAACCTACTGATACTTTGGCTGATTTCGATCGTCGTCAGCATCGGCATGTGGCTGGAGCGCTTTGTGATTGTAGTTACCAGCCTGCACCGAGACTTTTTGCCATCATCGTGGGGCATGTATCAACCCTCATTCTGGGATTGGTCCATGTATGCGGGAAGTATCGGTTTGTTCTTCGCTCTCTTGTTCCTGTTTATTCGGTTCCTGCCAATGATTTCGATCTTCGAGATGCGAACGATACTGCCAGAGGCGGAGGTTGAAGAGTAGTCGGGCTCAGGGAGAGGGGATGCTGCGAAAGCAGGGTCGGCGACGCGGTAATTAGATGACAGGGGATCATGGCTGACGAGGATCGAAAGAACAATCGTACCGACGAGCGACGGCCAGACGATTCGCGCGTCTCTCCGTCTCTGCATTCACGCGTCTCTTCGCCGCTGTACGGCGTGATGGCGGAGTTTGCGAATCCCTCTGATTTAGTTGCGGCCGCCCGCGCTACATATCAAGCCGGATACAGAAGAGTAAATGGCTACTCCCCTTTTCCGATTGAAGAGCTGTGGGAGGCCATCGGCTTTCACCGCACCGGTCTACCCTTTATTGTTCTAATCGGCGGCATCCTCGGTGGACTTGGTGGCTTCATGATGCAGTATTACTTGTCCGTCTTTTACTACCCGATCAACGTGGGTGGCAAGCCGTTGGATAGCTGGCCGGCATTCATCCCGATCACGTTTGAGTGCACGATCCTGCTCGCGGCATTATCGGCAGTTTTTGGAATGCTCGCTTTGAACAAGTTGCCGCAACCCTATCACCCGGTTTTTAACGCACCGAATTTCGCGCTAGCCACGCGGGATCGTTTCTTTCTGGTGATTGAAGCGAGCGACCGAAAGTATCGTCACGACGAGGTAGTGGAATTGCTAAAGAGTTTGAACCCGGTGGACATCACCGATGTTGAAGTGTAGCAAAAGCATTGAAGGTTCCAGGGCCCGATGGGGCGACAGACAGAAGGTCGTTGCTTATCTCCATGTCTCCCAGTCCCCCGGCCTCCGATTTGTTGGCTTGTTTTTTTGCCTGGTACTTACCGCCGGCTGCCGCCAGGATATGCAGGACCAACCGAAGATGAAGCCGTACCGCGCGACGACATTCTTCAGCGATAGACTCTCGATGCGACCGCCGGTAGAGGGTGCCGTTCCTCGCGGCTTCCTGCGATCTGATGCTGAGTTTTTTACCGGCAAGAAGAGCAAAACGACAACGGCACCAGCGACACCGCTCTCAGCAGCCAATGCAACTGCATTTGCTGACGACATAGAAGTCTTGCCCATTCCGGTCACAATAGAGGTTGTGACTCGCGGAAAAGAGCGCTACGAAATCTTTTGTTCCGTGTGTCATGGATTAACCGGCTACGGTGATGGAATGATTGTGCGGCGAGGTTTTCGCCGTGCGGCTTCATTTCACGACGATCGCTTGCGGCAGGCTCCGGTGGGCCATTTCTTCGACGCCATTACCAATGGTTGGGGCGCGATGCCTTCGTATGCGACGCAGATTCCGGTGCAGGATCGTTGGGCCATCGTGGCGTACGTTCGCGCGTTACAGCTAAGCCAAAAAGATGTGGGTCAACCGCAACCGGCGTCATCGCCAACGCCTCTACCGACAAGCACAGGGGGGCATGGACCATGAACGGCGGATTTACTGTGCCTCAGGAAATCACCCGGATCAAACAGCGTCTGCTGATCGTCGACGCCGTGTTTCTCTTGATCTTCCTGGTCGGTGCATTCATCGATCGTCGTCAATTTTTCCAGTCATACTTAGTTGCTTACATCTTCTGGATAGGCATCCCGCTGGGCAGTCTGGCATTACTGATGCTGCAGCACCTGACTGGCGGTCAATGGGGCCTGATCATTCGACGGGTGCTCGAGGCAGCAACGCGAACCCTGCCGTTGATGGTCCTGCTGTTTGTGCCGATTGTGCTTGGCGCTGGATATCTTTACCCCTGGACGAACCACGAGTTTATGGCTGAAAAGCCAGCCCTGGTGGAAAAGGCACGGTATCTGAATCTCTCGTTTTTTACGCTTCGCTCTGCCATCTATTTTGCGGTCTGGCTTGGGACTGCATACCTCCTGAATGGCTGGTCGCTCGAGCAGGATCGCACGGCGGACCGTCGAATAACCAGGAAGATGAGGATGCTCAGTGGGCCGGGTCTCGCTTTGTTCGTGCTTACCGTTACGTTCGCGGCCATCGATTGGGGAATGTCGGTCAGTCCTGAGTGGTCTTCAACAATCTACGGGCTGATCTTCGTGGCGACCTGGGCCTTGAGTGCGCTTGCTTTTACGATTGCGATCATGTCTGTGATCTCGAATCGCGAGCCGATGGCGGGCCTCGTCAAAGCATCCCATTTTCAGGATCTGGGAAAACTGCTGCTGGCGCTTGTAATGCTCTGGGCCTACTTCGCGTTTTCTCAGTTTTTGCTTATCTGGTCAGGAAATCTTCCGGAAGAGATCAATTGGTACCTGCCGCGTACAAGGGGAGCATGGGGCGCCATAGCCTTAATGGTCATTATTTTTCACTTTGCGTTCCCCTTTCTGATGCTTTTGTCGCGCCAGACAAAGCGCGATCCTCACAAATTGGTATTGATAGCGGGAATGGTCCTGCTTATGCGACTGGTAGACGTCTGCTGGATGATTGAACCGGAATTCAGCCGGGGTGGTTTTCACTTGAATTGGCAGGACTTCGTCGCTCCGTTCGCCATTGGCGGGATCTGGCTGGGAGCATTTTTGTGGCAACTAGAGAAGCGGTCGTTGATGCCGGTAAACGATCCGCAGTTTGACAATCTGGTGGCGCAGGCGGAGACAGGCCATTGAGACTGGAGCTGGAGCATTAAGCGATGGGAACGTCAGGACATAATGGGCACGGACCTGCGACGGAGACGGCGGACGTCTCGCACGTGATGAATGTGGACGTTACTCACGAAGTCAGTGATGTGAACATCGGCGGCATTCTTTCTTTTGTCGGCGCACTTACGGTGATGTTTATCGCCGTCTTTGTCGGGATATATCTTCTTTTCTGGCACTACAACGCGAAAGAGGAGGCTCAGCAGGACCAGCTCAGAGCCGGGCCAATGGCTATGACCGAAAAAGAACGGCTGCCGCCCGAACCACGGCTGCAGGTCGCCCCTGGTTTTGCTTTGAGATTGGAAAACGGCCAGTCGATCAATCTGGAAAAGAGGGAGCCGCGGGCTGAGTACAATGAACTGCGGAAACAGTGGGAAGAGGCGTTGCAGGGAGAGTTAAAAGATCAAGCCGGAAAAGTCGTCGGCCAGCCAATTGAACAGGCAATCGAGGCGATCGCTTCGGGGAATTCTCTACCCACAAAGTCGCCACCAGGTGGTGCCGTCAACCTTGACGATTACGGAATTAGTTTGCCAACGGCAGCAAGTTCAGGTCGAGTCGGCGAGAAGCTGCGCTAACGCACGAGACGGGAGCACAAATAAGACCGGAAACCAAAGCGCGGCTCGGGCCGCAAACCAAACCTGACTCAAAACATGATCAACGAAATCACACGAAGCGAAATCACACGAAATAACACTAACAACATTTCGTGTCAGTTTGTGTCTTTGGTTCTATGTATGCTTCTGCTCTCAGTTCTGCTTTCTGCTTTATGCGTACCTGCCTTCGCGCAAGTCGTGCCGCCACCTAATGCGCCGCTTTATGGCGCCAGAACCAATACGGGTCCAGCTACAACTGGACTTCCGCCGGCCTTGCGAGACGTAGGAATCGATCAGAAGCTGAATCAGCAGTTGCCACTGGAGCTAATTTTCCGCGATGAAAACGGAACGCCAATCAAGCTGGGCCGGTACTTTGGGAAGAAGCCTGTAGTGCTGTCGCTTGTTTATTACAACTGCCCCATGCTTTGCACGCAGGTGCTGAATGGAATGGTCACGGCATTTAGAGTGCTGCCATTTAAGATCGGCAATGAGTTTGATGTTGTCACCGTGAGCTTTGATCCGCGAGAGACTTCTGCCCTCGCTGCCGCCAAGAAAAAAACTTATGTCGACTATCTGCCATCCGAGACTCAAGCGCGGGCGGTGAACGGTTGGCACTTCCTTACGGGAGACGAATCCAGCATCAAACAACTCGCTGATGCTGCGGGCTTTCGATATCACTTCGATGATGCGACGAATCAATTCGCTCACGCCAGCGCAATTATGGTTGCCACACCCCAGGGCAAGCTCTCGCATTATTTCTATGGTATCGAGTACTCGACTCGCGATCTTCGCCTGGCTCTGGTTCAGTCCGCAGAAAACAAGATCGGTTCGCCGGTAGACCAATTACTGCTCTATTGCTATCACTACGATCCGGCGACCGGACGATACGGAGCGGTCGTGATGAATATGATCCGCTTAGGAGGGCTGCTCACGATCGTCGGAATAGCCGCGTTGCTGTTGTTGCTGAGACGCCGTGGCCCGCGGCAGATCCGTTTACGAACGGGAGGTACTGTCTAGTCTTATGCAGACCTGGATGCCGTTTGTTCCTGAAAGCGCCTCCACGATGTCATGGAAGGTTGACGCGCTTTATTTCTTTCTTTCGGGCGTCACGATCTTTTTCACGCTGCTGATCTCGAGCATTTTGATTTTCTTTGTTCTCAAGTATCGCCGGCGTTCGCCTCACGAGATCCCCCGACCAATCGCGGGCTCGCACAAGCTGGAGACGCTCTGGAGCGTAATTCCCTTCATGATTTCGATGGCTATGTTTGCGTGGGGCGCTCAGCTTTATTTCGAACAATATCATCCACCGAAGAACGCGGTTGAAGTCTACGTGGTGGGTAAGCAGTGGATGTGGAAGATTCAACACACCACCGGCCAACGCGAGATCAATGCATTGCATATTCCCGTCGGCCGCAAGATAAAGCTCATCATGGCCTCCGAAGACGTGATCCATGACTTTTTCATACCGGCTTTTCGCATCAAGGCAGACGTGCTGCCGGGAAGGTACACCACTGAGTGGTTCGAGGCGACAAAGCCGGGGACCTATCACCTGTTTTGTGCGGAATATTGCGGCATGAACCACTCGGGCATGATTGGCTCAATCGTGGTGATGGAGCCGCGCGAGTTTGATAACTGGTTGAGCGGCAATTCAAGTCAGCAGTCGCCAGCCGTGGCCGGACAACAGCTGTATCAAACGCTCGGCTGTGTTTCCTGCCATGGTCCTGCGGGAGAAGGAGGAAGGGGCCCTGCCCTAGCAGGATTATTCGGCAGTCAGACCACGCTTGCTAACGGGCAAACTGTAAGGGTCGACGAAGCTTATATTCGCGAATCGATCGTGAATCCACAAGCGAAACTGGTAGCAGGGTTTGGTCCTATTATGCCCACGTTTCAAGGCCAGGTAACGGAGGAACAACTGGTGCAGCTGACGGCTTTTATCAAGTCGCTGCAAGGCCCATCTGTCCACCCGGCAGCGCCCGCAACCAGCGCGTCATCGCCGCCGCTCAGAGCGCCGAGTCCGCAAGTGAAGTAAGGTGCGACAAAACGTTAACGGAAGGTTGTAACACTAGAAGGCCTTTATGGAAGAGTTTGTAGTACCAAAAGCAACTCGCACTAATTATCTTAAGGCGGAATACGGTCTGAAATCCTGGTTATTGACCAGAGATCACAAGCGCATTGCGTTGTTATATCTCGTTTCGATCACCTTCTTCTTTTTGATCGGCGGAATCTACGCGATGTTGATCCGTCTCGAGCTTCTGACTCCTCAAGGGGATCTGCTTCAGTCGACCACCTACAATAAGACCTTCACGCAACACGGGATCATAATGGTGTTTTTCTTTTTGATTCCGTCGATACCGGCTACGCTCGGGAACTTTCTCGTACCGATGATGATCGGCGCGAAGGATCTTGCTTTTCCCAGGATCAACCTTCTGAGCTGGTACATTTACATCGTCGGCGGAGTGGTCACGGTCTATGCGCTGCTTGCAGGAGGCGTCGATACGGGCTGGACATTCTATGCGCCCTTTAGCACGACCTTTTCCAACTCCTACGTGGTCGCTACCGGCCTCGGCATTTTCATCAACGGCTTTTCGTCGATCCTGACCGGACTGAACTTTATCGTCACCATCCATACGATGCGTGCTCCAGGGATGACCTGGTTTCGGCTGCCGTTGTTTATCTGGGCCCATTATGCCACCAGCTTGATCATGGTGCTTGGCACACCAGTTATTGCAATCACGATATTGCTGCTTGCGTTTGAGCGGCTCGCCCACATCGGAATTTTTGATCCCGCTATCGGCGGCGATCCAGTGCTCTTTCAGCATCTGTTCTGGTTCTACTCGCATCCGGCGGTCTACATCATGGTCTTACCCGGTATGGGCGTGATCAGCGAGCTGATCGCGAACTTCTCGCGTAAAAACATTTTTGGTTACGCCTTTGTGGCCTTTTCGAGTTTGGCAATCGCGGTTTTTGGCTTTCTGGTCTGGGGCCATCACCTTTTTGTTGCCGGCCAGTCGGTTTATGCCGGGATGATCTTCTCGTTCCTAAGTTTCGCGGTGGCGATACCGTCGGCGATAAAAGTATTCAATTGGACCGCGACGCTCTACAAGGCGTCGATCTCCTATGAAACCCCGATGCTTTACGCACTTGGCTTTATTGGTCTGTTTACGATTGGGGGAATGACGGGACTATTTCTGGCGGCGCTGGCCGTGGATGTCCACTTGAGCGATACGTATTTTGTGGTCGCGCATTTTCACTACATCATGGTCGGTGGAACGTTGCTGGCTTACCTTGGCGGGTTGCACTACTGGTGGCCCAAGATCAGCGGACGCATGTATCCGGAGGGTTGGGGAAGGTTTTCGGCGCTTGTGATTTTCGTGGGGTTTAACCTGACATTTCTTCCGCAATTTGTGCTCGGCTATATGGGCATGCCTCGCCGATATCACATGTATCCGCCGGAGTTTCAAGTGCTGCACGTGCTCTCCACGGCCGGCGCGTCGATTCTGGGTGTGGGTCTGCTGATACCTGTGATCTATCTGGTTTGGTCGATGCGTTACGGAAAGATTGCCCCTGCAAATCCCTGGAACTTGCCGGGGCTGGAATGGCGAACGCAATCGCCTCCGCCCACTGAGAATTTCGAGGTAACACCAATAGTGACATGGGAAGCCTATGAATTTGCGCCCCCAGGAGAGACCAAAGTCATAGGAAAGTTCCGAGGAGAATTCGAGCAAGCATAGTGTCACAGACTTCAGTCTGTAGCCGGTGAGGAGATGTTTACAGTTGGCTGAAAGCTACGTCGCAACAGAACACGGCCATCCGGGGTTGCAGCACCATTTTGAAAACATGGAGCAGCAGCGCGTGGCCAGCACTCTCGGCATGTGGGTTTTTCTGGTTACCGAGATCATGTTCTTTGGAGGAATGTTTCTCGCTTACACGCTCTATCGCAATCAGTACCCGGCGGCGTTTGCTTCGGCAAGTAACCACCTTGATATCACCCTCGGCGCAGTCAACACGGCAGTGCTGATCTGCAGCAGTTTAACGATGGCGATGGCGGTCTACAGCACACAGGTTGGCAAGCGGCGGATGCAACATGTCTGTTTGATTCTAACTATTCTCCTGGGTTTAACTTTCCTGGGTATCAAGGCCGTAGAATATTACGATAAATACGAAGATAATCTAATTCCCGGCAGGCTCATTCCCGGTCATGAGTTCAATCCTCAAGTAGCAGCGCCCGGAGATCATGACAAGCACAAGCTGCATTTACTGCCCGGAGCAACGGTCCAAAACGTGGAGATGTTTTACTGGATTTATTTCGCGATGACCGGTATGCACGCGCTGCATATGGTCATCGGGGCCGGGTTGATGTTGGTGATCCTCTACCTTTCAGTCAAGGGCCGATTCAGCCCGGAGTACTACAATCCAGTTGAGATTACAGGACTCTACTGGCACTTCGTCGATATCGTTTGGATCTTCTTGTTTCCCTTGCTCTATCTGCTGGGGCGACATCTGGAGCATGGTAGTTAGAACCAGAACAAGCAACGGAGAGGAAGCTGGCTGGATTTATGAGCGAACATATCGTTTCCGTAAGAGTTTACGTCGCGATTTTCCTGGCCTTAATGGTGGGCACAACTCTTACCGTCGTGGCAGCCTTTCATGATTTTCCGTGGCGCTTCAACACCGTAATTGCTTTGACCATAGCCTCAGTCAAAGCGACTCTGGTCGTGCTCTACTTCATGCACGTTCGCTACAGTCCACGTTTAGTTTGGGTGATAGTTGGTTCGGCTTTGTTCTGGCTGGGAATTTTGTTCGCGCTTACTTTTAGTGACTATTTCACGCGCTGCTGGCTGGGTTGCTAGGGCTGATCGATTCGATAAAATGATCCGTCCCGCACACCCACTACGCCATTACACGAAGGACATCGGAGCCGCAAAGTTGCATCTGAGGTTTGGAGCTGGGCAGAGCAGTGTGGACATGGGCCGATTACATCAGTCTTTCGAAATAGGTCTCGCATCATAAAGAGCGGAAGTACGAGGCCGGTGAGCAGCAGCGGAATCCCAAAGATCAAACCTATCGTAGCGCCCTGGCCGATTGTGAGGACGATAATTAACCCCACAATAAAAAGCAGCAGGCCGATTGCAATGCTGAAAGAAAAACCGTAGGCGCTGTCAAAAGTACGTCCCGTTTTTGCTACCGCAGGCTTGTTGACATCCGTCATCCTCATCCTCCTCGATAGATTACTGCACGATACCGCTCTGCACGAACAATTACTAAGGTTGATTTGCTAGTTGACGAGATCCTTTTACTCCCGCCGCAACTTTGTTGTCAACGCTAAAACAAAAGTAGGTCGTTAGCGCCTGACGGCCGGGCATGGTTATAATCGCGCCTTCCAAATGAAGACAATCACTAAAACAATTGACGAAACACCGCTTGAACACTTTCTGAGCCAGCTCGATGAGGAATCATGGGCGGGAACCGTAACCACGTTGCTGCGCTCCATTCATGCAGTTGATAAGACAGCCACCCAGATCTGGTTCGCGTTCTATCCACTCGGGCTTTTCCGCGCGTTTCAAGCGGCGAGTGAACCTGCGCAACTCGCGCAACGACTCCTGTTACAGGGCAAGTACCAGTTGAAAGATCAGATCGACTCATCGCACACCTTTCTTTACGGCCATCGGTACTGGCCCGAAGTCAAGCGAGCAGTTGAAGATGCTGGCGGTTCGCCCGCACCTGACACAAACCTGCCTCTGGCTGACCAGATTATGACGGTGGCCCGGAGGGTCGCCGAACGGTCGAAAGCTCCGGAGTCACTCGTCGTCGGCATCACTGCGGTGGCGTTTATGACGCTCACGCAGGTCGGCCTTGCCGCTTTTAAGGCAGCGCCCGGACAGATGCTTATCGACCACAAACGCGCTAAGAGATCGCCGGAGCAAATATTGCGCGAGCGAGAAAAGAATGACAGCCAGGGATTGCTGGGCTTTCTCAGAACGGTGAATAAGCGCTGGACAGTCACGTACGATGAGAACGACGAAGCGGCCAAGTATAAACTCAATAACTTGCAGGATCTCGCCTGGGGAGCGGCCGACGATCGGACGCGCAACTGGCGTGAGATCGATCCGCGGCGTGTCGAAGGACCAATTCCAGTCGAATGTCGCTCAGCCTCATGCGGCACATGTTGGGTTGGTGTTCTTGGGGGAGCAGAAAAGCTTTCCAATGTTGCCGCCCGCGAAGGAAAGAAGATCAAAGAGTTCGGCTACATCGATACCACCGAAGCGCAACCGGTCATCCGTTTGGCGTGCCAGGCGCAAGCTCACGGCGCCGTGTCAATCGTTATCCCGCCGTGGAACGGTGTGTTTGGAAAGTATCTGCGGGCGCAAAAGGAATCGAGCGCGGAAGAACTGCCAGAGTAGTGTTCAGGACATCCGCCTGAGGTGATGCCCCCTCGTCTAAACCAATCATCTTCAGCCCAGGTCCGGTCGTCTTATTCGCCACTTCTCTTCGTACTGGCAGCAGCAATTTTGTGGAGTACGGGTGGGTTGTTCATCAAGTGGGTGAAGATATCCGGTCTTGAGCTTTCCTTCGGCCGATCGTTAACCGCCGCCATCACCGTCGCCCTCTTTACCCGTCGTGAAGGCTTTGGATTGAACTGGATAACCGCGGTCACGGCCGTTCTTTATGCCGCGCTGCTCATTCTGTTCGTTTTAGCCACCAAACAAACCACCGCGGCCAACGCCATCTTCCTTCAGTACACTGCGCCGGTTTACGTCCTTGTGCTCGAACCGCTGTTCTACAAAGAAAAGTTTCGTCTGCGGGATCTCATTACCGTAGGAGCGTGCGTAGTGGGGATGTCGCTATTCTTCGTGGGCAAACTCCGTCCCGAGGACGTCACCGGAAATCTGTTAGCTTTGGCTTCGGGTCTATGTTTTGCCTTGTACTTCCTGCTGATACGAAATGCGAAGGCGCGGGAAGTGAATCGCGCATCATCCGTCATTTACGGCAACCTGTTGGTGGTGCTCATCGCCGCGCCCGCCGGTCTGGCGGTGTTACCACGAATGACTAGTCATGATGTTTGGAGCGTGGTCTATCTCGGCGTTGTTCAGATAGGAGTTGCTTACACGCTATTCACGGTAGCTATGGCGCGCGGTGTACGGTCGCTTGATGCTGGGATCATTGGCTATGTCGAACCTGTTTTAAATCCGGTCTGGGTTTTTCTGGTGATAGGAGAGCGCCCGTCGAAGTGGGCTCTCGTGGGAGGCTCAATCATCATTGCCGGAGTTATTGGCCACATGTTGATTGAGGCAAAGGGCCGCAGACTAACGCTTGAAAATCTCTGAGACTTTAAGATCCAGGCCGGGTAAGACCGCCGAGTCTATGACGTCGCCCCTGCTGAAACGCTTTCCAACGCCGTATTCCTGGCCCTCAAGCTCGCGTACCTCTGTCTCCCGGCCGTTCTCATCAACAAGCCACAGCTCTTTCACCCCAAGGGCCGCGTAAGTGTCGGCCTTCATGTTCCGATCATATACCGCGGACGCCGGTGAGATAACTTCGATCACGAGGTCCGCCGTAGTGCGGTGCTCAGGCTCGAGCTGCGCCTCGGTCTGAGCCGAAACATAAAACAGGTCCGGCTCGAGATAGGTGTTCTGCGAAGTCCAAATTGCAGCGCGTGGGACGTGCAGCGCACCGTCAACCCCGGAATTAATCAGGTGTTCGGTTATCTTGCGAATGAGCTTACTGACGGCATTATCATGTTTGTACCCAGGAGGAGGTGTCATGTAGAGGACTCCTGCGATGAGTTCGAGCTTCGAATGGTCAGGAGGATCAGGGAGTTCCCAAAACTCCTCCAGGGTGTATGTCTTTACCAGTGGCGACGTGTTTGTCCAGACCATGCGAACTCCGATGAGGTTAAGGTGGAAGGATTGTAGCATGACGTTACATCATCCACTGATGCCGGTTGGTGTAATACGAAGGTGAGCGATCTGGATACCGCTTTTTGTATTTCTGGTAACGGGCAAGGAGCGTTGCGTAGCGTTTATCTGATGAATGAAGCGACTGATGTGGTAAGGACCTCAGGTAGTCCTCAATTCGATGCATGTTTCTTGACGAGAAGCGCCAGTCATAGTTTCCCAAATCATAAAGATTGCCCGGACCATAGCCAATGATTCGGCCGGAAAAATCCACGTAAGGATCGGAATAGCTCCAGGCAAGCTCTCTTAGACTTCTGAACACTGGCCGCCGCCCGTGCAATCCGATGTCGCGCGATCTCGCAATCGAGCCCCAAAGTCCATCCTGTTGAAAAACGAAGAGGACGTGATCCAGAAGGTCTTTGGATTCCAAATCCAGCAGCAGCGGCGGATAACCGTGTTGCTCGAGAATCACCGCTGCCGCGATTGCTGCTTCGAGACAATGTGCTTGGTTCTTCTTGAGCACTTCTCGGAAAGAGCGCATTGTTTCGCCAGCGCGCTCCCAGTTATAAGGCATTGAACTGAGAAAGCGCTGAACCTTAGAAGGAGTGCGCAAAGTCTCGATCAGCTTCAGTTCGCGTTTTGTGAAAGATTTTTTATCCGGTGGCGGGACCATGCTCGCAAATCAATAGCAGAGTGGCTAAATAAAGGCAAAAGGACGGTTGACCAGCTGTCGAACGATTTTAGATTGGTCTTGCCAATTTCAAACGTCGCGTCTCGCCTTGCTTCCGGGGCCTTCGCTGTTGTAAGAGATTAAGCGGTAGAAAACATTCCACGATTGCAAGAACCGACCCCCGCAGGCAACGCTCGCGGGTCTCCCAAAGAAACTGAGTCAGTTTTTCACAACGTCAAGCAGGCAGGGCCCAGGCATGAACCAAGACCTTTCAACTCCGCAAATGACCCGCTCCGAGAAGGAAACAGAAAACGAAGGTAATCGTTTGATCGATCAGGTCGAAAACGCGCTCGCAATAGTGGCTGTCCGTTCAAGTGATGAAGCTGATTCCCTCGAATTAGCTGCCGATCGCATTGAACGTGCCGCGCGTGACCTATCCTACGCGTTGCGAGAACTCTCCCGAGAGCGCCGCACGTCCGCGAAAGAGCGTTAGCGGGCCGGGTTCGAGGCGCCAAAAAAAATCAAATTCGCTTAACTGATTTGTTGGAGCTAATCATGACTTCAATTCGCAGGGAAAGAGAAACTGTGCATCTGGGTCGTAAGAAATACCGACTACAAGCTCGGTAACTACGGCCTCAGAGGGCCAGCCTCTGTCTACTGGAACCTCACGACCCCTGAACTTTATGAGGAGATTGCCCGGCGAAGTGAAGGCATTTTTTCCAACCGCGGAGCGATGATCGTCGAAACGGGCGAGCATACCGGACGAGCGGCCAAAGATAAGGCAATAGTGCGCGAGCCGCTCAGTGCGGACAAGATTTTCTGAGGAGACGTAAACAGAGACTTTCCGCAGGAGAAGCTTAATGCCTTGAAAGCACGCATGATGGCTCATGCAAGTGGCCGCGAACTCTTCGTTCAGGACACTTTTGTGGGCGCCGATGCAAACTACAGGTTACCTGTAAGGATAATCACTGAACTGGCATAGCAATGAGAATTTCAAGAAGTACGAAGATGGGGTGTCAGACAAGGTTCGGGCCGTAGCCCCGAAAGGCTAACTACTCAATTAAGTCCCGCAACGGCCAGCTTGCTTGAGTCTCTTCCCTTTATCAGCATACAAATAGCGCCTAGCCTGGCGGCCACGTCAGCGGACGGCCGCCGAGTACGTGCACGTGCAGGTGAAAGACTGATTGTCCAGCTCCGGCTCCTGAATTGATAACGGTGCGATAGCCTCCGTCTGAATGGCCCTCTTCGTTCGCAATGCGGGCGGCCATTCTAAGCAGGTGTCCCAGTAACGCCTCGTCCTTCTGTGTAGCGTCGTCCAACGACTCCATATGTTCGCGTGGGAGCACGAGGACATGTGTCGGAGCCTGGGGATTGTTATCGCGAATCGCCACGCAGCGTTCATCCTGGTGAACTACGGTTGCGGCAACATCTCCGGCAATTACCCGGCAGAAAAGACACTCGTTTGCAGACATGTTTTCGACTTCTTATGAATGTGCTTATTCAGAACGAAGGAATGTTAGCACAGAGGTGCGTTGAAGCGAACGTAGTTACGCTTCCACTGCGTCGGTCAGGGCCTGCGATAAGGGTGCTGTGATGTGCTCCCGAATGCGCTCGATATCAGCACCCACATCGCGTAGTTTTGCCTCAATCCTTTCATACCCACGATCGATGTGATATACGCGGTCGATTAGTGTTTCGCCCTGCGCTACCAATCCTGCCAGCACTAATGAAGCCGAGGCCCGCAGGTCTGACGCTTGAACCGGCGCTCCGGTCAACGAAGTTGGCCCTGCAACCATCGCGGCTGGACCATCAATCTGGATACGCGCTCCCATACGCTGCAATTCTGACGCATGCATGAAACGATTCTCGAAGATCGTTTCGTTAATCAGACAGCGGCCCTTTGCCTGCGTCATTAAAACCATATACTGAGCTTGCATGTCCGTCGGAAATCCTGGATAGGGTTCGGTTGTGATGTCACTCGCCGTCAACCCATTTGGACATCCGACCTCGAGCGATGTCGGATTCAGTTCATTGATTTCAATCCCGATTTCGCAGAGCTTCTTGATCACCGTGGTTAAGTGGGCCGGCATGCAATCCTTTATCTCCAGGTCACCTCCTGTGATTGCGGCTGCGGCTATGAAGGTGCCTGTCTCAACGCGATCCGGAATGATGGTATGCTCAGCCCCACCGAGCTGCTCGACGCCTTGAATTTGAATTACGGAAGTACCCGCGCCGAGCACTCGGGCTCCCATCTTGTTAAGCAATTCGGCGAGGTCAACAATCTCAGGCTCGCGCGCCGCGTTGTGAAGCACACTGCGCCCCGTTGCCAGCGTCGCCGCTAGCATTAGATTTTCAGTTCCAGTTACCGTCACTTTGCCGAAATGAACTTCTGCGCCTCGCAAACGCCCGAACTTAGGGGCGCGCGCGACCACGTTGCCTGCTTCCAACTTTACCTCGGCACCAAATTTCTCGAACCCCGCAAGATGCAGATCAATCGGTCGAGTTCCAATTGCGCAGCCGCCCGGCAGCGAAACTTTTGCTTTGCCAAAACGCGCCAGCAGTGGCCCAAGAGCAAGAACTGAAGCGCGCATTGTCTTTACCAGTTCATAAGGAGCTTCGAAAAGCTCGACATGAGAGGCGTTGATCTTGTGCGTTCTCAACTCTGGCGTGAGCACGGTTGCTCCCAGGTCCTCGAGCAAACGTCGTTGGGTGATAATGTCCCTGACATAGGGAAGATTGTGTAGGGTGATCGTTTCCGGCGTGAGCAGCGCGGCGGCCATACAGGGCAAGGCCGAATTTTTGGCACCGCTAATCGTTACACGTCCCTTTAGACGGTTCCCACCAGAGATGCGGAATTTCTCTCCCATGGGGACAGCTTAAAGTAAAAAGCTCAACCGACAAAGAGGGCGGTCGTAACAAAAGCAAAAGGGCGCGACGTAAATTGCCGCGCCCGACGGTCAATTGAGTTCCGGTGTGAGCGTTACTCGTTGCCGGTCACTTTTTTGATCCTCACTCCGCCATTCGTTGTCATCGCTCGCACAGTAGGGCCTCCTGACCCGAGATTGACGGCCAGTTCTCTACTGATGCGGCCCTGGACCGTCACGGGAAACTCAACGTTGAGCCCTCCATTCACAGTTCCTGTCACGAGATGCGCAGAGTAGTTTTCTGGCACATTCATGACGATGCCACCGTTAGTGGTACTTACATCAAGTTCTTCTCCATCCCATCGATCGCCGTCGAGATCAATCACCAGCCCGCCGTTCGTTGTGCTGCCGTGAACTGTGCCGCCCACTCTACGTAATACGACGCCGCCGTTCAAAGCACTAAAATCAACTCGACCGCGAACGTCTGTTATCGAAATCCCGCCATTGTGTGTCTCAAGCGAAACGTCAGAGCGTTTCGGAACAAAGATCTCATAACTAACGTCCCACTGTGCGTCCTTGCGTCGAGTAGGACCCTCGGCGAAGATTTTCGCTCCGCTGGTTTCTATTCGAATCTGCTTTGCCAGTTCGTCCGCTTCATTTTGCGTGGTGGCTGCCGTTTGCACTCGGGACCGAACAAGCACCTCGCTTCGGTCCCACCCCTTGATTGATATGCCTCCGTTCTGCCGCCCATCTACTGAAATTGGTGCTCCGGAGGTTAGTTGTTGCTCGCGGATGTCACAGTGTCCTATCAGGCGGTCGCTGTACCAGTTATCTCGACAGGCCAGCGACCCCTTCTTCTCGCTCTGCGCCGCCGCGGTCATGGTGGTTAGCGTCAAAAGTATCAAAGCGAGCGTGGCGCGCTCTAACATTCTATTCATCGTGGTATCTCCTCAGGCGTAGCTATTGCCCAGCGTAGGGTTTGTGGTTCTGAAACGTAAACACCGCGGTTTCCCGACTTGTGACGAGAAACTTTTGATCTGGGGCTCAATCCTGCACCTTTTGCAGCGCCACGATCCGGGGAATTCCTTGCAAATCCGGCTGAATCTCCACCAACCGCCAAACCTTTGTTGAAACCATTTGGCGGATATCCGCTCCCTGATCGAAACCTATTTCGAACAGCAAGTGTCCTCCCGTTCTCAACTGGTCCGCACCGTCCTTGAGCAAACGCCGAATTATCGAGAGTCCATCGCCTCCCGGCGTCAAGGCGAGATGAGGCTCGTGATCTCTAACTTCTCTCTGTAATCCCGACATCGCCGCGGCCGAAACGTACGGAGGGTTCGAGACAATCAGATCGAAGCTGGGTTCTGAGCTCTTCAATGATGCAAAGCAATTTGCGACCAACAGAGATATCCGATCGCTTACGGCGTGCCGAACCGCATTAGCTTGTGCAATTTGAATTGCCGCCTCCGAAATATCAATTGCCACCGCACGGGCGCTCGGCCGCGCATGTAGAAGTGCCACGGCTATGCATCCTGAACCGGTCCCCACATCACAGATCAGGGCCGCCTGGTTCCTATCACTCAGGAGTAAGAGCGCTGATTCGACCAACAATTCCGTTTCCGGTCGCGGAATCAGAACGTCACGAGTCACCTTAAACTCCAAACCAAAAAACTCCTGATGACCGGTGATGTACTGCTGCGGTTCGCCTTGCGCTCGTCGCTGAATAACCTTGGCGAAGGCATCCAGCACGGCAGCATCAAGCGAATCCTCTGCATGGCTGATGAGAAAAGTTCGGTCTCGACTGACTACATACGACAATAGCGAACCAGCTTCGCGACGTGCTTCAGGCACACCGGCCTCTTGCAATACCTGCGAGGCCTTCAGGATTGCAGTTGCAATTGAACTACTCGCCTCTTTCGAGTCCGTACTTTCGGCTTTCTCTGTTGACCGGTTCATCTTTTCTAGATGCGACTTGAGCCTTATAATACGCCCACTCGATTAGAAGGTATTGCGGTAATAGTTTTCAGCGACATGAAAGAGCTTGGTTTACGGAAGTGAACCGCGATTGCGCATTTCTATCCAGTACAACGTACTAGGCTCGTTCCTCCCGTGAACGTCAAGAACCTCCGGCACCATTTGGCCCCCGGGGGTTCTGATGTAAAAGGACTGAGTTAAACAAGGTTTGACGTGAAAGGATGGCGGCGTGAGTACGCTTTCAAAAAGCCTATTACTGTTTTCATTGAATTGGCTTGACGCGCAGTTGACCATTCTTTGGGTGCGTTTGAATGTTGCCAGCGAAGCGAATGGCCTAATGGCTGGTCTGTTGAAGCTAGGGGAGGGGCCGTTTCTGGCGGTCAAACTGGGCGTAGGTGCGTTCGCCGCTTTTGTCCTCTATCGTTATGCTAATCTCTCCCTTGGTCGGCGCGGAATGCGTCTAGTGCTCGCGGTCTATATCTGGGTGATGTTTGTTCACGTGGTTACAGGATTTTCAGCGCTGGGATGGCGAGCACCCAGAACTGTATTCGCATATCTCGCCAGTCTGCCTCAAGCAATTCTCGCCTTCTTTTCTTAATTTTCTCGGGGCTTAGTCGGCCTTCCGAAACCTTCATTGCTTTTCCTATCAGTCGGTTATTTAGGTGGCATCTCGGGCTTGCAGGCTGGCTTGGGAAAGCCTAAATTATAGGGTAGCTTCGAAAAGGACCGAAGAGCCAGAGGCGCAACCGCGGCAGAAGGAATCGCATCCAACTTTGCGCTCGCGTTGGCGAGTATCGTTCGAGATTTTCAACATACTGAAGTTATAGAGAAGAAAAGCCATGTACAAATTATCAGCACGTCAAATCTTAGTCATCGCGCTCATTTCGGGGATCTTCGCGGCAGGTTCCGTAGCGCTATTCGACCGCATGTCGAGTCGCTTCCAGCCGTCCAGTTCGGCGTTTTCAGAGAATGCGCCGCCGAAGATAACTGACCCCGCGACCGCACCCGATGAACAGAACAACATCGAAGTCTACCGGGCGCTTGCGCCGGGGGTCGTGAACATTCATTCCACCTCATACGCGCGCGACTTTTTCGGCTTCGTGGAACCGCAAGAAGGGTCGGGCTCAGGTTCGATTCTCGATCAGGAAGGTAACATTCTTACGAACTACCACGTCATCGAAGGAGCGCAAAAGCTCTCGGTGAGTTTCGGCGGTCAGAAAAACTACGCCGCCAAGGTCGTCGGGGGGGATCCTGACACCGATCTCGCGGTAATAAAGCTGATTGAGTCGCCCCGCGAGCCATTGACTACGGTAGCGCTGGGAGATTCTGACAAATTGGAGGTAGGCCAAAAGGTTTTGGCTATCGGCAATCCATTTGGTCTGGATAGAACGCTCACTACCGGAGTTATCAGCGGATTGCAGCGTCCCATCCGAGCGCGCAATGGCCGTTTGATCGAAGGTGCGATTCAGACAGACGCCTCGATCAATCCGGGAAATTCCGGTGGTCCGTTGCTCGATTCACACGGCCGTATGATCGGCATCAACTCGCAAATACTTTCACCTTCAGGAACATCAGCTGGCGTCGGCTTTGCGGTTCCGGTAAACATCGCGAAGCGAATCGTGCCTCAGCTGATTCGTTCCGGAGAAGTGCGACGCGCAAAATTGGGAATCACCACACGCAACGTTGAGGCGCTCAAGAACCAAATAGACTTGCCGGTGCAGGACGGCGTCTTGATCTGGCAGGTTGCCCCCGGTAGCGCAGCGGCGGATGCAGGTCTTCGCGGCTTGCAACAGACGGAAAACGGGGACGTTGACCTGGGAGACATAATCGTCGGTGTTGACTCTCAAAAAGTTGGCAATTCCGATGACCTGGCGCGTGTTCTCGACAAACATCAGGTCGGGGATTCCGTCAATGTCCAAATCCTCCGCAACGGCAGACGAATGACCGTGCCGGTGCGTCTGTCTGAAACGTCGGACTCTACCCGTCGCGGCACCCGAAGAACGTAAAAGTCGGATCGGGTCACAACCACTTTACGCCGTGTCACAGACTTCTAGTCTGTGATGCCTGTGAAATCACAGGACCTCTGCACGTGATTGCGTGGGCAATCTCAGACCTCAGCATGTGACTCCGCGCGAGATCACAGACTAAAGTATGTGCCACTAGGGATCGCCAAATTTCGTTTGATAATCGCGACTGCTCAATCTAATCACTTCCATGGCTTCAGCTCGATCGTAAACATCAACGATCTCAACTCGACGGGGCGCTTCTCCGGGAAGCTGCTTGTAACTGAGGAAATAGTGCTTCAGTCTATCGACTAATCCCTTCGGACAATCATTGACGTCTTTGATGTAGCCGTAAGCGAGATCTGCTTCCAACACCGAGAGAATCTTGTCATCGGCTTGATTACCATCGATCATGCGCAAGCCCCCAATGGGCCGGGCACGTAAGAAGAAACTCCCATGCGCAAATGTTTTCTCTGATAGAACGCAGATGTCCATAGGGTCACCGTCGCCTTTAATTCCCTCGAGCCCGCACTGTCCCTCGCAACGCTTAGCGGTTTCGTCGCCGCAAAATGTTTGCGGGATAAATCCATAGAGTGACGGGCACATCGATGAAAAACGCTGTGGTCGATCCACCTGGAGATGGCCCGAGGCTTTGTCGAGTTCATATTTGACTGCATCTGTCGGCACAATCTCGATATACGCGTTCACCATTTTGGGAGCTTCGAGCCCCGGAGACATGCCATGCCAGGGATGGGCCTGAAACATCAATTTGAACAAGTCGAGCGGCGGCCCATTACCTTCAGGCATCACGGAGTTCCTTTCGTTTCGGCGTAAATTCCGTCGGTGTTAGAATCCTAGCCTTGCGGTGGGTTCTTTTCAACGCCATATCGGCTTAGATTTAGTGCAGGCTTTCGGTGTCATGGCTGCAACCGCAGAAATCATCGTACCAAAGACTGAGTCGCGAGCGATCTCGCTGCGCTGGATCATTAGTGCGCGTGACGACATGGTATGGTTCATCGGCTCAGTTGTCTCCAGCTATGCACTCTTCACGTTGTACGTCACCGGAGTCTTACCGCTCCTGCCCATGGTTGCTCTCTGGGCGATCCTTATAGATGCGCCTCACGTTTTCGGTACTTTCTCGCGCACCTACTTCGATCGGACCGAGCGTCGCAATCGCGCTCGCCTGCTTTGGGGTTCCCTACTGTTTTTTCTGGTTGGTCCCGCACTCGTGATGCTCGGAGCCGGCTTTTTGTTTTTCTTCATCGCGGCACTGTGGGCCTACTACCATCTCGTGAAGCAGCACTACGGCTTCATGGTGCTTTATAAGAAGAAGAATAACGATCTGGCACCCGTCGACAATGCGCTTGACCGTCTGTTCTTGCTGTTTGCCTTCAATTATCCGTTCGTCGTTTTCATCGCCACCGATCCGGAGGCAATGGCGCGCGTGCCGGGAGTATTGTTAAGAGGAGTTGGAGTCCTGGCTGCCACATTGCTCGTCGGCACGATCATCCTGGCTGTCGTTTGGTTAGGGCGGCAGATGCAGCGCTCACTTGCCCGTGAGCCTTTGGATGGTCCCAAGTATTTGCTGTTAGCCGCAGCGATTCCGCTCCACTGGCTGGTCTTGCTCACGCCGATGCCGCACAAGCCGCTCGCGATCGTAGCCATTCTGACGATCTATCACAATCTGCAATATCACCGGCTGATCTGGTTCCACAATCAGAAATACCGAGCAACCTTGCAGAGTTCAAATGCAGTGCCACAGACTTCAGTCACAGTGGCACAGACTTCAGTCTGTGAGTCTGAGGCCGCGACTCGCCGTCAAAAGTACGGAATAGCTGAACTAATTAGCCGCCGACTGGTTTTCTACGTGGCCTTTGGCGTTCTTTTTGGATTGCTTTACCAGGGCCCTCGCCAGGTTCTCGGTTATCTCAGTTTGAAGAGTGCTACCGGGCTGGTGACCGAGCAATCGTTCCCGATTCAACTGGGCGTCTCATTTCTCTGGGGATATGCTTTGATCCATTACTATCTCGATTCCAAGATCTGGCGCATCCGTCGGGATCCATCGGTGGGCAAAGCGCTCAACATGTAAAAACTAATCCTCGTGGTGTTCTTCGCCATTGTAGTGAAGTACCGTAGTTTCTTCATCAACGACGGTTTCAAGATGCACTGGTCGGCCCCAGAGCGTAAAGACGTGTTCCAGTGCTTTGCGGGCATAACGCACGTCGAGTTCGGTGCTCTCGTACGAGTGTTTCAGGTATAGTTCGCGGTTGCCGTTGTAGTCTCCGTCTTGGACTTGGAGGTAGGGAAAGCCAAAGTTGGTCATGTTTGCCACCAGCTGGTCTCGGACGCGTTTCCATTTCTTTTCCGTGATAGTCCACTCTTCCTCTTCTACCAGCTCGTAAACAAACAGATCGAGTTCTTCACAAAGCTCTGCGGTTAGATAGTTGCGCAGGAACGAGACGTCGTTCTCCAATTCGCGCACTTCGAAAATTTTTTCGCGTCCCTCTCCGCCTGATCGGCCAAACCTCTCGTGTTCTTCTTTCGATGGAGCTTCCCAGCGCCGTTCGATCTCTTCCCAGATCTTGTAGCCGAGGTAATAAGGATTAATTTGTCCCTTCTGCGGCGAAACGACGCCGGAGTGCAACCCGGCGAACTCAATATGTTCGTTATCCGAGAGGTCCAGTTCGCGCATGATGCGCGCGTGCCAAATGCTGGCCCAGCCCTCGTTCATGATCTTGGTTTGCATCTGAGGGACAAAATACTCCATCTCTTTGTGGACCATCCCCATCACGTCGCGTTGCCAGGTGGCAAGCGTGGGTGAGTTCTTCATTAGGAAATAGACGATATCTTTTTCCGGCAGACGCTCGCGCGGCTTATCGGACGCGGGCTCAATGGCTTCGCTTTGAGCTGCCGCGGCGACGCGAGCAAAACTTCGTTCATCGAGATGCCAAAGGTCATCGTAACGTCCTTCGGCCGGCCGCAGCTCTGCGCGGCGTTTTTCCTCTTCGACCGAGACTTCGCGCTTGATAAAAAAGTTCGGATCAACGTGCTCTTCTATTGCCAGAACGGCATCGAGAAACTTTTCGACATTCTTGCGGCCATATTTGAACTCATAGCCCATCAGACGGTGCGCGTGTGTAGAAACGCTTTCAACCATGCGTCGATTGGTTTTAGAGAAGTAAACATTGTTCTTGAAGAAATCGACGTGACCCAGCACGTGAGCGATAACCATCTTGTTCTGTACGGGACTGTTGGTTTCCAGAAGAAAGCCATAAGCGGGATTGGTGTTGATGACAACCTCGTAGATCTTGGAAAGCCCAAAGTCATACATCGTCTTCATTCGGTGGTACGCCTTGCCAAAGGTCCAGTGGGAATAACGGCCCGGCAGCGCGTAGGACCCAACCTCGTACATTACTGACGCCGGCACGATTTCGAAGTTCGTGGGAAACGGGTCGAGGCCAAAATTGCGAGCGGCCTCCCAGATCTGCTCGAGTGATTTCTCCAGGGCTTTTATTTCACTGTCTTCCATGACAGATCTCGTAATAACTTCCCTCAGTTTGCCGGTCAATTCGGAGTTTCGATTCCACGCCGCCCAAAGAACTGCTTGAGCGCTGGATAGACATCCTCTTTGTCATCGATCCTCACGCCGACGAACCGTTCTCTATCCTTGAGCCGGTCGTTGAAGATAGATAGCAGCGCACCCGAAGCACGCCGATAACTTGCCGACCCCTCTTCTCCAATCTCGCCGTATCCGAAGAGATTGCAAGTGTTGATAAGTTCACCCGCAAGGCGCACCGCTTCGTCGTTATCCGAGTAGTAGTTGTCGCCGTCGGAAAAGTGGAACGGGTAGATATTCCAGTCGTCAGGCCGGTAGCGTTGCTGAATGATATCGAGTGCGAGTTGATAGGCTGAAGAGACGACTGTGCCGCCCGATTCGCCTTGCGTAAAAAACTGTTCCTCGGTGACCTCCTTGGCCTCAGTGTGGTGCGAAATGAAAATGATATCGACGTTGTCGTACTTGGTTCGAAGAAACCGCACCATCCAGAAATAAAACGATCGCGCTACATATTTCTTGAATTCACCCATTGAGCCCGACACATCGATCATCGCGATGACGACGGCGTTTGACTCGTACCGCATGACCTCTTCCCAGGTCTTGAACCGTAGATCCTCTTTTTTGATGTCGCGAAAGCGCGCCTGATTGCCCTCGCGCGCATTACGCTTGATGTTTTCGAGAATCATCCGCCGCTTATCGAGGTTTGCGATTACACCGGTCCGACGTATTTCGTTGAACTGAGTCTTGCGCGATTGGACGGCTTTTTTGGCTTTTTCAAGCAGGAACGGCAGGTGCAAATCTTCGAAGATCAGTGCAGCTATTTCATCGATGTTGACTTCCGCCTCGTAGTAATCTGAGCCGGCTTCCTGCCCGGCCTGACCGGAACCGGTGCCGCTTCCGGGTTGGCTTTCGCGGCCGATCACATCGCCCACCCGCGTCTTGCCATCGCCCTGCCCGACATGTTTCCGTTTGCGATAGTCGAAGCGGAACTTGTATTCATCCAAGGCGCGGATCGGAACCTTCACCGTGCGCTTGCCGTCGGAAAGAATGATGGCTTCGTTGGAAACAATCGAACCGAGATTCTTGCGGATTGCTTCCTTGACACGCTCTTTGTGGCGGTCCTGATCGATGATGCCCTTGCGTTGTAGTGACCAGTCGTTGCGTTGTATTGACATGATTCGTTAAGTCGTGAATCGTAAGAGCGCTAACCCGCTACGGTCTCACGCTCAGCCAATTGAAGTTCATCTGCACAGAAATCCGCAATTACTTCGGTAAATGCTGTTGGATACTCTTCGTGGGGCAAATGACCGCACTCGCGAAAAATCACCAGCCGCGAACCTTCAATTTTCTGCTGTAAACGCTCACCGTCGCCGAGCGGCACTTCCTGATCGGTTTCGCCCCACATTAGGAGAGTTGGCTGCTTGATTAGATGAGCATCGAGCGAGACGCGTTCGGCATTCCAGTGTCGGACGGTGCGAATGATGGCGCGGTGTGTAGCCCTTGTCCGTAAGGGCCGATGACGCGCCTCGACCCTTCTTTCGTCGAGCACCAACGAATGCCGGTCATAAACTCGTTTCATGCGCAAGCGGAGCAGCAGCCGCGAGCCAATCAACAACGGCCCAACTAGGTCGCCAACTACTGGTGAACCGAACAACCGCATCAGTGAATATTTCAGCGGCGCGTTATTATTTACGGCCCCAACGAGTACTAACTTCTCGACGCGATCCGGATAGTCGAGCGCGCAGGTCGCTGCCACTGCCCCACCGTAAGAACTGCCCACGATCACCGCTTCACCTATTCCAAGCTGATCCATTAAGCCCACAATCATCCGCTCCTGCGCTTCGATTGTATATTCACCCCTTAAAGGCTTGTCTGAATAGCCGTAGCCGATCAGGTCGGGCGCAATGACATGAAATCCAGCGGCGGCCATCTCTAAAAAGACCTTGCTCCAGACCAGGGTGGAGGAGGCAAATCCATGGACCAGGAGAATGGGTTTTCCTTCGGAGTCACCCGCTTCCTGGTAATGAACCCGCAACCCGTTGATTTCAGCAAAGCGTGAATACTCGTGATGGAAGACGAGGTCGCGATTCTCTTGCCAATCCACGTCGCGCGGGCGCAGAAGAAGTTTTGCGGCCACCGCCGCTGTTGCTGCGCCTGCAAACCAGTAACGTTTCTTCATAAGCCGGTTGTCATAACGCCCGCACTCTGGAACGCGAGAGCGCGGGCGTTTAAGTTTCTGTCGCGGACACGAGATCGGCCGCTAACGTGACAACAATGTGCCCACGTATGTCAGCAACTCGTTCGCGCAAACGGGACAATAGCCGTGATCCTTTACCAGCCGATCAACGACTTCGTTAATTCTGCGTAGTTGATCAGGATCGGGAGTCTTGGCCGAGGTTGTAATCTTAACTACGTCCTTCAGGTCAGAAAAAATCTTCTTCTCAATGGCCTCTTTCAACCGTTCGTGCGAGTTGTATTCAAAAGGCTTGCCCTTACGCGCATACGATGAAATGCGAATCAGGATCTCCTGACGGAATGTGTTCTTCGCGTTTTCAGTAACGCCGATTTGCTCTTCGATGGAACGCATCAACTGCTCGTCGGGCTCCATCTCTTCTTCAGTGATGGGGTCCTTGATGCGCTCTTTGTTGCAGTAGGCTTCGACGTTGTCGAGATAGTTATTACAAATAGTGCGCGCCATCTCTTCAAACGAATAGACGAACGCCCGCTGCACTTCGATCTTCGCCAGTTCGTCATATTCTTTCCGCGCCAGCGAAATCAGGTTCAGATAGCGCTCGCGCTGGTCGGCACTAATACCGGTATGTTGTTCAAAACCATCCTTGATGGCCCGCAGCGAGTCGATTGGGTTTATGCAAGTTACACCGTCACGAACCAGCGCGCTCGAAAGCCGGTTGATGATGTAGCGCGGGCTGATTCCATCCATGCCTTCGCGGACCGTTTCATCTTTAAGTTCGCGTACGTCCTTCGATTTGTAGCCTTCGACATCCTCGCCATCGTAAAGCTTCATCTTCTTGACAAGGTCCACGTTTTGACGCTTTGGCTCTTCCAAACGGGTCATGACCGCAAACATCGCGGCAACCCTCAGCGTGTTGGGTGCCAGGTGTACGTTACGTAGCACTTCCGACTGACGGAGCAGCTTGTAGTAAATGCGCTCTTCCTGCGATACACGGAGGTTGTAGGGTACTCGGACGAGGATGATGCGATCCTGCAACGCTTCAGACTTCCGATTACCGGCGAACGCGATGTACTCGGCCTCATTCGAATGAGATAGAATCACCTCGTCGGCATAAATCATCGCAAACCTACCGGTTTTTATGCTCTGTTCCTGCGACAGCGTCAAAAGACTGTAGAGAAATTTCTCGTCAACCTTCAGCATCTCCACGAATTCCATAAGTCCGCGATTCGCGATGTTTAGTTCGCCGTCAAAGCGATATGCGCGTGGATCCGACTCTACTCCCACCTCGCCTATGGTAGCCAGGTCAATGGACCCTGTTAGCTCGGTGATGTCCTGTGATTTGGGGTCACTCGGTGAAAAAGTTCCGATTCCTATTCGTTCTTTCTCTGAAAAATGTACGCGCTCAACTCGAACATCTTCATGCCGACCTTTGTAGGTGTGTTCCAAGGCATAACGACATTGGGGACAGAGATCCCCTTCAATGTAGATGCCATAATGTTTTTCGATTTCCGATCGGAGTTGGTTTGGAATCACATGCAGGGGCTCTTCGTGCATTGGGCAGTCTTTGATCGCATAGACCGCCCCCCCGTCGGATATGGTCCAGACTTCCAAGCCGCGCTTCAGCATGTTCACAAGAGTTGATTTTCCACCACCGACCGGGCCCATCAAGAGCAGAATACGCTTACGCACCTCGAGCCGCTGAGCCGCCGACTTGAAATACTCAACGAGTCTGGCGATCGGCTCTTCAATGCCAAATAATTCGGCCGCAAAAAAATTGTACGAGATTATTTCGTGGTGGGTGCCCTCGTTCAGTCTCTCGATTCCCGCCGCATGGATCATGTCGTTGACCCGGGCGTGTGAGAGTTGAGCAATGCGTGGATTCTGGGTAACTAATTCGAAATAGTCGCGGAAGGTCCCTTCCCAGCGCAAAGCCTCGTGCTCGCGGCGCACATCTTCCAGTCGTTCGCTTATATTGAATTTATTGTTGCCATCCTGCTCTTCCATAGCCTTGTTACAAACCTCTTCGGCCTTCGCGCGTGGATAGCGTGTGGGATCGAGCACGCCTGTCATTAGAGGTGTCCCCGATATGCAGACCTCCACGCGCGCGTAGCGTGCGCCGCATCTTCGAAGGACTAATTCTCAATGATCTATATCAAGGGAAGCGCTGGGAGAGGAACTTCTTATCGGAAGCGACTCACTCGCGCGCTTCCCATCAAGTTACAATCAGTATAACACACGGCGTAAGGGTCCAAGTCAACCTCTATCTTTACGTGCCCAAAACAACTCTTGGATGCAAAGCGCGTTTCTCAGCGTCAAAATAACCGACTCCAATCAGATTGCCATCTTCATCAAACATTCTCATCCTGGTTCCATGGGGCCACCCAATTCCCGGGGCTCTGACCTCCAGGCCGTGGCGAGCCCGGCGCGAGTCTTCGGGAGTTAGATGCACAAAAGGCATTCGCGAGAGGGCTGCGTCCGGTGGCTGAAGAATTATGCCCACCGATTCTTCGACAACACTTTGCCTGAGTTGCTCCAGGCTGACGGCGGCGTCCAGGTCAAACTCACCCGCTCGGGTCCGTCTGAGTTCAGCCAAATGAGCGCTTGTTCCAAGACGCTTTCCCAAGTCTTCCGCGAGCGTGCGGACGTAGGTTCCGGCGGAACATACTACTCTGACCTTCAGATCAGTCGTGCCATCGTGATTGTCTTTAAGCAATGCTCCGTCCCGCGTAATCGTTTCGAACTCATGGACACAGACCGGAACTGGAGCACGTTCAACTTCCCGTCCGAGTCTCGCAAGCTCGTAAAGTTTGCGACCCCCCTGTTTCTTAGCTGAATACATCGGGGGCACCTGGTGTATGTCTCCTCGCAAACTCTGAAGTGCCGGCTGAATATCGGATTCCTGAAGAATCGGCTCGAGTCTGCTTTCCTCCAACGGGAGCCCGGTGATGTCGCCTGTGTCGGTTGCGTAGCCGAGCCGGATTATGGCTTCGTATTCTTTCTCGCTGTCACTAAGAAACTGGGCCAGTCTGGTTGCGCGGCCCACGAGCAGGACAAGTATGCCCGTTGCGAACGGGTCGAGTGTCCCAGTGTGGCCAACGCGTCGTTCCCGCAGAATCCGCCGCACTCGCGCAACTACATCATGTGACGTCAGGCCGGCGGGTTTATCGATCACTAACAGTCCGTCCATGAACGCCATTGTAGATTGCTGACGGCCAATTGGCGATTAATCCGCAGACTACAAGGAGCAGCCTGCAGTGGCAGGAGGCAGTGGTCGTTCCATAACGTGCTGCTCCTGCTGTCTGTCTTCTGCCTCCTGCTTTTTTTAGGCTGCGGATTCGTTTTGCGTCAGCGCTACTTTGCGGGAAAATCTTGCCGTGAGTAAACGAGCCCCAAACCATAACGACAGCGCAGGAGTTTCGAGACTTTCGCCCGAAGAGAGCCGGCGGCGTACATTTCAACGAGCGGTAAAGCTCCTGGCAGCTAAACCACGTTCAGTCGCTGAACTCCGCGAACGCCTGCTCGAAGGCCGAGGCGCCACCAAGACCGCGGTTGAGGAGGTTGTCTCACGGCTGCAAGAGTACGGTTATCTCGACGACGAGCGCTTCGCGTTCGGCTATGCTTCTTTGAAAGTTAAACAGAAGCCTATTGGAAGAAGGCGGCTGGAGCGCGACCTGATGATGAAGAAGGTCGACCAGAGCATTGCTGATGAGGCGCTTGACTTGGTTTTCGAAGAGACTTCGGAGGAGGAACTAATCGACCGGGCGATCGCGAAACGCTTGCGCCTTCGCGGTCGACCAAAAACTCGTGAGGACGCCAAAAAACTATTCGATCACTTGCTGAGGCAGGGATTTCCTTTTGAATTGGTTAGTGTAAGAGTTCGGTCTGCCCTGAAGATCGATCTGGAAGAAATTCCCGACAGCTAAAATACAAGGCCACTTTTTACTCGGACCGCGTCTCGCCCGCCGCAAGCGCGTAGCGCGAGAAAAGCCGCGCCACGAGAACGATGAACAAGATTAGGGCGTGCTGACGCACGCTAGGCGGGCGAGACGCCCGCGGTCCCAGTGAAAGAGATGACCGTAATATGAAACCCACGCTCACCCGAAGTTTTGTGTCATTTCTCGGCTTCAAAGCATGCATGCTAAACTCAAGGTTCATTAGTATTACTTGTCCATGAGCAGTCTGCGCCCACAACCGCTGCTGACAACCGACCACGGACTACTGATCAAAGAGCTATGACCGGAACCGAAATTCGAGAGACTTTTCTGAAATACTTTGAGCGGCAGGGCCATACCCGTGTGCGCTCGAGCCCACTATTGCCTGCTAACGATCCGACGTTGCTTTTCACTAACGCCGGAATGAATCAGTTCAAAGACGTCTTTTTGGGGCTGGAAAAGCGCGACTATGTGCGTGCTACTTCGTCGCAGAAATGCGTGCGGGCAGGTGGCAAACACAACGATCTTGATGAAGTTGGAAAAACAGCGCGGCATCACACGTTCTTCGAGATGCTCGGCAATTTTTCGTTTGGCGACTATTTCAAGCGCGAAGCGATTAAGTTTGCCTGGGAGTTTGTTACCGAGGTTTTGAAAATGCCCGCCGAGCACTTAAGAGTCTCAGTATTTCGCGAAGATGAGGAGGCGCGTGCATTGTGGAAAGAGATTGCCGGCTTGCCTGAGTCTCGCATTTATGGTCTCGGGGAAAAAGATAACTTCTGGCAGATGGCGGACACCGGCCCTTGCGGACCGTGCTCGGAGATCTTTATTGACCTCGCGCACGTTGCACCGGACTTTCGTTTTCCCGAAGGCTCTACGGGTGAGTGGACTGAGTTGGATCGCAAGGAGTTTTCTCTGGAAACCTTTATAGAAGGCGGTGACAAAGGGCGCTTTCTGGAGTTTTGGAATCTCGTGTTCATGCAATACGAGCGAACTAAGAATGAAGCCGGCGAGATTGTACAGACGCCACTGCCGAAACCTTCGGTAGACACGGGCGCGGGCTTGGAGCGCATTGCGGCAATCATGCAAGGCGTAACCTCAAATTACGACACCGATTTAATCCGGCCCATCATCGATTTCACGGCAAGACTCGCTGACCGGAATTACGAAGCGGAGGGCTTTGCCATGCGTGTGATCGCGGATCATGCACGCACCACGGCGGTTGCGATTGCCGACAGCATTCTACCCGGGAACGAAGGGCGAAATTACGTGCTGCGCAAGATCATGCGACGCGCGATCTATCATGGTCGTCACGCACTGGGTTTTGAGGATCTGTTCTTCTACAAAGTCACAAACTTTGTCGTCGACCAGATGCACATGGCCTATCCCGAGCTTGAAGCGTCGAGGGAATTTATTCAGCGAATGGTGAAGCTGGAGGAAGAGCGCTTTGGAACGACATTAACCGCCGGGTTGCAGAGACTTGACGAGCTATTGAGTAAAACCTCGAAAGGTTCTCTTCCGAAATTCGTTGATCTGGCACGTCTGTACGACACATACGGGACACCGCGCGACTTGATTCGGGTGGGTCTTGAAGAGCGTGGTCTTTCACTCGATGAAAACGAATTCGGCAAGTCGTTCGACTCCGCACTAAAAGAAATACAACGCACAGGAGTACGTGAGGTCGCCGAAAGCTCAACAAAAGCTAACCCAGCCTACAACTCGATGTCTGGGCGTGGGCCAAATGAGTTTACCGGCTACAGCGGGACTCAAATCGATGACGCAAAGGTTGTCGGACTCATAAGTGGCGAGGGAGAAGTAGAAACGCTGAATTCAGGAGAGGAGGGTGAGGTCGTTCTTGATCGAACGCCTTTCTATGCCGAGTCCGGTGGTCAAGTTGGCGATACCGGGACGCTTGCGGTTGGCAGTGCGCACGTTACAGTTAGCGACACACAATCCCCTGTAAGCGGTTTGATAGTCCATCACGTGAAGGTTGATCAGGGTAGTCTGCGAGTTGGGGACGTCGTGGTAGCTCAAGTCGACGCCGAAAGACGCGACGCCACTCGACGCAATCACACCGCGACTCATTTGCTGCACGCAGCTTTGCGTGAGGTTCTTGGCGGTCATGTGAAACAGGCAGGTTCAGTAGTTGCGCCTAACTATCTGAGGTTTGACTTTACTCACTACCAACCTTTGAGTGAAGCGGAGACTGCCGAAATTGAACGTCTCGTCAACCAACAGATCCTGAGAAATGTTGCGGTCCAGACTGATGTTATGCCGGTTGAGGAGGCAATTCGGTCCGGGGCCATGGCTCTGTTTGGAGAAAAATACGCCGGCTTGATGCGTGTGCTGACGGTGCCCGGTTTTTCGAAAGAACTCTGCGGTGGGACGCACGTGCGCGCGACGGGCGATATCGGTGTCTTCAAGATCACCAGCGATGAGTCGATCGCCTCAGGGGTGCGCCGCATTCGCGCTATCACGGGATCCGATGCTTACGAACGCTTTCGCAAAGACGAGTTGCTGGTGGACCAGGTGACCGGCAGTTTGCGAACTTCGCGAACTGAGTTGCCCGCAGTTGTGGCCAGGCTGCAAGACGAGCTGAAGAAAGCCAGACGGGAAGCTGATGACCTACGCTTGAGGATTGCCAGCGGCGCCATTAGCACTTCTTCTGCAAACGGTGACGAAGCGCGTGAGATCGCCGGAGTTCGGGTGTTGGCCCGAGAAGCGAGTGGTCTGGACGCGCCGGCAATGCGCCAGCTTTCCGACGCGCTGCTCGCACGAATCAAATCCGGCGTAGTTATTCTTGGCCGCACCGGCGACGGAAAAGTCTCACTGATCGTGCGGACTTCGTCCGACCTCGCCAAAAAGGTTCCCGCCGGCCAAGTCATTAAAGAACTGGCACCGATCGTCGGTGGCCGCGGCGGTGGCAAGGCTGACATGGCGGAAGGTGGTGGCACCCAGCCAGAAAAACTCGGTGATGCCTTACAAGCCAGCTATAAAGTTGTCGAAAAGCTTCTAGCCGCCGATGAACCCGGATAAATATGGTCTTTGGACTTGGGTCTTTGATCTTTGGTTGCTCTCAACTTCACCCTGACTTCAAAGATCAAAGTCCAAAGATCAAAGTCCAAAGACCATATTTATCGTCTGCGTAATCTGCATAATCTGTGGATTCGAGACGCGAGCGCACGTAATGCCCCCCAAAACGTGCGCTCGCGTTCTTTTGCCTACGGTTTCCCGTTGGCAATTCTCCTCTCCAGGAGAAAATGGATTACATCGTCTTTTGTTTATCAGTTAGGGTCACACCCATCTTTTCCAGCGTGACCTTGTTGAGCGTACCCGTAGTCTTTAGTCCTTCGGCCTGCTGATATTTCTTCAAACCGCCCCGCGTTGCATCGTCAAGCTTTCCCGTTTGGTCGCCGCCGTAGAAGCCGCGTTCTTTCAGAATTGCTTGTGCCCGATTGATCTGATCCTTGGTTGCCCTAAAGACTGGACCGCGTCTGCGATTGCTATTGGCTGCCGAACTCGACTTGCTGCCGGAGCCTGAGGAAGTGTTTTGAGCGAGTGCTTCAACTGAGCAAAGAAGAAGCAGTGAGAGAGTGAGGGTCAGTAATTTCTTCATTTTTGTTTTCCTTTTGTGAGGCGCGCAGTGCGCGCGGGTTAATCGGAACGTGAGGCAATGCTAAAAAGCGCGGCTATCATACTACCATTGTCAATAGGTGTGTTCGCGGTTTGTTACTAACCCAGCATTTTGAACTAAAAGCCTTTGGCTCTCCCCTCAGCATCAGAGCGCCTCGGCTCAGTACGAACTGCTACAAAGCGTTCCTGTTGACGTTCTCTCTCGGAGCCCGTTTGGTCGATTAGACTGGGGTCCCTGAAACCCCTTCTGCCGATGATTTGGCTGAAAACGGCCGAAATTCCTCAGTGTCAAACCTTGTTGGCGCTATTTTAACACTCGTGTTACTATCTTTGAGGCCTCATCAAGCTGGGACTGGCTCTCTGTCCCGGCCGGCCCCACCAAAGGTTCCCTCAGAACTAGCGGAACGAACTGAACGAAATGAAAAGCCCCTTGTTAATAATCGCGTTTACCTTGACCTGCGTTGCGACTGCTATTGCTCAGAATGGCACTTCATACCGGGTTGATAATTTTGACCTTGCTGGTACCGTCAAGATCGAATTGCCGGCTCCGCCCTTACCGGCAGCGAAAAAGATCTCGCGGCTTCGAAAGCTAACCACTTCCAGTAATCTCATCTACACACCCGTAAGCGCGCAACTAACCCACCTCACTGGCTTAAACGTCAGCAGCTCGCTCGACGGCTTTACTACTGGCGATACGAACGTTGACAGCTTCATCGTTGAATCAGGGAAGCGCAATTCGGTAGATCCTTTGCTGCTTTATGCAATCATGCATCAAGAGTCGACCTTCAAACGTAGCGCAATTTCGCCAAAGGGTGCCCGCGGGTTAATGCAGTTAATGCCGGGAACAGCCATGCGTTTTGGCGTTAGAAATATCTTCGATCCTCGTCAAAATATTGAAGGCGGCGCGCGATATATGCGCTTCCTGCTGGACCAATTTGATGGAGACGTCCCCCTCGCGCTTGCTGGTTATAACGCGGGTGAGGGCGCAGTGATGAAGTATGGAAACAACATTCCGCCCTACGCCGAAACGCGGGAATACGTCCGCAGGATTACAAAGCGTTACGCAGTAATTCGCGATCCGCTCGCGGGCCGAAACGCGAATCAGCTGAGTCATGATCAGCTCGCAACAGTCCAGCAGAAAGAGACCACGCCCTTAAGTATTTATGAGCGGAGCGTTTTCGCGGTCAGAATGCCGGACGGAGCTCTGAAATTGGTCAGCCAATAAGTTTCCGAAGTCCAGGCTGCTTAGTTCTAAGCGCAGGAATCCGACATCTAACTGAAATCTAATCGAGGCAAGAACGCACGAGGCGGAACCTGAAACCGGGTTCCGCCTTGTTTTTATGTTTAGCCGGAACCCTTTATTTCGGTATAGTAGCCGCGATTGAGTTCAATCAAACTGTACCGACCAGGTTAGCGTTGCCACCAGGACTTGGCGGTTGACTGGCCATCGAAGAGGAAATAGCGAATGCACTGCTCCAATTGCGGCTCTTACGTTGCTCCAGGCGTGCGCTTCTGTTCCAACTGTGGTTCAGCGGCCGGCGACCCCGAGGCTACTCGAATTGCGCGTGCGCAATCTGGCATTCCTATGGCGCCAGAAAGCGACGATGAAATGCAGCAAACGGTATTCACCGTCCGGCCCACACTAATCTTCGTGAAGCTAGGTTATGCTTTAGCAATGTTGGGGGCCATAGCCATCGTCTTCCTACTCGCGCTGATTGACGTGCCTCCATATATCTCAATTCCGCTGGCCCTGGCGCTCTTATTGATTCCTGCCTATTACCACGTCAGGAGGAACATGATCCGGTATACGGTAACCGATTCGACGCTCCAAATTGATACCGGCTTACTGGCCAGAACCACGCGAAACATTCCGCTGAGCAAAATTCAGGACGTTACCATCTCGGCTTCAATTCCCCAGCGAATATTCGGTTTTGGAGATGTGATTGTGGACAATGCCAGCGAAGTGGGCGGTTCGACAATCCTCCACAACATAAGCAACCCCCGCCATTATGCAGATCTGCTTTTGCGGCAACTGCGCCGCGGGCATTAAACTTTGGATGGCTGTGCAGAGACGCGCGAACCGAACTTCTTCCCGGAACATCCAACAACGATTCGGGATCTAACGTTAGTATGGAGTGAATATTTGCGCTTAAGGTACGTTCTTACTCTTATATTTTCTGTTTTGATTTTGACGTTAGGCCCAGGCTCAGCGGCAGCTGACTCGTCGGCGACGGAAACGACTGAGCTGTTGCCGCCAAAGGTTGGGGACTTTCGACAATTAAACCAAATCCGGCCTTCGAAATCTCTCATTAGAGAAGGGGTTTTGATTCCTGACACGGCCAAGTCTTCAGAACCGGCAGACCCAGGTTTAATCAATGGCGAGGTCGAATACACAGCTGGAAACGGTAAACGGCTTCTCGTTGAAGTGGTTCAATTTCGCAAAGACTCGGATGCCTATTCGCTGTTGACCATAGTCGCTCAACAGAGAAGGGATTCCGGGGCGGGTATTGTTCTTGACGGCCAAGTTGGAACGGCAAGCGAAACTTTCGCGAACGGTATCGTCTTCTTCAAAGGGACGACCTTTGTAAGCGTGTCAAATGCAGCCGCAAACGCGGTAGGTTCGAGCGAGGCAGTTGAACTGGCGCGATTAATTGCGGAGAAACTCGATAAGGGTGAAGGCGAAATTCCAGTACTCATCCAGCACCTTCCCGAATGGCAAAACGCACAGCATCAGGTTCTCTATTTCTCAGGTTTTAGATCGTTGCAAGCTATCGCTCCGGACCAACCGGTCTTAAGTGTTCTGGATTCCGCCGGTGACGCTGAAGCCGTGGTTGCCGATTACGGGCCGATCAGGCTTCTTCTAGTCGAGTTCAATACACCGCAGCTCGCCGGCGACAATGACCGGCAAATAATGTCGAAACTTCAAGAGTTGCGTAAGCAGAATCAGCCAGTGCCCGCATCTTATCGTCGCGTAGGAAACTACAGTGTTTTTGTCTTTAACGCGCCAAGCGAACAAGCCGCTACCGAACTAATAAATAGGATTCAATATGAGCAAGTCGTTCAGTGGCTCGGTGAGAACCCTTATTGGTTGAAAGAAGCACAGAGGCGCTATACGGAAACCACACTCGGAGTCTTGGTTGCCGTGGTAAAGGCGTCTGGTCTGACACTGGTTGTTTGCTTTGGTTTAGGAGGTCTGATAGGTGGGCTTCTGTTCGCAAAACGACGGGCGCAGCAGGCGACCAACGAGGCGTATTCAGATGCCGGCGGGATGCTGCGATTGAATCTGGACGAAATGACTCCGCAAACTGATCCATCCCGATTGCTCGCCGATAGAAACTGAGTACAAGACCGATACAAACAGAAAGAGCATGTCCGATAAACTTCAGTTTGTCGTTTGCTTAAGACATCTCCTCTCACGAGACAACGACAAACTGAAGTTTATCGGACATGCTCCTTTTGTTGAAGCCAACTTCAAAAATCAACTTCCAAAAAGTGGCGGGCTGCTGATCTTTCCCGGGAGGCTCCCCCAAGCCCCGTCAGGACGACGATCAGCAGCGCCGCTATGATGCCCTTCGACTGCATGCAAATAACAACTCCGTTCCCCCGAAAGAGATGCCATTCGCTTTTCAAAACTGTGAGAGAAAGCCTCCCCCAAAGCGTCCACTCACCGCAGTCTCCGAGCCTGACCCGATTTACCCTTATCAATCTACCCTTCTTGTTCTGTGGGCTCATTTGGCAATGAGCGTGCCAGTAAGCTTCATGGTTGAGTCCCGATAACAGAACCGTAAAATTCGGATGAAAGAGGGAGATGGGTGAGTTCCGCAGGTTGGAAGCGCATGAATAGCGTATGCGTTCAATGCAACAAAGTGAGTACAGCCGAACGATAATCACTCGCGACTATCAACTAGACGCAAGCAATGCTAAGGAAGAGAGACTACAAGTGCATCAATCTCTTCGATAGTGTTGTAGAGGTGAGGGGCGACCCGTAGACCATTGCCACGCGGAGCCGTGATGATATGTCGATCTCTAAGATGGCTGTATACGAACATGGGCGTAAAGCCCGCTCGGTGCTGGAGGCGGACAATCTGGGATTTTTCGTGCTTCCGCCGCGAGCTGGCGATTTCATAGTTTGAACCTTCCAGCCGGGCGCACAGGTAATCCGTCAGTTCCTCAAGGTAACGTGCGATGCGCTCGATACCCGTCTCAGCTAGAAAACTGAGACTTGACTTAAGACCATATAGCAGCGCGGTCGGCGCCGTGCCTGTCTCCCACGCCAGGACACCTCTATTCCAACCTTGAGTAGTGTTGCTATAGTCCTCTGGATTTGGGACGCTCGTCCAGCCGACGAGCGTTGGTTCGATGCGATCCCGTGCTCGGTCGGAGAGATAGAGCATCCCGATTCCCTCGGGCGTGAGCAGCCACTTGTGCCCAGCCGCCGCCGCGACGTCGACCAGTTCCGTTTCCACATTAATGGGGATTACGCCCAGCGACTGAATAACATCTACCACGAGCAAAGCATCGTGTTGTCGGGCGGCACGTCCCAGGCGCTCCAGATCAGCACGAAATCCCGAAGCATACTGCACATGGCTGATCGCAACCACTCGGGTTCTATCGTCAATCAATTTTATGAGCTCGGCTGGATCAATGCGCCACTCATGTTCTTCGCAGAGTCGTAGCTCTACCCCCAATCTGTCACGAATGCGCAGCCAGGGGTAAACGTTTGAAGGAAACTCATTGCGAAAACTCACAATGTTATCGCCGGCACGCCAGTCCAAACCATTTGCCACTGTCGACAGAGCGTCGGAGGTGTTCCGCATGAAGGCCATCTGTTCCGGCCGAGCGCCAAGCATTGAGGCGACCAGCTGACGCGATTGCTCCTTAATTGCCAGCCAATCGCGGTAGTGTAACGAGCCGTTCTCCGAAACATCGTGAAGTTGAGATTCAACCGCTTGAATCGTAGGTGTCGGAGGTGGGGAAACAGCGGCGTGGTTCAAATAGATAGCGCGTTGGGTGATTGGAAATAGCGCGCGCAGTTGATCATTCATGGTGCGTACGGTTGCCCGTAAAACTGCTGATAGAGCCAACCCAGCACACGCGCTTCCGCGGTGCACAGCGTTTCGATCCAGCAATTGAGCAAGAACTCGCGACGGCCGCGCTGAAAAGGAATTTTTTCCGCTTCATTCACAGTCGATTGCGCATCGCGCAGGTTTAGCTTGTAAGTTTCCGAAGTAGCTTCATTCGCCTTAGACGCGGTATCCAGCGCATTCAGAAGTTGACTAATCCAGGCGTGAAGATCACTCTTCGAAGTGTGCTCGGCCAAAGCTTGAATAATGCCGATAGCAAGTCGATCCTCTGCCCGAGCGAAAATGAAGACTCCGTCGTTCGCATTCTTGCTTTGCCGCTGCTTCCATTGAAAAACTTCCTCGACGCGCGGGTGTCTGATCACTGCCACCCGCTGGTCATAGTCGAGAAACCATTGGATTACATCAGGTACTGAGTCAACATCAATTCGTCCGTGATTATCTCGACGCAACAGCGGTGAAGTGGCCAGGCTGTTCTCGCCGTCCTTGCCGTTAGACTGGTTCATTGAAGGCTCCAAGACAACAGCCCGACGAGGGATAGGTCAGTTCAAAAGATGCTTTTACTTCTCCGACCGTTTCTCCGCGGCGATTTTGGACCTTAAAGGAACTGTACCGCGAGACCGCGGCCAGCGAATCATTGCGCAGCACACCGAGCTGCCGTAGTGCTTCGATCACAACCGTAGGTCGGGCGCGATGATCGTCACCGTCTTCGATCTTAAGCGCTAACCCCAAGCCCCGCGGCCACTCTTCGCAAGGTAACACGCCCACGGTGTAAACGCCCTCGGCTCCCACTTTGGAGATTAGACGGCCTTTAGCTGCGCGCATCAGTTCCGTGTCGAGTCTATCGCTTGTTCCCCCCACAATCTCAGGGTAAGTAGTCATTGCCCATACTATTCGGCGGCAGGCCGCCAGCGTTCTATCGTCTGTTTGTAAGCAAGGTAAGAGCAGACCGGCGTACATCAAAGCCATTTTACCGATGCTTATGCCAAAAACCGGGACCCCGCATCCGTCGATGCCAATGGCTATCTCTTCCTGTGGAACGCCGGAAAGCTGAGATACGCAACGCTTAATCGCGATCTGCACAGGATTCTCGGGTTGATCATAACTTTCGGTCGGAGCGCCGAGGTGGAGAGCCAGAGCCAGCATACCCGCATGCTTGCCCGAGCAGTTGTTTTGCAGGACATTCGGTTGTTCGCCGCGCTCACGCAACTGGCGCGAAACCTGGACGCTAAAGGGCTCGTGAGTTCCACATTTCAAGGCTGACGGCTCTAGTCCGATCTTCTTCAGCATAGAAGCAGCCGTTTCGGTGTGGATCGGCTCGCCGCTATGTGACGCACATGCGAGGGCGATCTCTCTCTCTGTAAATCCAAAATGATCGGCGGCACCCGAGGCCACAAGGGGAATAGCCTGATGCGGTTTAGCCGACGACCGCATATATGTAAGGGTCTCGGGGGCACCGAGGAAGGCGACGACGTTGCCATCTGGTTCGACCGCTACGATATGCCCCCTATGACGGGATTCGATTAGCGCGCCTCGAGTTACCTCAACGAGTGGCGCTGCTGTCCGATAAACTTTAGTTTGTCGTTGTCTCAACAGAACCTCTGCCGAAGCCACGACAAACTGAAGTTTATCGGGCTCGCGACGTCATTGGAGAGCGGCCATCTTAACACGCGTATCGGGTCAAGCCATCTTCCCCGTTGGCGAATAAAAGGAGGCAAAGGTGATTAACCTTTGCCTCCTTTTACTGCGTGGTGATTTCGAACTTTCTACCGTTTTGCTTTCTTAAGGCTGGACCGTTTCGGTCCGTAACTGAGAACCGTGAGCTTAATATTGCGGCGACCAAACCGAAACGCTTCGCGACTAGTCGGAGTCCAAATGTCGATTCTTTTGCCGCGGACGGCACCTCCGGTGTCTGCTACAAGGTAGTCTCCGCTGAGGAAACCTGCGTCCAGGCGAACCCGTGAGCCTAACGGAAGCACCTTGGGGTCGGCAGCAATTAGTCCCCTGGCGACTTGCCGGCCACTGGCCGTCCTGCCTCTCAGAGTGTAGGCGGTAGCCACGTAGGGCCCGGGAACCGTCGCAAATTGCGGGGATGGTGCAGTGCGGTCGGCTGGCTCGTTGCTTACTGTGCTCAACGATGAACCTATAACTCCACCGACGTCCTTCACTGAAGTCAGATCCGGCTTGGGATTTTGAACTTCCTGGTTAAGATGAAGAGAAAGCGTTTCCGCTTCTAAACGACTGGGGGAAAACGTAAGGGAACCTACAAGAAGGGCTGTCGCGACGACGGCACTTCCGCGAAAGAGAGATTTCATTTTCGGGTCTCCTGTCCGAAGTTTTGCGTTAGCTTCAGCGCCCGCGCGAGTCCGTTCTTTCCTATTACTCGACCCCCGGCTCAAAGGAGTGAGATTGTCAGCCGGAGTTGGGGGCTTGCATCCTTGATGCAGTGCGCTGAAAGCGTCTCAGAAAAACCTAGCCCAAACAAAAAGGGCGAGCATATGCTCGCTCTTTCATAAAGGAGGCTAGCATACGGTCCTCAAGGGTGTCCAGGTAGAGGAGACATCCAAACGGCGTGGATCTCCACTTTTTGGGCTAAACCTCGCAACTGCACAGGTTGCTCGGGTTCAGAAAAGTGCGCAGGGGGTCAAATGACCCAGGACGGTTCTCACAGACTCAGGAAGTTCCCCATGACGTGGCGGCCGTCGGGGTGTGCCTCATCGAACAGCTCCGGATGAAATTGCAGCCCGAAAACGGGTCGAGACTCGTGTTGCATTGCCTGGATCGCACAGCTTTCGTTCCAGGCAGTGCGTCGAAAACCCTCCGGCAGTTCTTTGACCTCGTCAAAGTGGGAATGCCAAACGGTGAGTTCGCTCGGTAGTCCACCGAAGAGGCCTTCTTGGTCTGTTTCGATTGGGAAGTATCCTCGTTCGCGTTTGGCCCCGTCGTAGCCGGCCCCGGGTTCAAGGCGAGCCATCAGATTAACGGGGGCACCGTATGCCAGAGCGATTTGCTGATGTCCCCCGCAAATGCCGAGAATCGGCTGGGCCGCCTTTTTTATCGTTTCAAAGACTCCCGACAAGGCGTCGGGCGAGTAACTATCCCAGGGATGACTTTGCCCGCTGAGGATGATGTGGGATGGGCGCAATGAATTAACCCGTTCAAGCGAGACCGCGTGGAATGGCTCGGTCAGGATCTCCAGACCGACGCGCAATTTCGAAAGGGCGGCCGCCAACTCTCGCGGACTGGCTCCCTGACCGTCGATCGTGTTGTCGATAAGATAGATGAGCAAAGTTACTTCAAACAGTAGAGCTTCCCATTAAATGCGCCGATGTAAATGCGGCCGTCGAGCACGGCCGGGGTGGCATTGACGTTATCACCAATCTTGAGTTCACCGATGCGCTTCCCGTCCTCTGCCGAAACCAAATAAATCCACCCCGACTTGTCGCCGAATACCAGCCGGCCATCCACTAAGGGCGACGAGCCCCATATCGGCGCGCGAACTGAGTGCTTCCAGACCTCTTTGCCGCTATCGGCGCCGAGGGAGTACATATAACCGTTGCTCGATCCGATGTAAACTCGACCGTTTCCTACGATCGGACTGGCCCAAAATCCCTTCCCGATCTTCTTAAAATTAAAGCCGCCTTCGGCTTTGAACTTCCAAACTGGTTCCCCGGTCGACTGACTAAAAGCGTAAACGTAGCCATTCTCGGCTGCGGTATAAACCAATCCGTTTGCGACCGCAGGGGTGGAATCGGAATCAGCGCCGATGCGAGCCTTCCAAATTGTTGAGCCGTCTGAGGCTTCCAGGCAATAAAGGTCTCCCTGCTCTGTGCCTATGTAGATTCGACCATCAACTAGTGAGAAGCTGCCTTCCATGGAACCCAGTCGTTCGGTCTTGTACACGAGCGAACCATCTACAAGGTTCAGACAATAGAAGAATCCATCTTCCCCGCCGAAATACACGCGTCCATCTACAACCGCGGCCGAGCAATCTACTTCGAAGCCAGTCTTAAATTTCCAGATGAGGGTTCCGTCTTTTGCGTTAAGGCAATAAACATAATGGTCGAGACCGCTTGCGACAAGACGATCGCCAACAAGCGTCGGAGTTGCCTTAAGGCTATCTTCGGTTTTGAAACTCCAAACGAGCCCGCCCTCGTGCCGGTCCAGACAATAGACGTAACCATCGGCGGAGCCAAAATAGACGCGTTTGGCATCAACTGAGGGTTGGCCCGGCCAACTCGAACCGCCCCACAGGTCTTTGTGCAAACGTCCCGATATGAACTTCGTTTTGAACTCCCAAACAACTTCGGGACTCTTGCTTGACCACGGTCCAGTGCCGTAGAAGTTCCTGGACGGGTTGCCCAACCACATTGGAAGCGTGGCGGGTTTTTCGACGGGTTTTGGTGCCGGCCTGGCTTCTGTTTCCTTAACTATCTTTCCGCCGCAGGCAGGTAGATACAGCAGGGCTGCTACGATGAAGACACCTGCTAGCTTACCAGGGAGTCGTAACGAAAAAACGGGGTTTACACGCGACTTCATGGGGGACTCGTCGGGCTCGGTGGGTCCGCGGGTCGGCTGGATACAGCAAACTCTCAGAGCCAAACCTGAATTATCTCAAATCTCATTTCAGTGGCCAGGAACCGGCTTGAACCAAGTCAGGTCCGAGCCAATCTGCACTATAGACTACTGCAGCAGTTCCGGTTATCACAACCTCGTCATCCTCACGCCAGTGAATCCTTACCTCGCCGCCGGGCATAAATACTTGAATCAATCTGTCTGTCATGCCCTTTGCCATCGCGGCCACGGCCCCTGCGCAGGAGCACGTTCCAGAAGCAGTTGTCTCGCCGACGCCGCGTTCCCAAATGCGCAGTTCGATCGACTGGCGGTCGATGACGCGCACAAACACGACGTTAGTTCGATCCGGAAACCGGGAATGATTTTCGATTAACTTTCCGACCCGCCGCCAATCAATTGAGGAGAAGTCATCGACAAAGATACAGCAATTAGGATTACCCATTTGTAATGCTGTAACCGGATAGGTTTTGCCGTCGACTTCCAAAGGATAATCCATCACTTTGGACAAGGGCCTTTCAGTGAAGACAGGTATGGACGCTGAATCGAAACGTGGCTGGCCCAACTCGGAGTCAAACAGATACTTGCCCTTGCGGAGTTTCTCCCGAAGAAAGTATCTCTTAACTCCCGAACGGGTGTTCAAGCGCAGTTCATTTTCAGACCAGCGGTTGGTGTAGTGGAGATAGGCAGCTGCGCAACGCGTCCCATTACCTGAAAGGCTGGCCTCGCTGCCATCGGGATTGAAGATCCGCACATGAAAATCAGCCTCACTGTTTTGTATTGGATTGACGATGGCAATGCCATCAGCCCCGGCGCCGTAGTGCCGGTCACAGATTCGCCTGGCGAATGCGCCAAGATCTTCAACGCCGGACAACTCACCGGCTTCAATTACCAAATAGTCGTTGCCGAAGCCGTGAAACTTTGAGAAACGAGGTGGCATGAGCTTGGTTCGCGACTCGCAAGCTATATAACAGGGCTATGACGTTCGTTACTGCGACCTTCCGGCGAACGAGGCCAACAGAACCCCAATCGCATCGGGGACGCCTCGAGCCTCAACATCTTCAGGGTAGTTGTTCACGATCACCGAAAACACCAGGTTCTCGCCTGCAGCGCTTGTGACGTACCCGGACAGACTGGCGGCCGAGCTAAGCGAACCCGTCTTAGCTCGAAGATTTTTTTCGGCGACCGTGCCTTTCATTCGGTTTCTCAAAGTTCCATCAACTCCAGCGATAGGTAACGCCGCTCGGAACACGTCACCATAGCGGTGCTTACTCATAAAGGTGAGCAATTGGACCGTCGCATCGGCCGTAACCATGTCATTGCGGGATAGACCCGAACCATCGCTCAAAACAAGCGATTCGGGGACGACGCCTGCATCTCTCAGAAACGTCTTAACCACACTGAGCCCGGCGTCTTCTGTCGTTTGAAATTGATTGGCGCTGGTGGTTTGGGGGAAAGCTCTCCCCAGTGTGCGCAAGATCAATTCTGTATAGAGATTCTGACTTGGCTTGAGTGTGTGGGCAGCAATCACGCTAAGCGGAGGAGATTGCAGAGATGCAATCTCTGTTTTGGCCGCTTCCTGCGTTGTATTTGCTAAGCCATTGGTGGAACTGATTACGATAGTTCCCGGCGTGAGCAGAGCCTGGCTGTCGCCTCCCGTCGTCCGCGATCTTCCGGTAAATGAGACGCCTTTTTGGGCCAACGAATCGCGTAGCAGATAGACAAAAAGCAACGCGGGATGCGAGATTGCCACGCCTCCGGTGTAACCTCGATCATCGATAGCGATGTTACCTCTAACAGTAAGAAGATCCTTCCCCAGATCGCGCTGGATTGTAAGATCTCGCCGGGTGCCCTTTGCGCCGGTCATTACCTTATTGACGATCGTGAGTAAGGGATCGGGTGGACCAGTAGTGATCACTCCCTTACTTCCCACCTCGGACCCGGGCTTCACGAATAGATCCAGCGAATTGTCATTGGTTGTGAGAGCGCTTATTTCAGCGCCGTAATACCAGGTCAGATCTTCCCATTCCCAGCCCGAGCCATATTGCGCGCCGCTAAAATAACTTTCGTCGCCAACCAGATCGCCCTCGACTCGCTTAACTCCGGCGGCAACAATTCGATTTGCGAGATCGTTGATCCCTTTGAAGTAATCACCATTGTTGAAGCGGGCTGCAAGCGACGGATCGCCACGCCCATAGATCGTCAGATCTCCGCGGACGACTCCAGCCGCGTCAGGCCGCGCTGAAGCATACACAGAAGTTACATAGCGATAATCGGGTGAGAGCCGATCCAGGGCAGTGGCCACCGTGTACAACTTCATGTTTGACGCTGGTCTCAGAAGCTTGATGGCGTTCTCTTCAAACATTACTTTACCGGTGTCCAGCGAGGCCACTTTTACTCCAATTGTTGCTTGGGCCAACTCAGGTTTACGCAGAATCTCCGAGATACTTGCTTGCAGTTCCGGAAGCGTCTTTGTAGTGACCGAGGTTTTCGTTTGTAGCGCCGGCCTGACTGCTGGAGAAGCTTGCGCAGTCGGCGACGGAGACGGAGATGCGAAAGGAGACGGACTTGGCGCTTGAACTTGAGCCGCACTGGAAGATTTTGTTGCCGGAGTTTGCAACGCCTGGAAGCGCGGTCGGTGCGCCATTACCGGCATGGCGGCATACACAAACGTCAGCGCCAGGAAAATACTTATAGATTGGACCGGCAGTTTGCGAATCGAGGTTTGACTGTTTTGCTTATTGCCCATCAGGTTTGGATTGTGGAGTTCTGTGGGAAGGGCGAACTCTTTTCATTAATTCTACAAACCGCGGATCGTCGCGCAGCGCCGTCCAGTTTGGGTCGTTATCAAAGCAGGGGCGGTTTTCGTTTCCCAGAGCGATCGCTCTACCTAACCACTGAAATGCCTCGGAACGCATGCCTTCAAGCGCATAGACGGATGCAATTGAATACGCGATGTCAGGATCAACCTCCCCATTCCTTCTGACGTCGTCATTTAGTTGCGCCAGCGCTGCATCGTGCTTTCCCTGAGCACTCAGTGTCATTGCAAGAAACGGCCGAATCCCATGCATGTTCGCATGTTTCTTTACCACCTGTTCCATTTGTTCGGCTGCAAGGTCGGTTTTGCCGCTGTAATAGGTACAAAGTGCGCGAAAGGTTCGCACCAGCGGGTTGTCAGGCTCGTTTGCGTTGTCCAATTGGCGTTGCGCTTCTTCAAACTGTCCCAGGTAAAGGTAAACGAGCGCGCGATTATAGCTGACGACCACGTGGGCCGCCGGATCCAGACGTACCAGACGGTCGTAGCTACGGAGCGCTCGGGCGTACTCTCCGTCGAGTCGATGCAGTGTGGCCTTAACAAAGTGCACAACGGCCTCGTTGGGCGCCTCCCTACGCATGCGCGAGACCTCATCGCGCGCCTTCTGCTTTTCACCGCGCCAGAGATAGACAAAGACCATCAGCATGCGCGCCTCAACGAGGTTAGCATCCAGGGAAAGTGCCTTGTTAAAAGCGACTTCCGCGCGCTCGAAATCTTCAACCCCGCCAAAGCCCTTAAATACGCGATTGACGAAGGAGGCGCCCAGCCCGTCGTAAGCCAGGGCAAAATTCGGGTCAAGCTGAATAGCGTTTTCGAAATGCCCGATGGCGCCAGAACAATCTTCCGGGTCAATGCTCCGGAAGATGAAACGGGCGAAGAGATCGCGACCACGCAAATACTGCTCGTAGGCTGCGGCATTTTGTGTCGCCGGCTTGGCAATGCCCACTTGTTCGGCGGGACTTAACTCCAGCCGAAGCCCTTCAACGATCCGCTGCGCGATCGTGTCCTGAACAGCAATTATGTCGGCGGCAGCGGTATCAATCCGATCGCTCCAGAGAATTTCTTCAGATGCCACATCAAGCAGTTGTGCGGTGACGCGGAAACGCTCGCCCGCATGCATGAAGCCGGCGGTAAGAACTGCGCTGACATTTAACTCGCGCCCGACTTGGCGCGGATCGATCTGCTGGCCCTGGAATCTGGCAATGACGGAAGAAGGCCGCACTACAAGCGAGCGCACCCGGGCGAGCTCAGTTATCACGGCATCGGCGAGGGAGAACTCATAAAACGTCGAGGCAGCATCATTGTGCAAATTGCGGAAAGGCAAAATGGCCAGACTCTTTTTCTCCTGATCAGCGATGGTAGTGAAAGGGGTCTCGTGCACGCCCTGTTTAGTTGGTGTCATTAGCGTGGGCGAAGAGGTCGGCGACTCGGACCTGGTGATCGCTTTCAACCAACGCATCGCCCGAGAAACAGGATTCGCCCCCGAAAGATGGCGAGGAGGTTCCGGCGTTACACTTGGTAGTGGTACGCCCGAGGTCTCCGCAGCCGCAATGTCCTGTAGCACGCTGCGCAAATCATCGCGAAGCTCTTCCATTTTCTGATATCGGTCACGGGGCTCCTTCGCCATCGTGCGATTCAGAATTGTCTGCAAAAGCGGATGCAGGGGACCGGGACGCATTTCAGCGAGGGGCTTTGGCTCCTCGTGAAGAACTGCATGGCGCACATCGATTGTTGTTTTGCCGCGGAAGGGCCAGGTGCCGGTGAGCATTTCGTAGAGCAGCACGCCCGTAGAAAAAATGTCCGCCCGCTTGTCTACGCGGTCACCTCGTGCCTGCTCGGGGGCGGCGTATGTGGCCGTTCCGTACGGCACACCAACCTCAGTCAGCTCGGTGCGGTGAATGCCGGTCGTCGCCGCTTCCGTTTCGTCAAGAAGTTTGGCCAAACCAAAATCGAGCACCTTGACTTGTCCCGACGGTGTGACCATTACATTGCCGGATTTAATATCGCGGTGAATGATGCCTCGCCCATGCGCAACCGCAAGCGCATCAGCTACCTGAAAACCTATCTTCATCGCGCTCTTGAGTTCGAGAGGTCGACCGCCCACAAGCTGCCGTACATTGCGTCCTTCTACGTATTGCATGGCGATGAAGTGAACACCTTCGAGTTCATCGAGATCATAAATCGTGCAGATGTTTGGATGATCCAGCGAAGACGCCAATCTTGCTTCGCGCTCAAAGCGTTTTAAATTCGCTTCTTTGGCAGTGAGTTCGGGCGGGAGCACTTTGATAACGACGGGCCGGCCCAGTTTGATGTCGGTGGCCTTGTAAACTTCACCCTGGCCGCCCACGCCGAGCTTTTCAGTGATTCGATAGCTACGTAGCGTTTTGCCTATCATGTGAAAGACGCCAATAGTTCTTCGCCAGTGGCGGTTGCTGTGCCGATCTTGCCGACCACTATTCCGGCAGCGTGATTTGCCAGGGTTGCGGCCTCGAGCATCGTGGCACCCGCGGCAAGCGCGGCGCCCAGTGTTGCTATCACCGTGTCGCCCGCGCCCGTTACATCGTAGACTTCACGTGCCGCTGTTTCGACAAAGACGGGACCGCCATCGCCTTCCAGCAGCATCATGCCCCGGTCGCCGCGCGTTATCAGCACCGAATCACATGCCAGCTTTTCGCGAATCACCCTTGCTGCAGCGTGCAGGCTGTCATCAGAATTGTCTTCGAGATTCGCCATTCTTAGTGCTTCGTGGTGATTCGGCGTAATCAACGTTGCAGGACGATACCAGTCGAAATTGCGTAGCTTGGGATCTATTAGAACGGGAATGCGCTCGTAAGCAATCGGCAAAATTTCCTTAAGAATGCGCGGCGTTACGACGCCTTTGTCGTAATCTGAGATCACCAAAGCGTCTGTTTCCGGAAGCGCTTCTCGCAGTTTCGAAATAATCTTTTCTTCTGTCTGACCGTTGACCGGCGTTCTCAGCTCTCTGTCGGCGCGGACCACTAACTGACTGTGCGCGATGATCCGCGTTTTTATCGTCGACGGGCGGGTCTTATCGATGACGATAAAGTCGTCTGACTGCAAACTACTGGACTGACGCAGAGCGGCTCGCAACCGTTCGCCGCCATTGTCGCTTCCGGTCACGCCAATCACTAATGCATTTGCGCCGATTGCTACGAGGTTAGCGAGGACATTGGCCGCGCCGCCAAGATGAACCGATTCGCGCTGAATATCGACCACGGGGACCGGTGCTTCGGGCGAGATTCGAGTTACTTCTCCCCAGACAAATTCATCGAGCATCACATCGCCGAGCACAAGAACACGCCGCTGGCGGATTGCTTGAAGGATTTCGCCGGCGCGTTGTTTGGTTAACCGGGGCACAATGAGATCTTGTAATTTGCGTTTAACAGACGTCACTCACGATTCCTGAGAACTCGGTCGATAGCCGCAGTCACCCGCTGCACCGGGACCCTGATAATGCACTCAGGCTGCTCAAACTTTTCACAAAAGTAACCGTGACACGGTTGACAAGTCATCTCCTCAAAGACGACTTCCGCTGGAGCTTTGGCCCAGGGCTGCCAGTGAGCTCTGTTTGACGAACCGAAGATCACGACCGTTGGCACTCCCACTGCAGCCGCGATGTGAGCGATGCCGCTATCGTTGCCGACGAATAGGCAGGCGCGAGATGCCAGCGCGGTCACCTCGGGAAGCGCAAGGTCATTGAACGCTACGATCGGAGCAGCACATGTTCGCGCAAGTTCTTCGTTGATCGGGGCCTCGTGTGGAGCAGCAAGGGCAACCGTGGCAACGTTACGCGCAGCGAGCTCTTCCACAATACGGGCAAAATTATTGGTCGCCCATTGCTTGGTGGCGAACGCAGCAGCAGGATGCACCAGAGCAAAGGGCTGGCGCACGGCCAAGCCAGCTGCAGCGATACGCGCGGCGACACTTGCCGACGCCTCAGGCGTTATCCCCAATTGTGTGGACGGTCGATCGGTAACCGGCACGCCGGACCATCCCAGGAGTGCGAGTTGTTGCTCGACTGAATGGGTTTTTTCGCGACCCCATAACATGAGTGGTGAGGGCGAAAGGTGGTTGTGCAAGCGGGCGTATTGGTAACTCGCATAACCTACCCGATGCGTGGCGCCCGATGCGCGCGTCAGGAAAGTAGCGGTTGTTCCACCATGGAGATTGTACGCAACGTCATAACGCGCTCGTCGCAGTTGACGTGCCACATGCGCCCGCGAAGCAACGCTGTCGCGGTCAAGCGTGATTACATTATCGACGTGGGGAAAACCATCTAACAAGGGAGCAACCCAGTCTTCCAGAAGAATATCCAATTGCGCCTGAGGCACAAACCTTTTCAATGCATAAAGAGACGGCGTCGCCAGCACGGTGTCGCCAATTGAGCGCAAGCGCACCAGCAATACCTTGCGCACATTTCGCCAATCCCACCGGGATGAGCCAAGAGGTTGCGGCGCATCCTCATCGTGCATGATTTGCATCGCTAGTCCGCGCATCCGTGGTGACTGCTCTACTATTTCTCGCAGACTGTTCATCCTTGCTGTGGCTGCTCGTCCTCGACTGTGGCTTCATCGATCAGCATTACCGGAATGTCGTCACGAATTGGATAGACGCGTTTGCATTCAACGCATTTGAGGCCACTGCCATCAGCTTTCAGCTCGACTTTTGCTTTGCAGGCTGGGCAGGCAAGTATCTCGAGTAAATCCTGACTGATCGCCATTAGAGATGACCTTTCAAATTTCTACTGTTAGGTTGGCACAGGCGTGCTCAAAAGAAGCTTTCGGGAAGCTCAGAGCTTAGCATAAAGCACCGGGAGGTGGGCAGTGAGAGGCCGCGATAACGAGTCAGTCTATCCCGTTAGGGGTGAGTTCACTCCGGAGGAGTGAGATGTCTATAGACCGGTGTCTAAGAAGTCCGAACCGCGCCGGAGGCGTCTCGGTCCCTTTGAGCTATAAACATGCCACCGCTATGGGGTGAAAGCCCCCCCTAACGGTGGGAGTCTCTCTGGCTTTACAATCCCTCTTTTAGTTTCCCGCGTCTCTCAATTGTCATCTTCATCCCATGCTTTGGTCGGAGTGTGATCGACGGTCTAAGCGCAACCAGGTGGTGAGGCACCAATCTCAAACGCCACTTCTGAGCGATCGTGGCAATCAACAATATTCCTTCCAGCCAGGCAAAGCCTTCACCAATGCAGCGCCGCGGACCGCCGCCAAAAGGGAAGTAAGAGAATTGCGGTCGCGACTCACGCGCTTCTTGTGTCCAACGTTCAGGATCGAAACGAAGGGGGTCCGGAAAATACCGAGCGTCGTGATGCATGACGTACTGGCTCATCAAGACCAGGGACCTTTGCGGGATGACATAGCCGCCCACTTCACATTCCGTCGCGGACAAGCGTCCCAGGGCCCAGGCCGGCGGATAAAGACGCATTGATTCAGCGAGAACCATTTCGGTGTAACCAAGTTGCGCAAGATCCTCGAAAGTTGGCGGGCGTGAACCCAGAACTTCGTCAATCTCACGATGCACCTTGCTTTCAACCGCCGGGTTTTGTGACAGCAAATACCAGGTCCACGTCAGGGCGTTGGCGGTAGTTTCGTGGCCGGCCAGGAAGATCGTGATGGCTTCATCGCGCACTTGCTGGTCAGACATCTGAGTGCCATCGCCTTCCACATCCTGCGCCAACAGCAACATGGAAAGCAGGTCGCCGCGATCAACATTAGTCCTCCTGCGATCTTCAATTAACCGATAAATGATCGCGTCGAGTTTTGCTTTGGCGCTGTCAAAACGGCGCAATTGCGGCAGCGGCAGCTTCTGCAACAGTTCAAAAAACGGGAGGGTAATGGTGTCAAAGAGTTCCATTACCACAGTCATCGCCTGACCCACGTTTTGAGCGTCCGACTCGACATCGGCATCAAACAGAGTCTTGCCAACGATGCCGAGCGTCAGGCGCATCATCTCTTCTGAGATGTTACGTGTTTCTCCTTCGCGCCAACGTTCCCGAGTGCGGATTGCGTAGTCGGTCATTACCCGGGCATAAGATGCAATGCGTTGGCGATGAAACGCGGGTTGCGCAAGACGTCTTTGCCGCCGATGAAACTCGCCTTCGCTGGTTAACAGGCCTTCACCTATCAGGCGCTTTGCTCGCTGCAGTACCAAACCTTTCATGAAATTCTGATTGTTTGTGACGAGAACCTCTTTGATGTAGTCAGGATGATTTAGAAAGAAAGCTGCCTGAGGACCCAGTTTGAAATAAGAGATGTCGCCATAGTGCTGGGCGAGGTCCTGAAAAAAGGGCAACGGGCCACGGCGATAAGCAAGCAGTCCGGCGAGAGGGATCTTCCTCCTCGGACCCGGGGGGATTCGGCGTGCGTCCTTTGCTTCCATGAGAGTGCTGTGATAGTGATTTGAAACGAAATCCAAACACAGGTCAAACTAACGAGGGATGTCTTTAGAATTTGCTGTCGAATATGCCTGTTCGCTCCGAGCACGTTATGCGGAGCACCATTTACGTGCATGGGGAAGATTGAGCAGTATGCATGCGCGTCTGACAACAGGTGACTCAAGTGCACCATCGGAAGAAAAGCTTCAATGGATAGAGAGTGCCAGTGGTGAAATTGAACTCCTGCAAGCGGAAACCACAATTTGCGCGAGCTGCCCGGCATGTTTGCCACCGGAAGCTGCGGGTGAGGGGGAAGCGGTCGGCTGTCTCGGGCGAATAAGTTACCCGATTGAAGCCGAATTTGAGAAATTCCTGGCAGATCGGGTGCAACTGATCCTCGACACTCTGGACAAGGAAGATCAGCCACGCCTGCTTCACATACTCGTCGATGCGGAATCACCTTTCGACGGCGAGGCCACGAAGGAGTTGAGAAGAGTCACTACAGACGAGGGTCTGCGGTTTTTTGAGTTGCGGTTGCCCATCACTCTGACCCGTGAAGGAGCACGGCTGACTACCGATCACGTCTTTGATCTCCTCGCAGGTTTCCGTTCTGAGGATGCCGAAAGGACTACTTACACGCGCGAATTTCCATTCCAGGCAACAGCTGATTACTACGACTTCCTGGATCTGATTCTGCGCAATGAACTGTCACATTCTGAAGTCGCTCGGCTGAAGACGCGCAGCAGAAATTACCTACAGTTTTTAAGACTTTTGACGGCCATCGAGCGAGCGGAAGCACTGAATACTAGGGTGTTAGTGGACTAGGTCGAAATACTCAGTGATGGGATATGAATAAGTTTTCTTGCGAGGCAAAAGGGAACTGCGCCCGCCATATACAATCAAATGCTCTTCACTCCGTTAGGAGTGCAATGTTTATAGACCGGAACATCACAAAACACCATGCGCAGTTCGGAGGAGCGGAATGTTTCTATCCGGATACGGGTCTCCTTGAGTTCCGCTCCTCCGAACGGCGCCGGTGGGGTGGCCCGAGCTATAGACATCTCGCCCCTAACGGGTGAAAAGAACATTGACACGTCATCATTCCCGGGCCGGAACAGCGTTGCCATCTTCTAACGACTCCTTTGCCGCACGAGACGCGCTCCGGCGCCAGAAAAGGTAGATCGGTATGCCCGTCAAGACCAGCACATAACCCATCCCCGAAGTCGTCGGGGCGAGCCACGCGAGATCGACGATTAGCACGGCTGCGATAGCGATGTATACAAGTGGCACGATTGGATAGCCCAAGGTGTGGTAAGGTCTTTCGAGCCCCGGCGCTTTGCGTCGCATAGCGATCACGGCTCCAACCATCAACGCATAGAAAACCAAATCTGCCGAAACAATATACTCTAGCAACTGCGTGTAAACGTTTCCGTAGGTTAGAGTGCCCGTGTGCGGATCGGTCGTGACGGTCCGCGGCAATGTTAAGAAAGCCGCCCAGACTCCCTGCGCAATTAGCGCCACCGCAGGTACACTGCGCGAGTTGAGCAAGCCAACCCGTTTAAAGAAAAGATTGTCGCGGGCCATCGCATAGTAAACCCGCGCGCCTGCCAGGATCAGACCGTTGTTACAGCCAAACGTAGAGATCATGATGGCGATGGCCATCAAAACAGTTCCGACCGGTCCGAGAATCGCTTGCATCGTCGCAGTCGCAACCCGGTTCTGCGGAGCATTCTGAATCCCGGGGAGGGGTAGCGTAACAACATAGGCGAGATTCGCCAGCAGATAGAGCGCCACGACCAACCCACAGCCAATCAATAAAGCGCGCGGCAGATTGCGGCCAGGATCGCGCACTTCACCCCCAGTAAAAGTCACGTTGTTCCACGCCGACTGAGCAAAGAGCGGCCCCACCATCGCGCGGCCCAGCAGCATCACGAGCGCGAGCACGAGAGTTCCCTGGTCCGCCGCTTGGAATCCAACTTGACTCGTCTGTGGTTGCCAGCCGTTGGCCCATGGTTTCCACCAAAAAGAAGTGTAGGCGGCGCTTGAATAATTCCAGCCTAGAATCAGTCCGATAACGACCAACCCCAACAAGGCCGCGGTCTTGGTAAACGTGAACGTGTTTTGAATAATCTTTCCGGTTCTTAACCCGCTGGTGTTCGTCATCGTCAGAAACAAGATCATTATCGCCGCAACCAATTGCTGCGTTGAAAGACTGATGGCGTAACCGAAAAAGCCATGCGGTGCGATCAGGTATTTGTCAGCGGCAACACTGTTGGTGAGAACGCCGAGGAAGTTTGCAAAAGCGACGGCAACGGCTGCAATCGTTCCAGTTTGAATGACCAGGAACAGCGACCAGCCAAAAAGAAATCCCAGCGAGGGGCCGTAGGCCTCTCTGAGAAAGACATATTGACCTCCCGCGCGCGGCCACATCGCAGCTAGTTCTGCACAGCAAAGCGCACCAGTGATGGTCAACACGCCGGCAATGGCCCACGCGGCCAGCAACCAACCAGGTGCGCCCACTAGTCTCGATGACTCGGCCGAAGTAATGAATATTCCCGACCCTATCATCGAGCCGACTACAATCATGGTGGCATCGAGCGGACCTAAGCTCCGAACAAGTTTTGCGGAGGAACTATTGATTTTCGCGCTCATTAGTCGTTTCCCTATAGTAGCGGCGGGTGAGTGCTGTCAAGGAAAAGCGTGCTTGACACTCCGCGCAACGGTCAATAGTCTTAAACTTGCTGAATGTTAATAGCACTTGAGGCTCCTGCCTGACTGGCTGCGAGAAAGACAAATCTCTCTTAATAATCGGGGGAACTTCTAAATAGAATGATTAAGAAACAGCTAACCTCTCTCATAACGGAAAAACGAGCGCGCGTTGGCGTCGTCGGTCTCGGCTACGTCGGATTGCCTTTGCTGGTCGAGTTTGCGCGCAGCGGATTCCTGGCTACAGGTTTTGAGGTCGACGCAGAGAAAGCGACGCGCATAAACGGGGGTGAGTCTTACATCGGTGACGTTGACGAGTCGGTTTTGAAGACGTTGGTGGAGACCAAACGTCTGGAAGCTACCACTAACTTCGACCATTTGAACGAGTGCGACGCCGTTATTATCTGCGTCCCTACGCCGCTAAGAAAAACCAAGGAGCCGGATGTTTCTTATATTCTGGCGGCCGCTGAAGAAATCACCAGGCGACTTCATCGTGGACAACTCATCATTCTCGAGTCGACCACTTATCCGGGGACAACTGACGAAGTGCTTTTGCCGATGTTTGAAGAGACCGGTCTTAAACTAGACAAAGATTTCTTGCTGGCCTTCTCGCCCGAGCGAGTCGACCCCGGCAATCCTCAGTTTCAAACGCACAACATTCCCAAAGTGGTGGGCGGCGTTACAGACGATTCGACTGAAGTCGCGGCGCATCTTTATTCGCAAATTGTTAACGAAGTGCATGCCGTGACCTCAGCGCGCGTTGCCGAAACCGCAAAGCTGCTGGAAAACACTTTTCGCGCCGTGAACATCGGCATGGCCAATGAGATGGCGCGGCTTTGTTATGCTTTGAATATTGACACTTGGGAGGTAATTCGCGCCGCCGCGACAAAGCCGTTTGGCTTTATGGCCTTCTATCCGGGTCCGGGAATTGGCGGCCATTGCATTCCGCTTGATCCTCATTATCTGTCCTGGAAAGCGCGGCAGCATGGGTTCGACTCGCGATTCATAGGCTTGGCGGAAGAGGTGAATTCGCGCATGCCGGAACACGTAGTGCAACTCGTCTCCGATGGGTTGAATGATGATCGTAAGCCGATGAAGGGTTCGCGAATTCTTTTACTCGGTGTGGCTTATAAGAAGGACATCGACGATGTTCGCGAGAGTCCGGCGTTGTCGATAATTGATGGGTTGCGGGCGAAAGGCGCCAATGTACGCTATCACGATCCATTTGTCAGCGAGTTAAGGTTTGACGATGCCCATACCAAGGGCGGCGGTGGGCCATTGCAGTCAGTGCCTATAACTGACGACGAATTGAAGGCTGCCGATTGTCTGGTGATCGTTACTGATCACAGCTCGATCGACTATCAGCGCGTGTGCCGGTTGGCCCCCTTGATTGTCGACACCCGCAACGCTCTGAACGGAAGTCTCAGGCGAGCAAGTTCGGCACGAATCATCCGACTGTAATCAATAATTCCGGTCACGTTTCAGGTTTCAGGTTCCTGGTTTCCCAAGTTCCAGGTTTCAAGTTAGGGTGTATTGAAACATTGACTCAGACCTGAAACCTGCAACCTGAAACCTGAAACCTGCTTTCCGAAAATATGCTTAAAATCATCAACGTTGTAGGCGCGCGGCCTAATTTCATGAAGGTCGCCCCGCTCGTGGAGGCGATGAAGCGTCAATCGGCGCAGTTTACGCCGCTAGTTGTTCATACCGGACAACACTACGACTCGTTGATGTCAGACCTTTTTTTTCGCGACTTAGATCTGCCAACGCCTGATGTTTACCTGGGAGTTGGTTCTGCTTCGCATGCCGCGCAAACGGCCGCGGTAATGGAACGCTTCGAACCGGTGGTGATCCGTGAAAAGCCCGACTGGGTTTTGGTGGTCGGAGACGTCAACTCCACTCTCGCCTGTGCGCTTGTCTGTGTAAAACTTGGAGTGAAGGTGGCCCACGTCGAGGCGGGTCTGCGCAGTGGCGACCGCACAATGCCGGAAGAAATCAATCGCCTCCTAACAGATCAGATTGCCGATCTTTTGTTCACCCCCTCGCCTGATGCCGACGCAAACTTGCTTGCCGAGGGCATACCGAAAGGGCGGATACGCTTCGTCGGTAATATCATGATCGATTCGCTCTATAAACATCTCGAGCGAGCTCGACAATCCAGAGTCAGGGAACAGTTTGGGCTGACGGACTCACCGTATGCGGTACTTACGCTCCACCGCCCTTCAAATGTTGATGACCCGGAAGTCCTCGGTCGAATACTTCAAGCACTGGAAACCATCGTCGCAAAAATCCCGATCATCTTCCCGGTTCATCCCAGGACCAGGAAAATGCTCACGGAATTTGGTCTCGCCGAACGAATCGAAAAGGCAAAAGGTCTACGCCTGATGGAACCCCTCGGCTTTCTCGACTTTCTTGCTCTTTACAGCAATGCCCGGCTGGTGCTAACAGATTCGGGTGGCCTTCAGGAAGAGACGACCGTGCTTGGCATACCCTGTTTGACGCTGCGCGAGAACACTGAACGTCCGGTTACTGTGGAAGTGGGCACTAATATCATCGTTGGTACCGACCCTGACAAAATAGCCACTCACGCGTTTGCTGCGCTGAATGGGACGGGAAACAAGACGGGCCATATCCCACAGCTCTGGGACGGCCATACTGCCGAGCGCATCCTGGCGTCCCTTTCCTGAGTATGGGGACCAGTCAAAAGATCTCCACCGATACTTCCTCAGAAGCTTCATACTCTTCCCATCGTTCCTCTGCTTCGCGCCTATTGCGGCTTGCGATGGGCCTGCGAAGTGTGCTTCGCGGCGACATAAGCACCCATAAGGCAGCCCTCGAACTATTTCGCCGCGGGAAAGTAAAGCTGAACCGCCGGAACGAACGGGCGCTATTGGAGAAGTTACCCTCACCGCCTTTGCAGCTGAGACCCGAATTTCAACAACTCGCACTGCCGGCTCTCATAAAGCACTTCCGAGAACGAAGCAGCCCCCCGTTCTTTGCCGGATTTGAATCCGCTGAAAGTGCGACTGCGCAAGCTCAAAGAGATCTCTTTCCCGAGGAGACTAAGAAACTAATCGAGTCGGCCTTGCTGATCACGAAAGACCATCGTTGGCTGCTGCTCGGTTTTGGCGAAAGGGATTTCGACCAAACCATCAACTGGCATCGCGACCCTCTCTCGCGAAGAAACTGGCCGATCGTTTTTCATGCTGACGTTACTTTGTGGCACAACGACGGCTCGGACATTAGAGTGTTGTGGGAACTAAATCGTCTTAGCCATTTCCTCACTCTTGGACGCGCGTACGCACTAACCGCAAACGAACAGTTCGCCGACGAATTCTTTCGCCAACTCGATAGCTGGCGTGCGCAAAATCCGGTGGGTCAGGGCGCAAACTGGTGTTGCGCAATGGAAGTTGCGTTGCGGGCAATGAACTTACTCGGAGCGCTTATGCTCTTTCGTCGCTCACCAGCTTTAAGCGAAGAGCGACTGGTCTCGCTTCTTTCGTTACTCGAGCAGCATGGTGCACACATCCGCCGTAATCTCGAGTTCTCCTACATTGCCACCGGCAATCATTACCTGGCTGACATCGCCGGTTTGCTTTGGCTGGGAATCATGCTCCCGGAATTACGCACCGCGAGTGAATGGCGCGACTGGGCATTGCAGGAGATGTTGCGCGAGATGGACAAGCAGGTATTAAGCGACGGAGCAAATTACGAAGCCTCGACTGGTTATCACCGTTTGGTGCTCGAGCTATTTCTGTATTCCTTCGTTCTTTGTGAGGCAAATAATCTTGAGATCGACGAAAGCTATTGGACCAAGCTTGAGTCGATGCTTAGCTATCTTCAGGCCTATTTACGACCTGATGGTTCCGCGCCGCTAATAGGCGACACAGATAGCGGACAAGTATTCCCGATTATTCCTCGGCCGGCTGATGACCACAGCTATCTACTCGCCCTCGGGTCGGTTATTTTCAAAGATGCAAACTTAAAACCCGCGCAACTCCCGCCGCCGCAAGAGGTGCTGTGGGTTTTTGGAGTCGGGGCGGTCAGTGACTATGAATCTTTCCCTGTCTCTCAAGCGGGCGGCCAGTCGGCAGCTTTTCCCAACGCCGGAACCTATTTACTGCGAAAAGATGATCTTTACCTTGCCTTCAATGCCAGCGGCGCCGGGGGAAATGGTCGAGGATCTCACGGTCATAACGATTCACTCAGCATTGAGGTGTCTGCTTGCGGCCGGGCGTTTATTGTCGATCCTGGTTCGTATGTTTACACCGCCGATTTGCGCGAGCGGCATCTCTTTCGCTCCACGGCTTACCATTCCACGGTGCAGGTCGACGAGGCAGAACAGAATTCTACCCACGAGTCCGTGCCGTTTGTAATTGGTGATGAAGCACATCCGCGAGTATTGCGTTGGGAAACAAACCATGATCGCGACTTGTTAGTAGCAGAACATCGTGGGTACAAACGATTCTCGGGTGTCACACACAGAAGAACAGTAATATTTGACAAGGCTGCCCGCTGGTGGCTGATCGAGGACGAGCTTCTGGGTTCAAACGAGCATACGGTGGCTGTGCGGTTTCACTTCGATGCCAGTTTGGATGTCCGGGCAAAGGACAGGGACATTGCCGTGGCTTACGATAAGATAACTGCCGCCCGATTGTTTGTTTGCAGCCTTGATGTAAAGGAAGGGCTGGAACTGCAACCGCAGTTCGTCTCGCGAGATTATGGTTCCAAACAGCCGTCCATTACGGCTTGCTGGTCAACCAGTTCAACTGCACCCGCAAAGTTTCGCTGGGCGATCGTGCCTATCTGCGCCAAAGAAGATGAGCGGCAGCGACTTAGTGTGATTAAGAGTTCTGAGTCCTGAGTCCTGAGTCAGGACTCGGAACTGGGAACTCGACACTCAGGCACTTAGGACTCAGAACTCAGAACTCAGGACAGACTCAGGACTCAGAACTCAGAACTGTTGAGTAATGTGCGGCATCTGCGGAGTTTGGGAATACGGAGCGGTGGAAGGACGCGTTGATTCGTCGCTCGTCCGACGCATGCGCGATGCAATGGTGCATCGCGGACCTGACGACGCCGGGGATCTGCTTTTTGATCAGGACCGCGGTGGCCTTGGCTTTCGCCGCCTATCGATCATCGATCTGTCTGCGGCCGGACACCAGCCCATGCGTGGTTGCAGCGACCGGCGCTGGATCGTTTTCAATGGCGAGATCTATAACCATCTTCAACTCAGGCAGGGACTGGAACGACGCGGACATCGTTACGCGTCACAGACTGACAGCGAAACTATCCTGCATCTTTACGAAGAAGAGGGCGCGGACCTGGTCCATCAGATCGAAGGCGACTATGCAATCGCCATTTGGGATGCAGACCGCGAGGAACTATTTCTCGCACGCGACCGGATCGGCGTTAAGCCTCTCTATTTCTATCATCAAGATGGTCGGTTCATCTTCGGATCAGAAATCAAAGCTATTCTTCAGCATCCGGCAGTAACGCCTGAAATAGACGAAGAACTGCTCTACCACTACCTAACGTTTCTTACGACCCCGACCCCGCGCACGCTGTTCAAGAATATCTGCAAGTTGCCGGCCGGCCATTCGTTGATCCTCAATCGCCGGGGGGATCTGCGCATCAATCAATACTGGGATGCTCTGCCTCCCGCAAATCCAGTCAGCGTCTCTGGGGAAGAGCAGCAAGCAGAAATACTTTCATTGTTGCGGGGCTCAATTAAGAAGCGAATGATGTCGGACGTGCCATTTGGTGTTTTTCTTTCGGGGGGTGTGGACTCATCGGCAAACGTAGCACTAATGTCCGAGCTGATGTCTCAGCCGGTGCGCACTTTTACAGTGGGTTTCCACGACAATGCGGAATTGAATGAGCTCGATTCGGCCAGAGCAATCTCCAGGCGATTCGGCACAGACCATCATGAAGTAATGATCGGCAGTGAAGAGATGGAACGGTTCCTGCCTGACATGGTGTTTCATCAGGACGAACCAATTGCCGATCCGGTTTGCATACCCCTTTTCCACGTTGCGAAGCTGGCTCGAGAAAGCGGAACTATCGTGGTCCAGGTCGGGGAAGGATCCGACGAAATCTTCGCCGGCTATGATTGGTTTGGTAAGTACGTGCGGATTAATGAGCGATTCTGGAAGCCGGCTCAGAACATGCCTCAAGCGGCGCGCAGAACCATAGCGGCGGTAGCCATGCCCGTGATGGAACAAGTTTTCAACAAGCGAACGGCGGTTGATCTGATGCGCCGTCTCGGCGCCGGCGAGGCGCTATTCTGGGGCGGCGCCGTTGTGTACGACGAGGCATTGAAACCGCGAGTGCTCTCCGATGAGATGCGCTCTCGTTCAAATGGCCTGTCGTCGTACAGCGTTGTGCGCGAGTACTTGGACCGTGTAATTGCGGCTCGGCCGCATTCAGATTTTGCCCAACAAATGTCCTACCTGGAGTTAAAGCTGCGACTTCCAGAGTTGTTGTTGATGCGCGTCGACAAGATGACAATGGCCACATCTGTAGAAGCGCGGGTGCCTTTTCTCGACCACCACCTGGTTGAATATGCCCTGGGCATTCCGGTCGACCAGAAGATTGATGGCCGCAACGGCAAACTCGTTTTGAAACGCGCATTGGAAAAAGTCTTGCCTGCGGAGGTGCTCTACAGTAGAAAACGCGGTTTCGGCGCTCCGATTCGTGAATGGTTTCGCGGACAGACCGGCGGGAAGCTTAATGACCGCCTGATGAACTCAACATTGCGGCAGAGAAATTTTTTTGATTACTCATTTGTAGCTCGCCTGATTGACGAACACCGAAGTGGCAAGCGCGACTGGAGTTTTCATCTATGGTGTTTGTTGAACCTCAGCCTGTGGTACGAGCGCTGGATCGAACCAAACTAGATTAAGAGAACCACGCACTTGACCGATCAGGTATTACAGACTCCCTTGGTGGCGAAAGAAGCAGCCGCAGTCGCTGTCAAAAGTGATGGAGCGCGAAACTTCTCCTTTCAGGTTGCTGCCACGCTTGTTACTCGAATCATTATGGGTTTGAACAGCGTCGTCACTGGTGTACTCGTAGCCAGGTGGTTGGGTGCAAAAGAGCTGGGAGCACTTGCCGTTCTTAACATCAGCATCGCCTATGCTGTTCAGATAGGCAGTCTTGGATTAGCGTCGGCCAATACCTACTTCATTGCCCGAGATCGCCGCCGCCTTTCAACCGTAGCCACCAATTCACTGGTTTTCTGTTTCTGCGCTGGGGCCATTTTGGCGCTGGCGGTTGTTTGGTTCGCGAGAAGTTCGCCCCAGTTGTTCGCAGACCTCCCGCTTTCACTCGTCGCCATCGCTGCGGCCGCGGTGCCGTTCCAACTTCTTTCGTTGATGGGTCTGAATGTTTTTCTTGCGGTGGGACTGATTGGGCGTAGTAATTTGCTTGATCTGCTGGGCCAATCAGCGATCGTTGTTAACGCTGTTCTCGTCCTGGTGTTGTTGCACCGCGGTCTCCCAGAACTGATTACTTTAAATGCCGCAGCCACTATTGCGGTGAGTTTGGTGATCGTTGTTCTGGTAGCGAGATACATTAGCCGACGAACAGAGGCAGGACGCTGGCAACCTGACGCCTCACTGCTTCGGCAGATGATGCAGTATGGTCTAAAGATCCACCTGCAAACAATCGCGAGTTTGTTCCTCTTCCGCGTCGACTTGCTAATCGTAAAGTATTTTCGTGGATCAACTGAGGCGGGCGTTTACTCAGTTGCATCACAGATGGCTTTGCTGTTGATGCTCTTGCCTGGCGTCATCTCGACCTTGCTGTTTCCGCGGATTGCCGCGGAGCAGGACCAGGGTGGTGCGCTTGCCTGCAAGGTGACACGTCATGCAACCCTCGTGATGTTTGTAATTTGTCTCCTCGCGATACCGGCTATTTACTTGCTGCCGTTGCTATATGGCCCGGCATTCTCTGCCGCCATCGAACAGGCTTTAATTCTTTTGCCGGGGGTCTTCTTAATCAGTATCGCCGGTGTGCTGGCCCAACATTTCAGTGGTACTGGTCTGCCGTTGCCCTTGCCACTCTTCTGGATTGCTGCTCTTGTATTAAATACGGTGGCGAACTTTCTGATTGTGCCAGTGCACGGCGCGCGAGGCGCGGCAATCACGTCATCGATCAGCTACGCTCTGGTTTTCGCCCTAATCTCTTTCTACTTTCACATCCGCACGGGCAATCGTCTGCGCGATGATTATGTAATTCGTGGCCCTGAGCTCCGGGCGCTTCTTAATCCGCGTCGTTTGTTTACCGGAACCTAGCTGTTGCACTCACCGTAGACGAAGCACGACAATACGCGCGCCTATGAGAATCGTTTTGCTAGTGCTCGATGGAGAGCCGGCTCGCGCTCTGCAGGCTGTGGAAGCCCGGTTTCCGCAGTCTGAAGTGACGGTCTTGCCCCGCAGCGAAGTCGCAAGTGGAACCGCTCTCGCGCGGTTACGGGCGTTGCGTAAACTGTCGCCCGAGGTGTTTGCCGTAGCTACGGAACGCCTCAAATGGCAACAAGGCCAGACTCTACTGCTTTTGTTTGGTGCGCTGGCGGGCGCCCGCCGTGGAATTCTGCTCGATTCCGACGGTGCCGTGAGAGAAGAGCAAAAGAGCGGCTCGATAATGCGAGCTCCGTTTCGTTTCGCGCGCGAAGGTTGGGTGAGCGCAACGGCAGTAGCCCGCGCGCGCCGCGACTTAAAGCGCCTGGAGCGTGCAGAGGACCACGGAGCTTTCCGCTCGTTTGGGCAACGAGCTAAAGCGAGTGCCACCGAGCCGATTCGCATAACCTACTTAAGGGCAACGCCGGCGGCAGGAACACAAGTCGGCGGCGCAGCCTCGCACATTAATGGATTTATCCAGGCGGCTCTCGAGCTGCGCGCGGACATCAACCTGATCAGCAACGACCGCATTGCCGGCCTCGATAGCGCGCGACTCCCGCAGAAAATTATCGATCCCAATCCCCACGGGCTCACTCGAGCTACATTCGATCTCTACAACGGCCTACTGTTCACAGAGCGTGCCTGCAAAGAGATGGTCCGCAAGCCAATTGATTTTATCTATCAACGATACGGCCGTTTCAATTGGACCGGCGTCGAGGCCAGCCTGCGCACAGCTAGACCATTGTTTCTTGAGTACAACGGGTCCGAAGTCTGGATGGGCCGGCACTGGGACCGCGGCGGTATGTTTGATCTGCTGGAAAGAGTTGAGCGGCTCAATCTTGCTGCTGCCCGGCGTATTTTCGTTGTAGCAGAGGTGGAGCGTCAAAATCTCGAGCGCGCGGGTGTTTCGCCGGAAAAAATCGTAGTTAATCCTAACGGTGTCGATACAGAGCGATTTCAACCTGGAATCGGCGGCGAGAAACTGCGTCCGGCACTGGGCGTCGAAGCGGACGAAACTCTGGTTGGGTTTGTTGGCACCTTCGGACCTTGGCACGGAGTCGAGGTTCTGGCCGAAGCAATTTCCAAAGTTCCTGCCCAAGCCAGGTTGAGGTTCCTCTTAATCGGAACAGGAATTCTGCGGGAACAAGTAGAGACTCGGCTAAGAGATGCCGGTGTTGGCCAGCGAGCAATGTTTACGGGAGCGGTTGCACATGAACGCGTACCCGTTCTACTTGACGCTTGTGATGTGCTGGTAGCACCGCATGTACCACTCGAGGATGATACTGAGTTTTTCGGATCACCGACTAAACTTTTCGAATACATGGCAATGGGTAAAGGGATTGTTGCCAGCCGCCTGGGGCAGATCGGTGAAGTACTAAAGGACGACGAGACGGCTTTGCTTGTTGAGCCCGGTAGTGTGAATGCCCTCGTCGATGCCCTGATGAGGCTGCATTGTTCTCCTCAGCTGAGAGCGCGACTTGGCGACGCGGCACGAAAGGTTTGTGTTGACAGCTATTCCTGGCGACACAATGCGGAACGCGTGATCGGCACGTACCGGTCGCTTTCATGAATCTTTTTGGAACAGCTCCGCAGACGCAAGATCGTAGTGCTATAAGTGTCGCCTATGGCTTTTCCGCCGCCTGCAACGTGGTTTTGTTCGAGAGCACCTGTCTGCACTGCTGCAGAAAATCATCATCGTCGCGGCTGTGAAAGAGTAATACCTGCGGGGGTCTTGCAACTGCATCGCTCGCAACCACTCGACATCCGAAGTGAAGCGCCTCGGCTACGCTTAAAGAGTAACCATCGGACGATGTCGGCCGCACCATTAGATCGGCTTTTTTCAGTAGTGGCCAAAGCTCTTTCTGCCCCGTGAGGAACTGAAAGTTGCGCTCGATATCTTGTATCGCAATCTCGCGTTTTATGGATTTGAAGTGGTCGGCGTCACCGGGTTCGGCCAGCGCAAAAATTAACCCAATGTCCGGATAGTTTGTTTTTAAATTACTGACCAGGCGGACGCACATGTCAAGGCCATAAAGGTCAACGTCTTTCTGAAAAGTAATCTTAAAAGCATTTGCTGCCAGCAGGGGATGACTGCGATTGATAAACTGTAGAATGTCATCCGGATACGAAGCCAGTATCTCAGTCTCGTCGTCCTCGTTAGGGGGAAGAAATGCGTGTTGGACCACTGTCTCGATGGGAATGTGTACGCTGTGTCTCTCGTAATACTCCCTAAGATCCTGCGTTACGATAATTAACTTCTGGCAACGCTCCAGAAATGAACCATATGAATTTCTTTTGCGAGCGTTCCATTCTTCCAACAAACGCCAGTTGTGATCCCAGACCTCGGTTTTCCCCGCAACCCCCAATCTGCGAAACAGCTTCATTATCGGAAGGGAGGGATAGTGAAGGCTAATCAGGTCGTAACGGTTAGTGGTAAGCAGCTCGAGCAGGAGTCGGGGGTTGTTAAGTTTCGTTGGGTCCAGCACCCGTACAGTGTGACCCTCAGCTTCCAGTTTTCGCTTGTACCTCTTTAGAAAGACGCTGACACCGCCCAACGGCGGGGGGTAGGAACCGATTAGCAAAACCATCAAATGAATTTACTCCAAACTCATCTGCGTTTGTCTTGTCTGAGGAGATCCGCGAGGTAATCCCGTAGGGTTCTGACCGTGGAGAAGGGACTCTTTTCTTTTGAAAGCAGATTCTCATCGGCGATGGTTACCTCTACTCCAAACTCTTCATTAACCTTTTCTTCTACCTCCATGATGAAAGTCACGAAATCCAGCGATTCCAGCTTTGAGGATGGTCCGTAAAGCGGCGCCTCCAACGATTTCTCTAAACTAAACCCTGGAAGCAACTGGGTATTCAGGCTGTCAATCGCCCGATAAATCGCTGCTTGCAAGCGTTGCTCATCCATGTCGGAGCTTCTCCTTGAGGGCATTCTAACTTTGGCTGTTTGGTGAGGCAAAACTCCCGTGAGGAAGAAAGGGTTAGGAAGGCAAATTTGCCCCGTTTGACTTTGCTGGGATAATCTCTTGCCCGACAGATTAATCCGCGGTCTCGGAGAAGGCTAAACGAATGGTCAACAGAGCGGCTATCAAAGCGATAGCTTCGCACCTACCGGAAGCACAATTAACCAACGGGCAGCTAGCTGAAGAATTTGGTGAAAGGCCGGAACGAATCCTGGAGAAAACCGGGATTGCGGTCCGACATATCGCGGGTCCGGAGGAGTGTGCTTCAGATTTAGGCGTTGCGGCGGCTAAGCGCCTGTTCGATCGAGGCGTGTGTCGTCCTGAAGACATCGATTGTCTTCTTCTATGTACCCAAAGTCCCGATTATTTTCTACCAACTACTGCTTGTCTCATGCAGGACCGATTGGGCCTGAGGACCGACTGTGGGGCGCTTGACTTTAATCAGGGATGCTCTGGTTTCGTCTATGGATTGGCGTTGGCAAAAAGCCTCGTAGAAGCCGGAACGGCGGCCAACGTGCTGCTGGTCACCGCTGACACTTATACTAAATTCATCAACCCCCGCGATCGTACTCTGCGTACGCTGTTTGGTGACGGTGCTGCTGCCACCCTCATTGGGTCGGTCGAGTCTGCAACAGAGCTAATGGGACCATTTGTTCTGGGCTCAGATGGGCGGGGCGCCAAAAAGCTAATCGTGGCCGAAGGCGCTATGCGAAAGCGTTCCGGAGACGGGCTTGAGGAACAAGACACCAAGGGCAACTGGCGCTCAAAGAAAAATCTTTACATGGATGGGGCGGCAATCTTCAATTTTACGCTTAGCACGGTGCCGCGGGCGCTTGACCAACTGTTAAAGAAGGCCGGTCTGTCGGTTGAACAACTAGATTACGTGATTCCCCACCAGGCAAATCGATTCATGTTGGAACGACTACGGCCTAAGCTCAACCTTCCCGCGGAGAAGTTTTGCATTGACATGGAGCTTACCGGCAACACGGTGTCTTCCACTATTCCCATGGCTTTGGAGAATGCCCTTAAGAGTGAGCGGGTGAAGCCTGGAGACCGACTGGCGCTCATTGGGTTCGGCGTCGGCTATTCCTGGGCCGCTGCAATTGTCGAGATCGCCTAAGCGCGGCTTAACCGTTCCGAGATTTAAATGAGCATCGTCAGTGTGGCGAGGAGAATACTGCCGGCAACTGTCATTACTTCCCTGCGTCGGGCAAGGACAGAAGTTCAGCGCCGAAGAATCGAGTCGCTACCGCAGCTTAGTGAACGCGAATTTGCTGACATCCTTACGGGCCAGCTATCTCTAACGACTGGCGATACCGTTTACGTTCACAGTTCGATTGATCAGCTCAGTCTGGGCTTTCCTTTCTACCGCATCTTGTTCCTGATCCAGGAAATCATCGGAGCGGAAGGGACCGTGCTCTTCCCGACCTATCCTAACCACCGCATCTCTTCGTATGAGTATTTAAGACAAGGGAGAACCTTCGACGTCAAGAAAACACCGTCGTACACGGGCATTTTGAGTGAATTTGCGCGGCGACAGCGTACGTCTGTAAGGAGCTTGCACCCGACGAAATCGGTTTGCGCCATCGGAAAATACGCGAAGGAATTGACCGCCACACACCAACTCTCGCCATATCCCTACGACATTTGTAGTCCTTACTACAAACTGATCGAACACAATGCAAGGATTATCGGTTTGGGGGTGTGGACGCAGTATCTCTCGTTTGTCTATTGCGTGGACGATGCGCTCAAGGAGGAGTTTCCCGTACGTGTTTACCATGATCAGATCTTTGAGGCGCAATGTAGAAACGCCGTCGGTGAGGTGGAGCTTGTTAGAACCTACGCCCATAACATGCGAAATGTTGTTCACGATGTGCCGCGCTTTATGCGCAAACACATTCGCGCAGAGGTTTGCGAGGATCTAAAAGTGAAAGGAATGCGCTTCTTCCGCGCGAATGCTGCGAAATTGTTTAAGGAGATGCTCCAACTAGCGGAGAAAGGCATTACCGTTTACGCCCGATCGGTTTACTCCAAAACATGACTGCCCCGCCTGTTTCTAACTAGGAAAGCGAAACAATCTAACCGACCTGCTACTCTGTTCTGCCTTATAGTTGTATTGCGTTCAGACCGTTCCGTTTCCTGGAAGCCGGCTCAGGTGGACTGCTGCCGCCATGCTCGTATCGCCTTGGCATGCTTCGGATAATGGCTGTATGTATCGAGCCGTAGGCGCCGGCGGACGCGCGTCTCACGCGTGAATTGCTCGTCGGGCACGCTCTGGATGTAGGCGATGAGCCGGCCGTGGGTTTCATCCTGTTGCCTCAGTACCTCAGAGAGCGAAAGGCCTTGTTTCTGTTCCGTCATTTGAGCGTTGAAGGCATTGATGCCGCCGTACTGGACAGAGTACCGCGGCGGCCTGTTTCCCTTGATGATAAGCGGCAGATGCTTCAGCGCCTCCTCCTCCCACCATGTCACATGCGCGATAATGTCTTTCACCGACCAATTGCCAGTGACGCCGGGTTCCGTCAGTTGAGAGTCTGAGAAACCGGCGTACGACTCCTTGAATGCCGTCCACGCCTTATCAAGTTGTTTCAAGAGCTTTTGTCTATCCATGTTTGCCCCAGTCGCAGGTCGACCTCGGCGAGATTGTCGAATCGATTCATGGTCATTAGCTCACTATCACTGCGCGTCATGGAAAATGATGCCGACCGTATGACGGTGTCCCGACCGGATGCGGCTGACGCCGTGCCGAAGATTCACGCGATACATGCTCCTCTTACCCTGCACCGGGCGATTATGAACTGCGAACACAACACCGTCCCCCTGTCGAAGCGGCACAACCATCGGCCGCGACTGCATACGCGGTCGCTGCTCCGTCATCACAAATTCGCCGCCCGTGAAGTCTTCGTCGGGTTCAGACAACAGGATGGCGAGCTGGAGCGGGAAAACATGCTCGCCATAGAGGTCCTGGTGCAGGCAGTTGTAATCGTCGGCCCCGTACTGCAGCAGCAGCGGTGTCGGTCTGATCTGGCCGGCCTGATGGCACCGCTCGATGAAGTCTGCATGCTTCTCGGGATAGCGAAGATCAATACCCATCGCCTTGTTCCAACGATTGGCGATCGGGACAAGCTGCGGATAGACGGCAGACCGGAGGCCCGCAATAAGGCCGGGCAACGGATAGCTGAAATACCTGTATTCTCCACGCCCGAAACCATGGCGTTCCATCACCACATGACTGCGGAAGATGCCGTCCTTCTGGTAGAGGCCGGCGACCTCACGGCATTCGTCTGGAGAAAGAAGATGCTTGATCATCGCACTACCTTGCGCGTCGAGATCTTGCGAAACTTGCTCCCAAACGATCGAATTGACTCGTTCCGCAATGCTCTTGGGTTGCACAACGGGCGATATTGTCCTGGCTACCAGGCTCATGCTCGCGCCTCCCGTACGAGGAGAGCGCGTTTGCGCTCGACACCCCGGCGACAACCAGACAGTGCGCCGTCATTTCTCACAACGCGATGACAAAGAATCGCCACGGCCCGAGCGTTTTTTTCTGGGATGTTCATTCATGTTCTCCCGAAGATTGCCGTTACAAACACAAAGATAGCACCGCCCGTTATTCCTGACACTCCGATTCTTGCTTTCAAATTCTTACTCGCTGGAAGGTGAACTGCTGGTTAGCGTATGGGGCCTGATGAATAGAAGGGCAAGCGGTTACAGAATTCTTAATGCAAATTTGCGGCAGAACCTTGTCTCACATGAAACTCTCCTTCACGGATTCCGCGTGCGAGCTCGGTCAGAGTAATGAACTTCACATCGTCGGACCGGATCAGTTCGTTGACGAAACGTTCGATCGGTGTGTAGTCGGTCATCTCTTTTGGATGGTTTGTAAGAACGATCGGAACCTTTTGCAATCCGGTTTGCTGGGCCGACTCTCGAATTGAGGTAACTAGTTCCGTTAAGAGCGGATAAGTGAGCCGAGCGGTGTCCGAAATCAGGTACTTACGGTACATCACTGGTGCAATGCCTTTCTGGTAGATGGTTGTAAGCGTCGACGCCGCAGTTCTCTGCTTTGTTCCTTGATTTGGCCCGACGGCCGAATCGTGAGGCCGGCGATGAATCGAAGAAAAACGGTCAAGAAACTTGCGTTGCGCGATCGCGAGACTGGAGCGAAATACCTTCATCCTTGAGCCAAAAAAATGATGGAGCGGCACGCAAACTATTTGCTCTTGACTTGTTGAGACTTCCCTTGCGTCCCGCAGATCGGGATAGAAGGGTAGGAAGCTCTCTTCACAATGTCTAAAGTCGAGCTGGATATCAGGGGTCTGAAAACAGAATCCCGCGGCGAGGCTGACGTCCATCACGATGCCCAACCTGACGAGGACACTCAGCAAATGATTCGAAGGGGCGATCGCAAGGGCGCCGGCGCGGAAAGCAATGCTTCTGTATGAGGGATCAGCGCCACTCAGCAATCGCTCCAGATATTGCTTACATTCGAAGAGCATTTCGTACGCGCTGCTCTCGTCATAATTCAGGAGCGACCAGTCTGAATGAAGTTTCCAGTTGCCGCGTTCGTATATGGCGTCTCGCCATTGGGGGTGGACATGTAACTGAATGTCGTGACCCAGCTGAAAAGCTTGAAGCACGTGCTCGTCCCACCTGTCAGCAAGCTCTTTCAATTCCGGGTTTTGTTCCTCAAGCCGCCTGAACATAATCTGCTGCATTAGATCCGGAAGGAATGTTGTGCGTACTCCGGCGCTCGCATAGATCCGGAGCAACCTGCGCATTGGCCCAAATTGAATCTGTTCGATATCGCCTGAACCATTACCGCGCAATTCCCAGTCGTGCGTCAGAGCTATATAGATTGTCGGTTTCATAGCATCGCTTAGGCCAATCTGGTGCGGTATTGTACTATCGAGAAGCCCGAACTCGCGCCCATCCAGTGATGCTGCAAGATAGTTCAATTATCTGCTTTGCCGGTGAGGATTGGTGGTACCACCATCCGCATTCGAAGAACCATCTCATGCGTCGTTTCGCACGTGCCGGCAATCACGTGATTTTTGTCAACTCGATCTCCATGGGGATGGCGCCACTCGCAAACAAAGATCTACTGCCGCGAATTGCGCGCAAGTTGCGTAGCTATGCAAAACTCGCTCGCACCACGGAAGAGGGAATTACGGTAGTGTCGCCTCTGGCAATTCCTTTCTATGGGAGTAAGTCCGCGCGTTTTGCGAATCGACATCTGGTCACGGCGCAAATTCAGAACCTGGCGAAAAGCAGAGGGTTGTCGCACCCAGTTCTCTGGATTGCCATACCGACCGCGGTTGAGATGATAGGGAGGTTCGATGAATCGCTGGTGATCTATCAAGTCTCAGACAAGTACGACGCCAACACGATGGACCATGCGACCAATCCGGATGTTATTCGCGAGCTTCACGAACGCGCAATTGCCGCGGCCGATATTGTCTTCTATTCGGGCCGCAAATTACTTAAGGAGGCAACAATCGGATGCGAGCGCTCCTATCTGCTGGAGCAAGGGGTGGATTTCGACCATTGGTCCAAGGTTGGTAGCCTTGAGGTAGCACCAGAGATAGAGAACATCCCACGACCACGCTTAGGCTATTTCGGCGCGATCGAACCATGGCTGGTCGATCAGGAACTGATCAAGCGGGCTGCTCTGGAACGGCCTGAATGGCAATGGGTCTTTATCGGCAATCGTTCACGCGGACTCGAGATTGAAGATCTTCCCAACACGCACTTCTTGCCGCCCGTTGCTTATGATGATCTTCCCGCTTTCGCGGCCGGCTTCGATGTGTGCGTATTGCCGTGGGAAACTGAGAGGGCTTTTACGAGCTACGGATCCGCGATTAAGGTGCGAGAATACCTGGCTACAGGAAAACCTGTAGTGATTTCGGCCTTGCCGGAATACGAATCGATGCGTAACGTTTTGCGCATCGCGCGTACGCGAGAAGATTGGTTTACCCTGATTGATGACGCACTTCGAGAAAGTGATTCAAACGCCGCGAAACGGCGTCAGGATTCGGTGAGAAACGGGACCTGGGATGCGCGCGCCGAATGGGTTAGCGAGCTGATTGACCAGACGCTCGCGAAAAGAGAACTGATAACTGTCAACGCATGAAACAAGTTTTGCAGAATCGAAAAACTGGCAAAGCCTCGGTTGTAGAAGTGCCCATGCCGACCTTGCAACGGGGGCGTGTGCTCGTGCGCACAGTTTCTTCGTTGATTAGCGTGGGTACTGAACGAGCGGCAGTAGAGACCGTGAAAAAGAGCTTGGTTCAGGAAGCACGCGAACGACCCGATGTGGTTAGAGCCGTGATCGACAAAGCCCGGACAGAAGGATTGCGCAGCACGATCAATGCGGTGCGAGATAAACTCGTTGCTTCGCAAGCCCTCGGTTATAGCGCCGCCGGTGTCGTCTCGGAATTAGGTGCTGACGTTTCAGAGTTTAGGCCAGGCGAGCATGTGGCCTGTGCAGGACTTGGTTTTGCCTCGCATGCCGAGGTTTTGTCGGTGCCTAAGAATCTTTGCGTACGATTGCCCGCAGGCGTCGACTTTGAAGCGGGCGCATTTGGGACGTTGGGCGCGATTGCTTTGCAGGGCGTTCGGCTTGCAGAACCAACGCTCGGCGAGTCAGTCGTGGTTATTGGTCTGGGTTTAGTGGGCCAACTAACCATGCAATTGCTGAAGGCTAACGGCTGTCGGGTGTTTGGAATCGACCTTGACGGTTCACGTGTTGAACTTGCTCGAAAAGTAGGCGCCGACGTTGCCGAGTTGTCTGGACCAGGGACTAAAGACGCGATTCTAAGTTGGACGCGAGGTCGTGGAGCTGACGCAGTCTTAATTACGACGGCCACTGACTCGAATCAACCCATCGAATTGGCCGGGGAGATTTCTCGTATGAAGGGCCGGGTGGTGGTAGTCGGCGCCGCTGGTTTGGCGGTGCCCCGGCAGAGCTTTTACGCGCGTGAGCTGTCCTTGAAAATTTCGATGTCTTACGGACCAGGCCGTTACGATGCCGACTACGAAGAACGCGGTAAAGACTATCCGTTCGGCCACGTTCGCTGGACAGAGAATCGCAATATCGAAGCCTTTCTCGATCTGGTGGCCGAGGGCCGTATCGACGTAAGGCCTTTGATAAGTCATCGCTTCGACATTCATCATGCCGAGGGTGCCTATGAATTGATCGCAGGGCACAAAGGCGAACAATACCTTGGCGTCTTGCTTAAGTACGATCCGGAAACACCAATCAAACGGTCTATTCAGTTGAGCCCGGTAATTCGATCTGCTGTTAAATCACAAAAGCGAGTTAGGGTTGGGCTCATCGGCGCCGGAAACTACGTGCGAGCGATGTTATTACCGCAATTCAAGGCTGCAGGCGTCGACTTTTGTGCGATTGCCACGGCCGCGGGAGTTTCTGCTTTGGACGTTGGCAAGAAGTTTGAATTTGCGCGCGCGGTTTCGGGCGCGAGTGAAGTGATCGATGATGAGGAAGTAAACCTGGTCGTTATCACAACTCGGAACGACTCGCACGCAGAGTTGACGCGTCAAGCGCTCGAACGCAACAAGCATGTGTTTGTCGAAAAGCCACTAGCGCTGAATGACCAGCAGCTTGATGAGGTTCTGCGCGCGGCAGCCGATTCCCGCGGCCAACTGATGGTCGGATTCAATCGCCGCTTTTCACCACTGGCTCGCAAGGCACAAGATTTTTTCGCGGGTAGACGTTCTCCGCTTTCCATTTTGTATCGGGTAAGTGGCGGACGCATACCAGCAGAGCATTGGGGGCACGACTTGGTCGAGGGTGGAGGCAGGATTATCGCCGAGGCGTGTCACTTTATCGACCTGATGCAGTTCTGGGCCGGCGCTCCGCCCGTATCAGTCTTTGCTGAGGGTGTTGCAGCCAACAGACACGATGTCGTAAACGACGATTCAGTATTTATCAGCTTGCGTTTTGCCGACGGCTCGAATGGTTGTGTTGCCTATCTTTCCGAGGGCGATAAAGGGCTGAGAAAGGAGCGCGTCGAAATATTCTGCGAGGGCAAGACTTTCGTGCTGGACGACTTTCGCGGCGCCAGTTTGTTTCAAAATGGGAAAGAAGAGCAGGTTACACCACGCGCGCAGGACAAGGGACAAGCAGACGAGGTGCGAGCTGTTTGCGCGGTGGTGCTTGAAAGTCGACCGGCACCAATCCCGATGGCCGAATTGGCGTCCACGACGCGTGCCACCTTCCGCGCTCGTGATTCACTCCGTTCGGGTCAAAGAATCGACTTAGCTTAGCCTTTTTGGTTGAAATATGTGCGGTATTGCAGGATTAATAAGCCGCGAGCCTGAAAGGCATATCCAACCGATGCTCGCGTCGCTCGAGCATCGAGGGCGTGATGACGAGGGCGTCTGGACCTCCGACGTTATCGATGATGACGGGCGGCGCGTGTGTTTTGGCCACCGCCGGCTGGCGATCATCGATCCCTCGCCCGCCGGCCACGAGCCGATGTTCTCCGCCAATGGCCGCTACGTAATAACTTTCAACGGCGAGATCTACAACTATCGCGAATTGCGTGAGGAGTTGAAGGCAAAGGGTCATCGCTTTCAAACAGACACTGACACCGAAGTTTTGCTCGCGGCATTCGCTGAATGGGATCAGGCTTGTTTACCACGACTCAACGGCATGTTTGCCTTTGCCATCTGGGACAATAGCGAACACACCCTCACACTCGCACGAGATCACGCCGGCATTAAGCCTCTCTATTTCAGTCGTCTTGACAACGGGTCCGGCGGAACCTTCATTTTTGGTTCAGAAGCGAAAGCAATTCTCGCCACCGGACTTGTGAGGCCAGAGATCGATCCGGAGAGTCTTCATCAGTTTTTGACTTTCCTGTGGTCGCCTGATCCGAACACTCTGTTTCGAAACATAAAAACGGTTCCTCCCGCGCACGTCCTGACGCTCAAAGACGGAAGCATAGAGACTCGCGAATGGTGGGACGTTTCGTTTGACGAGGTCGAGGAGGGAAAGAGCGACGAGTGGTGGCAGGAGTGCGTGCTAACGACTCTGGATCGCGTGGTCAAGATGGAGATGGTTGCGGATGTGCCGCTCGGATCGTTTCTCTCGGGTGGTATCGACTCGTCCGCGATTGTTGCGATGATGAAGAATCACAGCAAGGACCGGCGAATTGGCACATATACGGTCGGCATTGAAGCCGAAGATTTGCGTTACGACATCATTCCGGATGATGTCGAATGGGCGCGGAGAGTTAATCAACACCTGGATACGGATTACCACGAGATCATACAGAAACCGGCGGTCCTCGATTTGTTACCGAAGCTAGTACATCACCTGGACGAACCTCCGATCGACATGGCAATCCCGAGTTATCTTGTTTCGCAAGCCGCGCGCGAGACGTTGACAGTAATGTTGTCGGGAATGGGCGGTGACGAGGTCTTTGCCGGCTATCCGAGACAGCTTGCGATGAAGATTGCGGGTGCGCTGGATCCAGTTCCGAATCTTTTGAGGCGTCCATTGATGAAGACAATTGAACGGAGCTTGCCGGGTGGCTTGCCGGGACCGCTCACAGCGCCGCTTCGGAATGCAAAAAAGTTTGCGCGTAGCGCGTCACTCGATTTTGAAGAACGCTATCTCGGCTATGGTACGTATTTCACCGACGAAGCGAAGCGAGCGCTCTACGCCGATGAATGGCGCGCTCTTACCAACGGCGTCGATGCGTACTCAACTCACCGACAGTATTTCAGTCGCGTTACGCATTCAGCGCCACTCAACCGACTGCTTTACGTCGACTTTAAGACATTTCTGCCTTGTCTCAATCTGATCACGACTGACAAAACGTCGATGGCTGCCAATCTCGAAGTGAGAGTTCCATTCTTGAATCGCGAGATGGTTGAGATGGCGGCACGCATGCCGGCCGACCTGAAGTTGCGCGGACTGAAGCGCAAGTACGTTCTCAAGCGAGCCATGGAAAAGCTTCTGCCCCGGGAGGTGGTATGGCGAAAGAAGGCCGGGTTCAGCGCTCCAGTAAGGTCGTGGTTGCGCGGTCCGCTACGCGCGCTGGTGGACGAGCTGCTGTCCGAGGAAACCGTCAAGCGACGCGGTCTGTTTCAGCCTGCAGAGGTGCGTCGTATTATCGCAGCAAACATATCGGGACGTGAAGATTACAACCTCCAGGTCTTTCAATTACTAGGTTTAGAGCTCTGGCAACGGCACTTTATTGATAGGTAAGCGGCTCGATTAAGACCTACTACTATTCGCCGTCCGTTTCACCCGCTATTTTCGGAAAGCCTTGCGGCGCCTTGGAAGTGTTCTTGTAACCTGGCATCTCCAAGAACACTCAATTTCACTAAGGCTCGGCCTTTTGATCGATTGACAAGCGCCACCCCTCCGTTTTACTCTGTTTGTGCCTGACTAACAGGGTCTGGCGCCCGCTCGAAACCTCATCACCCCGAAAAGACCAGGACACATGATAAGTAGGCTACTCCATCCAGAAAGGAATAAGGCGCAGAGTCCCGAAACGCGACTGAAGCCTCGGTGTGTTTTGCTGGCGGAGGATGACCGATCTTTTCGACGCTATCTTGAGATATTTCTTAAACGCTCCGGGTATGAGGTGATTTCGGCAGTTGACGGGCTCGAGGCGCTGAACATTTTACTAGCCGGCAGGGCTGTCGACGTTGTGATGACCGATGCAATCATGCCGAATCTAAACGGCTATCAGCTAAGCAGTATGTTGAAAAACAATCCCAGGCTATCTCACCTGCCGATCATTTTATTGAGTGCTCTGGAACCGCAAGATTCCAAGTATGACATTCAGCACGTTGACGCCTTCCTGGTTAAGCCCGTTTCAAACGATGATCTTCTCAACTGTTTGGACAATCTTATTTGCCTGGCTCATCAAAAGAAGTCTGGAGTCTCGGAGTCTGGAGTCTAGGAGTCTGAAATCTGGGGCGAATTTACGGACTCTGGACAAACTCCCGACTTCCAGACTTCAGGACTCCCAGACTCCAGACTTCCCTAGTGCGTGAGTTTGTCGATGGGAGTGTATTCCAGGCCTTGTGAGACGGCTACCGCTTCGTAGGTGCAATGGCCCGCATAAGTATTGACCCCTGCCTTGAGATTTGGATCCGACGAGATTGCCTCCAGGAATCCTTTCTTCGCAAGCTTCAAAGCGAAAGGTAGCGTGGCGTTAGTCAACGCGAAGGTTGAAGTACGGGGAACAGCGCCGGGCATATTTGCGACGCAGTAATGCAAGACTCCTTCGACGTAGTAAGTCGGATTGGAGTGTGTTGTGGGATGCGTTGTCTCGATACAGCCTCCCTGGTCCACTGCCACGTCGACGATGACCGCCCCATTCGGAACGTCCTTCAACATGCTGCGCGTGACGAGCTTGGGCGCCGCAGCACCGGGTACCAGCACCGCCCCCACGATTAGATCCGCTTGCGAGACTGCATCGTGAATCATGTAAGCGCTCGAGGCGAGCGTGGAAATCTTCGATAGGAAGATATCGTCGAGTTCACGAAGACGATCGAGGTTGTTATCGATGATTGTAACGTGAGCACCCATCCCTACGGCGATCTTCGCGGCGTTTGTACCGACCACGCCGCCCCCGATGATTACCACTCTGGCCGCGGGAACTCCAGGCACTCCTCCAAGGAGAATGCCCCCTCCGCCGCTCATCTTTTCCAGGTAATGAGCACCGACTTGAATCGCCATTCTACCAGCCACCTCTGACATCGGAGTCAACAACGGCAGGCCCCCTCGTCGATCGGTGATCGTTTCATATGCGATCCCGGTGACTTTGCGTTCCAGTAATTGTCTTGTGAGTTTCTGATCGGGAGCCAGATGAAGGTAAGTGAAGAGCAATTGGCCTTCGCGCATACACGGATATTCCGGTTCAATCGGCTCCTTGACCTTAACGATCATGTCAGCCTTCGCCCAAACGTCATCAGCCGAGTCAATGATTGTCCCTCCTGCCCGCTCATAAAGACTGTCTTCGAATCCAGACCCTTGGCCCGCGCTGCGCTCGACCAGGACGCGATTGCCGCGGTCGGTCAGCGCTCGAACGCCGGCGGGAGTGAGGCCGACCCTGTATTCATTGTCTTTTATCTCTTTAGGCAGGCCGACGATCACTTTTTATAGTCCTCCTTGTACGGTTGTTGATGTTGGATGCAGGCTGGGATTTAGACTTCAACTGGATCAATTTGGGCGCGTTGAAGCTTACCGCTGTAATCGACGTAGATAGATTTCCATTCGGAGAAAATATCCAGTACCTGGGTGCCGGCTTCACGGTGGCCATTACCGGTCGCTTTGGTACCCCCAAAGGGAAGATGTACTTCCGCGCCAATAGTGGAGGCGTTGACGTAAAAGATTCCCGTGTAGAGTTCATTCATCGCGTGAAAAGCGCGGTTGACATTGCTGGTGTAGATTGATGAGGAAAGGCCGTAACGTACTCCATTGCCAATCTCAATAGCATCTTCGAGCGAGTTTGCTGGAATGACGGTTGTTACCGGACCGAAGATCTCCTCCTGGGCGATGCGCATGTCGCGCCTTGCATCCGTGAAAACCGTAGGCTCGAGGTAGTAGCCGTGTGCATATTCGCCTCTGGTGATCCGTTTCCCGCCACAGGCTAGCGTTGCCCCATCTTCGTTCTGACCAATGTCGATGTAACTAAGGATCTTTTCAACCGCTTCGCCATTAATAACTGGCCCAACGTCGGTCTTTGGATCGGCGCCATCTCCTACTCGTAGGGCTTTTGTCTGCTCGACAAGTTTGTCGACGAACTTCTTGTAGACCTTTTTATGTACCACCAGACGTGACGAGGCAGTGCAGCGCTGGCCTGACGTGCCAAACGCGCCCCAGATGGAGCCCTCGATTGCCAGATCGATGTCGGCATCCTCCATCACCATGATGACGTTCTTGCCGCCCATCTCCAGCGAGCAGATGGCATTCCGTTCCGCGCAAGCGGATGCCACTAACCGTCCGGTCTCAGTTGACCCGGTAAAGGAGATGAGGCGCAAAGCCGGATGATTGGTCATCGCGGCGCCGACTGTCTCGCCGTGACCCGTAACCAGATTTACTACTCCCGGCGGAATCCCTGCTTCTTCACAGGCTTTGACCAGGTTATAAGTGGAAAGCGGCGTATCCTCTGCCGGTTTAATGACGACTGTGTTGCCGCAAATCAGCGCGGGAATCAGTTTCCACGACGGAATGGCCATGGGAAAATTCCACGGAGTGATTAGTCCGCAAAGGCCGACCGGCTGGCGCACGCACATCGCAAACTTATCGGGCATCTCGGCAGGAGTCGTATAGCCGTGCAACCGTCGTCCTTCACCGGCTGTGTAATACGTGCAATCGATTGCTTCCTGAACATCTCCACCGGCTTCAGTCAGAACCTTTCCCATCTCACGAGTCATGTCGGCTGAGAATTGGTCTTTGTTGCGAATCAGGATTTCTCCGAGGCGAAAAAGTATCTCCGCCCTGCGGGGTGCAGGTGTGTGTCGCCACCGATCAAACGCACCTTGCGCGGCGTTCACCGCGGCGTTTACGTCTTCGTTGGTTGAAAGAGGAAAGCGGCCGATAACATCACGAGTGTCCGCCGGGTTGATGTTTTCAAACATCTCGCCCGATTCGCTCGGTACCCACTCACCGTCGACGTAATTGTTATAGGTTTTAACCGCGGTGCGCGGGGCGCTCCTGGCGATCTGTTTCTTGGTAGTCTTTACGAGACTCTTTTTTGCCTGGGCCATAAAAGTCGAAATTAGGGGCTGCCGTGTGTGTTTCGGGTTTCAGGTTTCAGGTTTCAGGTTTCGCGTGTCGTCTAACCCGAAACCTGGAACTTGAAACCTGAAACTGGTGCCTCCCTGAAAAAACTTATTGATAAGTAAACTGCACGACTCGCTGAAGGATGCTATCAACAGCTCGGTTGTAAGTAGATACGTGCAGTACGATCGGATCTCCGGTTTTCAATCCCTTAACGACTCGCTCGAAGTCCGCGAGCGTCGCAACCGGGAGGCGATTTATCTTCGTAATCACGTCTCCCTCATTTAGCGCAGGCCGGCCGGCTGTATCGCGGACCTCCGCAATAAGCCCATTCGGATCCACATCCTTCACATACAAGCCTCGTACTCCAGTCAGGTGTCTTTCGGTGATGAGCTGTGGGGTCAATTCGCCGAGGGTGATGCCAAGATGAAGGCTGTTACCTTTTGGTTCTGGTTCCTTCGTTCCGGGCTTTGTTATTACGAAACCATCAGTGGCGCCGCTTACAGCGGGCACAGGAGGGCGTTCGGCCAGCACTACATTTACACTGCGCCTCTCGAGTTTGCCATCTATATCGCGCAGAAAAGTCAGTGTCGCTGACTGTCCCACGGGCGTACCGGCAACTTTTTGAATCAGATCCTGAGCGTTTGTTACTGGCTGGCTGTTGAACTCCACAATTACATCGTTGGCTTGAATGCCAGCCTTGGCGGCGGGAGTCGGTTGTCCATCTTTTACCTGCTGAACACCATTCACGATTGCACCCTTTGCCTCAGGAAGGCCATAGACTTTGGCAAACTCTTCTTTTACCGAGTCGAGCGTGATGCCCAAAAACCCTCGGCGCACTTTGCCCTGCGAAGCGATCTGGCGATAAACGAAATCCGCTTCGTTCGCAGGCAGCGCGAAGCCGATGCCGTTGTAGTCGCCGGTGGAAGTAGCGATTTGCGAGTTTACGCCGATCACTTCACCGCGCATGTTTACCAGCGGTCCACCGCTATTGCCTCGATTGATTGCGGCGTCGGTTTGCAGAAAGCGCTGGAAGCTGTTGAATGGCGAAGTCTCTCGTTCCTTCTTGGAAATGATGCCGGCGGTAACGGTCTGGTCCAACCCGAAAGGCGAACCGATAGCGAGCACCCAATCCCCGACCTGCGCAGAGTTAGAATCTCCCATGGTCACGGTTGGCAGATCACGCGCGGAATCGATCTTGATTACTGCCACGTCAGTTTCATCATCGACTCCGACTACACGACCACGGAATTTTTCGCCAGACTGCAGACCGACCGTAATACGAGTAGCGCCTTCGATTACATGCTCGTTTGTCAGGACGTAGCCTTTAACGCTGACAATGAAACCGCTCCCCACGCCTCGAGCTGGGCGTCGTGGTTGACGGCGAAACATATCGAGCAAAGGATTGCTCGAAGGCGCATCCTCCTTTCCTTCCTCATCCTTGTCAGTGACGTCGGGCGCCGCTGTGAGCGTTTCGATATTTACGACAGCGGGTTCAACTCGTCTCGCGATCTCGGCGAACGATGCAGACAATGCTTCGGGAGCTCGGGCATTCTGCACCTGATTCTGCGCGACCGTTGGTCGGCCTGAAAGAATCGCGCCGATGCCGATGCCGGCCAGCAGACACGCAACGGCCAACGCTGCGATCCAAATACGCAATTTGCGAAGGATTGTCTGCTCTTCAACTCTTGCGGTTTCTTTGGGATGTTCAATCATGAACCCACCACCTTCGTAAAACTAAAGCCGCGCACCTTCCAATGCCAACTGTTTGATTACAGTGACGAAAGAGTGCGAATGGAAAGGCTTAGAGTATAGCCAAAGGCTCGGTCAGGGGCAAAACGGATGGGGAATCGGGACTCAGGAGTCGGGAGTCTGGAGTCGGGAGTCTGGAGTCAAGAGTTTCGGTTCTAAGGTTTCAGGGTCCGGATTTGGGATTTGGGATTTGACAATTTGAGATTTTGAGATTTTCTGCCTCCTGCTCCTGACCCGACACCAGACCTTGAACCTGAAACCTTGAACCTTGAAACGCCTGCCACGTACCCGCCACCTGGACCCGGTTTTTCACGGTCGAAGGAGAACCTTGAGGACCCCTTTCGCGGCGGCGCGTTCCATCGCGTGCACTCCGGCCGATAGTGGGTATTCCTCACTTATCAAGCTATCAACATCGAGCGCGCCCTTTTTAAGCAGATCGAGGGCCGGGGCGAAGCGACCGCAACGCGAACCCACGATGCTAATCTCGTCAACTACTATCCTGGCGGCGTCGATCTCGTTGCTGCCATGGAACGTTGACTTCAAAACGAGGGTGCCGCGCGGACGCAGCAGAGTCAGCGCAAGGTTGAAACCGGAAGGAGAGCCCGAAGCTTCAACCACGACGTCAAACTCACGAACTCGTTTCGCAGCTTTTTTCGGCGACGTAACTTCGACGCCACGTCTTTCGACGATTCGTTGCTTCTGCTCGTGCTTGCCAATCGATAGGACATGGGCCCCGGTCAGCGCGAGGGTCTGCGCACAGAGCAAACCAAGCTTGCCATCACCGATCACGGCGACGCGTTGTGAAGAAGTTACTGCGACTCGCTCGCTGATGCCGCAAGCTGCTGCCAGTGGTTCTACAAAAACGGCGTGTTCGTCCGGAATTCTTTCTGGAACCGGCAGAAGATTGCTTAAGGGCAATCGCAGAAATTCAGCGTGGGCTCCATCGCGTCCCACAATCCCCAAGACGGTTCGCCTGGAACAGTGGCGGGGATCACCGGCCCGGCAGAGTTCGCAATCTCCACAGCCGGCATTGATCTCTCCAACCACGCGGCGACCGACAGATGACGCGTCGGGTGACTCTTCGATCACGCCGACGAATTCATGGCCGATGGTTCCCTTGAAGCCGGCATAGCCGCGAGCAATTTCAAGATCAGTGTTGCAGATGCCGGAAAGCAACACTCGTACGACAGCTTCATCAGCGGACGTGGGCTTCTCAATCTCTCGAACTGCCAAACGCTTCTTTTCGACTCGTAAAGCTTTCAATTTAAAACGTCTTCGTCCGTGTATATGCATTCTGTGGCGTTAGTTCGATGACCTGTTTGTCACCGCCGACCGTAACGGGTAAACGCCATTCGAGCTGTTCATCTCCTGGAAGTGTTACATGGATCCACCAATTGCCCGGGGTTACGGGCAATGTGGCTTGACCTGCCACGTCAAACTTGACGTTGATTGGGGTGCGGCCTTTCATGCGCTGCTTGAGGAAATCGTCAAATCGTTCGCCCGCGCGCCTCTCTGCGAAAAATTCGTGTCGCACGGCAACAATATCGATTGGGTAAAGGTCCACCGGCACATCCAGTGTGCTCGCGGTAGTAGTTTGGTCGCGTCGCAAGACGATCTGAACTCTAGTGACTTCCCCTGTCGGCTGGGCATTGTAGTCCGACGTGGGACCTGGAAGTTTCTTGTAGACCAGCCACCCTGCTGTGATGAGAACAGCCACCAACGCAACGCGTAGGATTAGAACGAATAAGTTGTAGGACAGACTTCTAGTCTTCACGAGCTAAACCGAGCCAGTTATTTCTTGAGCCCTCGCACGTATGTTACAAGCGCGTCAGCTTCCTGGTCAGAAATCTTTTTGTTGAATGCGGGCATCTCGCCGCGCACCTTTTTGCCGTTCATGATGGAGTTGAAAATTCGTTCATCGCTCACCTCGTTCTGCCATGCCGCATCAGCGATATTTCGAGCGTGATTAAATTTACCTTTCGCCGTCTTGGCTTGTCCGTCACGACCATGACAAGAAGCACAGTATTTCCCGTACAGCTGTTCCGCGCTTCTCGCAGGATCGGCCGGATGCGATATGCTGCGCGCCGCATCTGCAACCACTGCGAAGCCGGGCGTCAACGCAAACAGCAACAATAGAGTTTTCATCTGCTTGTGATTCTCCGCTCATGTCGAGATTGGGGGCAGCCGAGCACTCCAGTTCAGTTTCACTTTCTATGATACCCAAGGAGACAAATTTTGTGTACCGCAGTCTGTCGGGAAAAGTTTTGAACGGGTGTCACGCGTTACCCTCCTTCCCAACGAACGACGTTGAAATAGAAACCGCTAGTCTGTCGGGAAAGCAGAACCTCATTCTACCAGGCCCTTAGCCTTTCGAGCGTGGCAACTTTGACGTTGTTTCGTCCAGTCAAGTTGAAAGCTTTCGACGGGCGAAGTAAGCTCAGCACAGTAAACCGTAAGAATCTCAAGGGCAGGGCAAAACAAATTTGACTGACATAACCCTCGACAAATTTCGGGAAGAGTGTGGCGTGTTTGGCATCTATGGCCATCCGGAAGCCGCTCGGCTGACTTATCTCGGCCTTTACGCGCTGCAGCATCGTGGCCAGGAATCATGCGGCATCGTCGCGGCAAGCGGCCAGGATCTTCGTCTTGAGAGGGCGATGGGACACGTTTCAGAAGCCTTCGATCAGTCACGACTGGATCGTTTGCCTGGATCAAGCGCGATTGGCCACGTACGTTACTCAACAGCCGGCGAGGTCTCCATTCGCGAGGCGCAGCCGTTTCTGGTTACTTGCCAACATGGCCAGATCGCCGTTTGCCATAACGGAAACCTTCCTTTTGCTCGGGAAGAAAAACTAAAGCTGGAGCGCGAAGGTGCAATCTTTTCTTCCACCTCTGACACCGAGATCGTGCTACACGGAGTAGCGCGTTCGCGTGCCCCATCAGTCCGCGAAGCGATTCCAGAGGTGCTGCGCGAGACCGAGGGTGCATTTTCGATGCTGTTTCTAACGCCGTCAGAGCTCCTGGCCATTCGCGACAGCCGGGGATTTCGTCCTCTGGCATTGGGACGACTCGACGATGCGTGGGTAATCGCCTCGGAAACCTGCGCGTTTGATCTGATTGATGCGCAGTACGTTCGTGATGTCGAGCCTGGCGAGATGATAGTCATTGACGAAGAGGGTCTACGATCATCTCATCCTTTGCCAGAACGCAAGCATTCGATGTGTTTGTTTGAACATGTCTATTTTGCTCGTCCCGACTCGCTCATTTACGGGCGCTCGATTAATGAATCTCGCCACAAGATGGGCCGACGTCTTGCGAAGGAACAACCCGCACCTGCTGACATAGTCGTGCCCGTACCCGACTCCGGTACCGCTGCCGCCATTGGCTACGCCGCGGAAAGCGGCATCAGTTTCCGCTTTGGCCTGGTAAGGAATCATTACGTAGGGCGAACCTTCATCGAACCCAAACAGGCGATTCGTTCGTTCGGTGTGCGCATCAAACTCAATCCAGTACGGGATCTAATCGTCGGCAGGCGAGTAGTCTTGATTGACGATTCGATCGTTCGCGGCACTACGTCAAAAAAAATCGTACAGATGGTTCGAGAGGCGGGGGCAAAAGAGATACACGTTCGAATCAGTTGTCCACCGACAGTCAGTCCCTGTTATTACGGTGTCGATACGCCCAACAAATCAGAGTTAATTGCGTCGCAGATGTCGGTCAACGAGATCTGTCAATATATCGGTGCGGATTCGCTTGGGTATCTTTCATTAGAAGGAATGATTGAGGCGTCAGGTCTTAAGCCGAATAGTGTTTGCGTCGCCTGCTGGAACGAAGACTACCCGACGCGAATCACACCACAGGCAGAAACGATGTGGGAGCGTGATCACGAAATAGCGACGATCACGGAACTCTAAGGAGTTCACCTTGGTTCCTGATAGGTTCACGCTGTCCGATAAACTTCAGTTTGTCGTGATTTCGGCGGGGGAGGCTTCTGTGGAGATAACGACAAATTAAAGTTTATCGGATAATCCTCCGCTGCCGAACATCCTTAATTAACAGAGGTTACTTTTAGTGGCACGATCCACACGGGGCTGCGGGTGCGCAGTGGCAGTGATCTTGCTGCTTTTCGCCGCAGCCGGCTTTCTTGGTTACAAGTTCGTTTATCCCTGGTGGAAAACCAAGGCCCCGCCGCCTTCAGGAAAAGAGCTCCAAGTTGATGTGCTGGACGTTGGCCCCATCGACGGTGATGCGATCCTGATCATTTCCCCAACCGGGCAGACAGCGTTAATTGATGCCGGTGATACGAGCAAAGGTAAGGTCGTGCTTGAGGCGTTGAAGAAACATAGCGTGCAGCAGATCGACTACTTCATTGCCACACATCCACATCCGGATCACATCGGTGGCACGAGCGAAGTTATGAAGGGCATGAAGGTCGTTAATGTTATCGATAATGGCCTCAGTCCCAACCTGCCGGACAGTCTGAAGCCGCCGTCGCAACCGACGAAGGGCCCGGCCAAGGCGAAACCATTGCCCGAGAAGCGAGGCAAGAATCAATCGATCACGAAGTTTTATGACGACTACAAAGATGCGGTGGCCAGGAGCGGCGCTAATTACTCGCAAGCTAAACCGGGTACGAAACTCGATCTCGGGGGCGGGGCGTTGTTGACCATACTTGGACCAACCGAACCATTCTTCACCAAAGAACAGATGAAGGCGGGGGGAAACGAACCAAACGCAAACTCGGTGATCGCGCGCTTGGATTACGGTGACTTTTCAATGCTGCTTCCCGGTGACGCGGAAGAGCAGACGGAGCACCGGATGACCAGCAAGGATGTAAATTTGGCGGCCGCCATCGTCAAGATTGCCCATCATGGATCCAAGTACGCGACCTCGGATGATTTCCTCAAGCGCGCAAAGCCTGAAGTCGCCATCATCTCAAGCGGAGAATGGAATCGATATGGTCATCCGGCGCAAGCAGTGTTGGATCGCTTGCGTGCGGCGAATGTCAAACTCTACCGCACTGACCTGCAAGGCGAAATCACAATAACAACGAAGGGCAAATCGAACGACTATGTGATAAAGACGGCCAAGACCGCAGCCACCGATCCGTGGATCGGGCGAATCGCCCAGAAAGACGATTCGTCTCGCTCTGGCTTTATCGCGTATGGGGACTTTGGGCCACCACCAAAACCGCGACCTGAAAAGCCCTCGCGCCGTTAAGCTGAACATTAGAGCCCAGGAGACTGGTACGAACCTAGGCCAAAGCGCTGCCAGGCCTGCCAGGCCAGCGCACTCCAAATTAGATGAAACAACAAATTGCCTATAGCGATGCGGGCGTTGACATTGATGCCGCGACTCGCGCCACCGAGAGGATCAAGGAACTGGCGCGGCAAACATTCAACGAGCGAACGCTTTCCGAGATTGGCAGCTTCGGCGGAATGTTTGATGGTGCATTTCCTAATTTGCATCAACCCGTGCTGGTCGCCTCGGCCGACGGTGTGGGGACGAAGCTTAAGATTGCATTCACGGCCGGCGTTCATAATACGATTGGCCGGGACCTGGTTAACCATTGCGTCAATGACATTCTGGTCCAGGGCGCGCGACCCCTTTTCTTTCTCGACTACATTGCGACAGGAAAGCTTTTGCCAGAAGTTGTCGGCAATGTGATTGAAGGACTCGCCGGCGCCTGTCGCGAAAACGGGTGTGTGTTGTTGGGTGGTGAAACGGCTGAGATGCCGGGTTTTTACTCGTCAGGTGAATACGACGTCGCAGGTTTTATTGTTGGCGTTGTCGATCGTGAGAAGGTGATCGACGGCAAACAGATTCGGTCCGGCGACGTCGTGCTCGCACTCCCTTCGGTTGGTCTGCACACGAATGGTTATTCGCTGGCGCGGAAGCTGTTTTTCGAGGTTGCCGGGCTTGACGTCGGCACGTACGTTGATGAGTTAGGTTCCACTGTCGGCGAGGCGCTCTTGCAGCCCCACATTAGTTATCTTCGTCCTCTCGCAGACCTCGTCGATTCCAGAATTATCAAAGGGTTGGCACACATTACCGGCGGCGGTTTGAAGAACAACATTCCCCGCATTCTGCCCGCTGGAACTGCGGTGCGGATTAAGATGGGTTCGTGGCCAGTCCTCCCAATATTCAGCCTGATGCAGAAAATCGGAAACGTTTCCGAAGCTGAGATGTACCGCACATTCAACATGGGCGTGGGAATGGTGATTGTCTGTGCGCACGAAGATTCTTCGAGAATTCAGGACCACCTCGAGCAGCAGGGTGAAAAGTGTTATGGGATCGGTGAGGTGATCGCAGGGAACGGTCAAGTAGAGATTGGCTGAGCTGGCGCCCAAAGGCGAAAAAAAAGACAACGAGCCACAGATGAACACGGATAACACGAATTAGAATTGACGACCGACGATGATTCCATATCAAACATGCCGGCCTCTGAATCTCCCTTGTTCTAATCAGTTCTTATCTGCGTCGATCCGCGTTAATCTGTGGGTTCTCTTCGGCCTCGTGAAGCGGCCTATCGTTGGAGCTACCACCTGCCTAACACGAGAATCGCGATTTTGATTTCCGGCCGTGGATCAAATATGGCCGCGCTTGCTGACGCGATGCGCAAAGGCGAGATTCCTAACGCCGAAATCGTGCTCGTAGTCAGTGACCAGCCTGACGCCCCTGGCCTCGAACTCGCTGCGAGCCGCGGACTCAAGACTGTTGTCATCCGGCGCGACGGCCGGAGTCGCGACGAACATCAACGAGAGATCATCGCAACTCTCAAGCAGTATGAGGTTGATCTGATTTGCCTGGCCGGCTACATGCGTCTGCTATCGCCCGCTTTTGTAGAGGCTTATCAGGGACGCATCCTCAATATTCATCCCAGCCTGCTACCGTCATTTCCCGGACTGGAAGCGCAAAGACAGGCGATCGAACATGGCGTGAAATGGACGGGCTGCACGGTTCATTTTGTCGATGACACCCTGGACGGCGGGCCCATCATTGCTCAGCGTGTAATCCCTGTCTTTGACCACGATACTGAACAATCTCTCACCCATCGTTTGCTCGACGAAGAGCATCAACTCTACGTTGAAGCCTTGGCGCTCATTGTTAGCGGGAAGTATGAGGTTGTCGGCCGCAGGGTTTTACGCAAGAATTGGCCATGACCATCGACGAACAACTCGAGTTTCTGCGAAAAGGAACCACCGAGATCATTCGCGAAGATGATCTGCGGGGCAAGCTCGAGAAATCCGCAAAGACCGGAAAACCGCTACGAGTCAAACTGGGGGTTGATCCGACCGCTCCCGATATCCACCTTGGGCACACGGTTGTGATTCGAAAGCTACGTGCGTTTCAGGACTTGGGACACACCGTAATTTTTCTTATCGGCGATTTTACGGGACTCATCGGCGATCCATCGGGTAAGAGTGTGACGCGTCCCCAACTGACACGCGAGGAGATTGAGGCCAACGCTGAAACTTACAAGGCGCAAATCTTTAAACTACTCGACAAAGACAAAACGGAAATGCGCTTTAATTCCGAGTGGATGAACAAATTGGGGTCAGATGGTTTTATCCGCCTAGCCTCACACATAACGGTCAAACAAATTCTTGAGCGCGACGACTTTGCAAAACGTCTCTCCGAGGAGCGTCCGATCGCTTTACACGAGCTGCTTTACCCGCTAACGCAGGCTTACGACTCAGTCGCGCTGGAAGCGGATGTTGAGCTTGGCGGCACGGACCAAAAGTTCAACTTACTAATGGGACGCAATTTACAGCGGGAGTATCGCCAGGACGCGCAGATCTGCGTCATCATGCCACTGCTTGAAGGTACTGATGGGGCGCAGAAAATGTCGAAGAGCCTGGACAATTACATTGGTATCAACGAACCGCCCCAGGAGATTTTCGGAAAGGTGATGTCTATTTCGGACGACTTGATGTGGCGGTATTACGAACTCTTAACGGACGTGAGCGTGGAAGAGATTGATTCGTTGCGTAAGGCTGCGGCGAACGGCGAACGCAATCCACGCGATATTAAGGTTCAACTGGCAAAATCAATTATCACAGACTTTCATTCGCCTGAGGACGCTAACCGTGCTGAAGAACAATTTCGTCGAATCTTCAGCCTAAAGGAGATGCCGGAAGAGATCGAAGAGCGCGCTGTGGCGTATGGGACGTGGGAGTTGAAACAATTATTAGTGCAACTCGGCCTAGCTTCTTCTAAAGCAGAAGCGCGGCGGCTTATCGAGCAAGGCGGCGTATACGTTGATGGGGAGCGTTGCGATCCTATGATCAATAAGTACTATGCTTTCAACCCAGATAGGCCGGGTTACGATATAAAAGTTGGCAAGCGGCGATTTCTACGAGTGCGGGGAGCATAGAAGTAGAGAATTTGATCACGTGATAAGGGTTGGGAACGTAACCTGGTTTTAACCCCGTAGGGGTGACATGTTTATAGCTCAAAGGACCGAGAACCTCCGGCGCGGTTCGGAGGGGCGGAAATCAACGTGACAAGTACCAGTCTAGTTTCATTCCGCCCCTCCGAACCGCGTCTGGGACTTCTTAGGCGACGGTCTATAAACATCTCACTCCTCCGGAGTGAAGATCCCTTGGTGCTTGCTAGAAGCCCAATTAGCTCCGACAGGACGGGTTCAACGTGCGGCCGATTCGGCATCTTTCCACTGCAGCCAGCTATGGATGAGGGCGACTGGCTTTCTTCACTGTTCAGACGCCGTCTCCCAACGGTTGAAAAGTAAGACTCAGAAAAAGGTAGGGTCCAGTGTCCGCCGTAATTCCCACCGAAGAAATTCTCATCATTGAAACGCCTGAGCGTGTGCCCCTTCACTTCGCCCTTGCTTCAATCGGTAACAGATTTCTAGCATGTGCCATCGACCACGCTTTGCAGGCATCCATCCTAATCGTCATCGCCATCGCGTCGTTGGTCGTGGCCGATTATTCAGGGATCGAGAACATGCTTTCGAGTGCTCCTAAATGGGTGCTGGCGCTTTCGATTGTAATTGGCTTCCTTATTCTTTCCGGGTACTTCGCGTTTTTTGAATGGCTTTGGAATGGCCAAACACCCGGCAAGCGTTGGCTGAAGCTTCGTGTGATTCGTGAAGATGGCCGACCGGTGACTTTTTGGGAAGCAGCAGTTAGAAACTTACTGCGCAGCTTTGACATCATGCCCTGGCCCTTCTACTCAATTGGCCTGATCTCGGTTTTTATCAGCTCTAGAGATCAGCGCGTAGGGGATATGGTGGCCGGTACGGTTGTCGTGCGCGAGCGTGAAGCCGAGGCGCCGGCGTTCGCTCAGGTGTTTGGGGCTTCGGTTATTGACCCGGCGCTGCGTCGTTCTTTCAGACCGGTCGAGTTCACCGCCAGTCTAGCCGCTTTAACTGAGTCCGAGATCGAAGTCGTCGAAACCTTTTTGCGCCGGCGTTGGGATCTCGCTGATGGTCCAAGACAATGGATGGCATGGAGAGTTTCAATGCCGATAATGTTCAAGATCCGACCCGACTACGATCTTGCAACGTTCACCTACGAGGGCTTTCTGGAAGAGCTGCTTCATCGCTATCATGCAATCCACCGCTTCAGTGAATAGCCTTAAATAGTCTTGAAGTCTGGAGAGTCTTGAAGTCTAGAGAGTCTTGGAGTCTAGAGAGTCTACTAGAAGTCCTGAGGAGACTTTCAAGACTTCAAAGACTCCAAGACTCCAAGACTTCAAGACTTTCGAGACTCTCCGGATTTTCCAATGAAAATCCAAATTCTTGACTTCTGCTTCGTGACAATATTTGGCTTGGTTGAAGTTAACTATTGAAATATATCGCGCTTAACAGTTATGGTGCTTGTGTGAGTCACTCGGCACAACTATTGCGGAAAAACAACTCAGATCTTCTGGCGCCGAATCGGCGCGCTTGGCACCGAGTTGATTGAGGAAGATTTAATTAAGGTTAATCGGCACTCAGACTTGCGCAAACGCCTGTAAGCGTGGTAGAAAAACGCTTCCACAGTGCGGATTTCGCTCGTCACTTTCCCTTTTGTATCCCGAGATTCCAGTTGCTCTCGAGTCCTACGTCAAAAGACTGCGCCGCCCGTTTGGGTCGACGCGTGAAACGTCAAACCAAATGCCTAAGGAGTTCCCCTGTATGTCGAAAATTGTCAGGCTTTCTTTTGCAGTTCTAATAACCCTCGCTCTAAGCGCGGTGGTTATGGCCCAGTCAACAACTACGGGCGCGATTGGAGGCGTCGTAAATAATCCGAATAAGGAGGTAGTGCCTGGGGCAGCAGTCGCGATCAAGAACGTAGAAACGAACAAGGAAGATTCCACCACAACCGATGGCCAGGGACGATTTCGCATCGTCAACCTGCAGCCGGGCAACTACTCAGTTACGATCAATGCCGCGGGATTCGGCCAATACTCGCAGGATAATGTGGTTGTTGAAGTTGGCCGCGAGACAGGAATAAACGCAAACCTATCGATTGGCGCGGTACAGGGGACCGTCGAGGTAACCTCTGAAGCGCCCGTTATCAACACCACTCAGCAGGACTTCTCGAGCAATATCAATCAGACCTCGATCAATGAGTTGCCGATTAACGGCCGCCGCTGGTCCAACTTTGCTCTGCTTACGCCCGGCGCTGTTCCGGATGGAACGTTCGGTCTAATTAGTTTTCGCGGGATCTCTGGTCTGCTGAACAACAACACTATCGATGGTGGCGACAACAATCAGGCCTTCTTTGCTGAAGAGCGCGGCCGTACCCGCATCAGCTATGTGATTAGTCAGGCCGCGATTCGTGAATTCCAGGTGAATACTTCCAGCTACTCTGCCGAGTATGGTCGTTCAGCAGGCGGTGTTGTGAACGCGGTGACGAAGTCCGGCACAAACGAGTTTCACGGCTCGGGCTTCTACTATCAACGCAATAACAAGTGGGGTGCGCGCAATCCACGTAGCTTCCTCTCGCAGTTTGTAAACGGCGTGTCTCAGCCGGTCGCCTTTAAACCGGAAGATGTGCGTCACCAGTTTGGCGGCACTATCGGTGGGCCAATTGTCAAGGACAAGGCTTTCTTCTTCTTCAGCTACGATCAACAAAGACGTAATTTCCCGGGTGTCGCGACCTTCACGGCATTGGACTTCTTGAATCGTACGGATACCTGTTTGCTTACAGCCGCAGCGGGTGCAGCGGTTACGTTGGCTGCGTGTCCGGCATTTGCCGGCACAAGCAATCCTAGTCGGACAGGTTCACTCGCAACCGGCAAGGGCTTAACCGTGACGCAAGTCAACACTGCGCTTAGTTTCCTGAATAGTATTTCCGGTGCCGTTCCCCGGCGCGGCGATCAACTCTTGCTGCTGCCAAAGATTGATTGGCACATCACGCAGAACCACACCTTCACGGCTACTTATAATCGCTTGCGCTGGGATTCACCGGCCGGCATTCAGACCCAGGCCATTAACACCCGCGCTCGCGACAACTTCGGAGATGACTTTGTAGACGTGGATGCGTTGAACCTGCGGCTGGCTTCTACCTTCCCACCGAATATGGTCAATGAGCTTCGCTTTCAATGGTCACGCGACCTTGAGACTCAGTTCAGCCAGCCGCCTCTTCCCGGTGAACCAACCACATCGATTGGTGGTCGGTCACCGCAAACCTTCATAACCAACGGGTTCAGCTTCGGCATTCCGGAGTTCCTCGAGCGTCGCAGCTTCCCGAACGAAAAGCGAATTCAGGTTGCGGACACAGTCACGCTGACTGCCGGTAACCACACTGTTAAGTGGGGTGGCGACCTCAATTGGGTCTCAGACGGTATCAACAACCTTCGTTTTGAGGGTGGGGAGTTTAACTATACTGGCGGCTCGAACGCAGCAGGGTACAATGGTGGACTGAATGATTTCATCATTGATTACACCAACTTCTTGGCAGCACTACCGGCGACCAGCCCTTGCTACAGCAGCACCAGGACTCGTGGTAAATGCTACGCAGGTAACTTCAATCAGGGATTCGGCGTGCTTGGGCTTACGATGAAAACTCAGGACGCCAACCTGTTCATCCAGGATGATTGGCGCATTTCGCCGAAACTCACCTTGAATCTCGGTTTGAGGTACGAATACCAGCGAAATCCCAAGCCGATAGCTGCCAACCCAGCGCTGCCGCAAACGCAGAACATAGTTAATGACCGTAACAATTTCGGACCACGCTTTGGTTTTGCTTACGACATCAACGGTGATGGAAAGACCAGTTTGCGGGGCGGTTATGGTATCTACTACGGGCGCGTAATTAACTCAACGGTCTACAATGCGCTCATTAACACTGGTGTCGGCCCAGATAGGGCGCAACGGCAAGTAGGCATACTTGCTTCGAACGCGGCGGCCCCGATTTATCCGAACCTGATACCGCCCGGGACGTTAGTGGCGCCCGCGGTGCAGTATTTTGCCTCTAATTTCCAGTTGCCCCAGATTCACCAGGTAGACGTTGTCTTTGAACGCGAGATCGCTCGCAACACCATCGTATCGGCGTCCTATCTCTTTAGTTACGGCCGTTATCTGCCAAACTTCGTGGATACAAATCTGAATCCTCCGAGCACCTTCCAAACTTTCAACGCAGTCGGCGGTCCTTTCGATGGGCAACAGTGGCGCATTCCTTTATTCACGGGCAGTAGACCGAACCCAGGTTTCGCTCAGATTACTGAGATTCGCAGCGACGTGTTCTCGAAGTACAACGCTCTCGTGCTTCAGGCAAACCGTCGTTTGACGAATGGGCTTCAGTTCCAGACCAGCTACACGCTGTCCCGGGCGCAGGATAACGGACAGAGTTCCGTTACGTTCACTTCGAATAACCTGCCGCTCAATGCCTTTGATCAACAGAATGAGAATGGATTATCAGCTTTTGATAGAAGGCATAAGTTCGTAGCCAGCGTTGTTTACAACACTCACTTCTTTAAGGACAGTGACAACCGTGCCGCGCGAGCAGTTCTTAACGGCTGGACGCTTGCTCCAATCCTTAATGCGTTTTCAGGCCAGCGTTATTCCGGTAATGTCTCTGGATCAGTGAGTCCGGGTGGTTCGGGCACCAGCAGCCCCCCCGGTTCGGGGAGCAATTTTGGTTTGGCTCCCGGTTTGGCCACGCCCGCTGGCGGAGTAAACGGTTCGGGTGGCGCGACGCGCTTCGGTCTGGTGCCGCGCAACTTCTTCAAACAACCAAAAATCTGGTATTTCGACATGAGGTTGTCTCGTCGTTTCAGCTTGACTGAGAACACGAAGCTGGAACTCCTTGCAGAAGCTTTCAACCTGTTCAACCGTACGCAGATAACCAGCGTGAGCACGACGCTTTATTCAATCTGCTCAACCGGAACTGCGGCGAATCCCTGTCCAAACTTGATTTTCAATGGTGGACCAACCGGCTTTGGCAGCGTAACCGGCGCGGACAGCACTCTGTTCCGTGAGCGCCAGGTTCAACTGGCGGCTCGCTTCGAGTTCTAACCGCAGCTTAACTGCAGTATCTCTAACATCGGGTGTGTCCAAACAATGGGCACACCCGATTTCTTTACTAGACACGCTCGATCCCGATGAAGTTCTTTTGTCATTCTTCCAAGAAACACTGGCTTACTGCTCACACGTTTGTTAGGATTAATCTGCCAGTCAGGTTTTTCCCGCCCAGATAATCCTTAACCGGTTAAGCTGCCCGCCCAAATGAGTCAGGATAAACCGCAAAATCTCATCAATCCGGTCACAACGGTGCGCAAGGTCGAAGCGTCTCCAGACCCTTTGACGGCCGTGTTCGATGCTTTACCCGATCCCTTCTACCTCTTCGACGGCAGCCGACGTCTGATCGGTTTTAACCGCCCCGGATATCGATTGGCTAATACTTCAAGGCTAGCGCTTAAAGGAAGGGCTTGCTGTGAAATGTTCTGGCAAGTGCCCAAATCGCAAGAATGCCTGGTGGACCGTGCGATTAATGGCAACAGCAGAGTTGAAGTCGAGGTGCTGGCCGGTGCGAAATACGACCTACCAACTTTGCTGATCGTGCAGCCAGTTGTGATTAGCAGAACTTCTTTGGGAGCAATCGTCGTCGCGCGGGATATTTCGGAACTGCGTAGAGCCGAAGCCCAAGCGCTTGAACAGAGATCCTTCATGGCCAGCATAGCTGAGCGGTCGCCAGACGAGATTTATGCTCTTGATAAGGAGGGGCGCATAACATGGATGAATGCCAGGGCAGAAGATGGCAACCTGCTAATGATGCCGGGGCGTTTCTTGATTGAATTTGTTGCTGAGGACTCTCGCGAGCAGGTCAATGAAAATATCCACCGAGCTTTGGACGGCGCCGACAGCGAAGCCGAAGTGCGCTTTGTGAGCACTGATGGAACGTCCCGAGAAGTTGAGGCTCATAGCTCACCATTGTGGAAAGAAGGAAAGGTAGGCGGCTCGCTCGTCTTCTTGCGCGACGTTACTGAACGCAAGCGCAGCCAGGAACTCGCGGTCCAATCTGATAAGTTGCGCGCGGTTGGAGAATTGGCCGCCGGCGTGGCGCACAATATAAATAATTCACTCACCGTTATTCAGGGACGTGCTCAACTACTGTTGATGAATTCAACGGACGAGGCAGAAGTCAAGAGTTTGAAAGTGATCACCAAAGCAGTGGAAGAAGGCAGCCAGACGTTACGCCGCATCCTTGAGTTTGCACGTCGCGATTCTGTTAACGAGATTGCTCCGGTTGAGTTGGGAGAACTGCTGACCTCAACTGTCGAAATTGCTCGCCCAAAATGGCAGACCAAGTCAACGTCGAGAAAGATCAACGTGCAGTTCGCGTGCGAACAAAAGGTCTATGTCATGGGCAATCTCGCCGAGTTGCGCGAAGTTGTGGTAAACCTGATCTTCAATGCAGTCGACGCGATGCCTGAAGGAGGCATTATCGAATTAGGAGTGCGCGCCGAATCTGAAAGCGGATACTTCTGGGTTGCGGATACCGGCTCGGGCATGTCTCCTGAAACCTTGGCGAGGATCTTCGAACCGTTTTTCACCACCAAAGGTAAGCGAGGCACCGGCCTGGGTCTTTCCGCCTCACACGGGATAATCACTCGGCACAAAGGCGCCATCGTCGCAACGAGCGAACCTGGCGAAGCCACTCGCTTCGACGTCCGACTACCAATCTGTGAAAGGCTATCGCGATTCCGCAAGAACGAACCAGAGATGCAAGAACATCGAATTGGCCCAATTGGCTAAGGCGCGATTCGATCCCTTCAGGCCGTTCTGAGATCACGCACAAGAGTTCCTGAAACATACACCTGGAGAAAAAGACTCGCCGTATTTTGGAGAAGCTGCAGCGGAACACTAGTTGCCCATCTGTGCATAGCAGGTATTTCTTTTGAGGAGGTATACGGATGGGTTTACCAAATAGAGACGAGATAGAAGGCAAAACAGATCGAGCTAAGGGTTCACTCAAGAAGGGCGTAGGCCGCGCCTTGGATGATCCCGAGCTGCAAAATGAGGGTGAAGCTGACCGGACCAAGGGCAACGTCAAGGAAACATTCGGCAAAACCAAACGGAAGGTTGGCGAAGCAATGGAAGATCTTGGCGATAAGATAGCCAGATAATTTCACTCCAGGCGAAAAACTAAGGGCCTGCGATAAGCGATTGTCGCCGGCCCTTCGCGTTGTACGTAGCGCACGCTGTTAGCTTGCGATCCGAGTAACGCATGCTGTTAGCTTGCTCCGCGGGATAGTGACTTGTTAACCGATGAACTCCACTCGACTGACTGCATGCGTTATCGATTCAACTCGCTACGCAAGCTAACAGCTTGCGTTACTCCGCGCGCACATGTTCGGCTCCCATTGCCTGCAACAACTCTTCGAGCTTTTCAATTTCTTCGTCAGAACGTGCTTCCACGCCAAGAAGGATACCGCCACCACGAAGACCCGCATCGTAGACTTTGGCACGATACTCCGGAATACCAGCTCCGACAAGACCACCAATAAGACCGCCAGTGGCGCCACCGGCGCCCGCTCCTGCAAGCGCAGCGGCAATCGGACCAGCGATAACGAGATTTATCCCGGGTAGGTAAATCGTGCTTCCTACCGCAGCGATTGCCGCCAGTACGGCCCCAACGGCTCCACCAACAGCGCCGCCGATGCCGGCACCGTCGGCAGCGTGCGTTCGGGTTTGGAGCGCAAACTCTTTGCTTCGCGTGGCATCAGACATCAGCACGCTGATGTCGTCGCGGCTATAACCACGCTTCATGAGGGCGTCGACCGCCGCTTCAGCCGCCACCTTATTCTTAAACAGGCCCGTCACTAATTTTGCCTTTGTCATAAAACCCACCTTTCTAGCCAAGATAAGGGCAACAAACGTGCCGGGTGGGAAGCTGGCTGTTTCCCCCGCCGTGGGCCTTTTTTCGTTTCAATTGCTAGAAGGTCTCAGGGCGGGAACGAAACACACGACCGCGGGGCTGTTTTGCTTCCATACGCCAACAGCATGTTTCCGTCACACGCGAAAAGTCATGCGAACCTGGGGCCGAACCGGAGTTCTCGGGCTCAGTGGGCTATCCCTCAAACCGTTTCGTGCTGGCGTCAAGACTCCGGTAGTCTATGTAAGATCTCCCAGCCAAGCTTTCAACCGGCAAACTCGATCTTGATGAGAATTCTGCAAATCACTTCGGCGCAATCGTTCGGCGGTGGCGAGCGCTATGTCTCCGACCTCGCCAATTCACTTGTTGCTCTTGGACACGAGGTCTACGCAATAGTTCGACCCAACTCGCCTGTGCCTCGAAGACTTACTGACGTGCCTGAAGCGAACGTGCGCAGCCTACCTTTGCGCAACGCCCTGGATGTTACGAGCGCAAACGATCTGGCCCGATTTGTGAAGCAGCACGATATTGAAATCATTCACGCGCACATGGCCCGCGACTACTCTCTTGCGGCATACGCAGCGCGACGCAACCGCGCGGCTAAACTGATCGTTACCCGTCACGTGCTCTTTCCGCTGAATCGTCTTCACAGTCGCACTTTGCGGAGCGCTGCGCGTGTGATTGCAGTGTCAGAAGCGGTTGCGAGACAGTTAAGAGATCAAAATTTGTTGCCGGCTGCTCGAATCAGCATCGTGCGAAACGGAGTTGATGTCGATCGCCTGCAATGGTCCCGGCAAACAAACAAACGAGGTGAGCTTTGTCGGGACTGGGGGATCCCTGATGACTCGTTCCTGATCGGAACAGTCGGTCAGCTAAACCCTCTCAAAGGGCATGATGTTTTCTTGAAAGCCGCCGCTATGGTCCGGAGCAGTCTTCCCCACGCGAGGTTTATCATTGCAGGTGAAGATGCCTGGCCTCGAGGCGAAACGCTCTTTGCGCTAAAAGGATTGATTGCGGATCTAAATCTTCAGGACCACGTTCGTCTGTTAGGTCAGTTGGAGGAAATCGCGCCCTTACTGGCCGCACTGGATGTTTTTGTTTCGGCCTCGCAGACCGAGTCGTTCGGTCTGGCAATGGCCGAGGCTATGGCTACCAGTCTGCCGGTGGTTGCAACCGATACGGCGGGAGCACGCGAAGTAGTCAAAGATGGCGAAACAGGCTTTGTCGTAGCGGTCGGTGATACTCAGGCATTGGGAGAGTCAATCATGAGACTGGGTAATGACGCGAAATTGCGTGAACGTATGGGCGAACTTGCTTATCAGGATGCTAACGCGCGCTTTCAACTTAAGCGAATGGTCAAAGACGTCGAGCAGATTTACATGGAAAGTCTCAGTGAATGAAGTCGTGTTCGATGCATAGAATCATGTTAGCTGATCTATCTTGGCTGCCAAAATGAAGTCGCTTTCTGTCAGCCCGTCAATCTTGTGAGTCCAAATCGTGATTTCAGCCCGGCCCCACCCGAAGCAAATATCTGGATGGTGTCCTTGTCCCTCTGCCAGTTCACCGACTCTATTAACAAAGTCATGCGCCTCGCGAAAGTTTGAAAACTTAAGAACCTTACGAAGGTGGTGCTCATCGACCACATCCCAATCATTGAGTTGCGTTGACAGCTTTGTGAGTTCATCGCCCTTCAACGGTGGGACACCGCCGCGACAGGGAACGCATTCACGACTTGCCAGATCGGCCATACTGTTTCCTCCTCCAGTGATGAACGGTTGCTACCTGACCGAAATTCACAACTTCTCGATTCTTTGAAGTTCGCTCATGTTGGCTCTCTATCCTGTTGTTTTGAATTGATCTCGATTTGGATCTCTTCCAACTCCTTACGAATTCCCTCACGCTCAGCCGCAAGTATAGCCAGGGCTGCGGGCAGAGCTGTCGTATCCACCTGCGCAGGATCAAATCCGCGTCTGCGCATCTCTCGTTCGAGACGTACATCGATGCTTTGCAACCGCTGATAAAGTCGACCTAAACGGGATTGAACTTCTGTCGCCATGCACTGAATTTTACACTGTGTTTGTTTCGTACTCCTATCCACAAGAAACGAAAACCGCCAGGAGTCTGTTGGGCAAGAGAGGGTCTGACTTTTCATTCACACCGTGGCTTTAGCCCGGTTCTATGAAAGGGATTGTCAAGCACAAAGTTCCACCTATGCGACCAATGCTGGCAATCAGCCCCGGAGACACGGGAAACGCGAACGTGACGGAACACGGGTATCCCCTTGGTCCTCACCTTACGCC
>WNGE01000221.1_pt1 | contig 153754 bp, 148 predicted proteins | sample 5400651 | NCBI WGS metagenome assembly WNGE01 (sample SAMN13153370, study PRJNA577476) | soil metagenome | isolation source: 60 cm soil or saprolite under grassland replicate 2 | place: USA:California | collected 2016-06-15
AGGTAGGCCCGGTACAGCTCGCGCGGTGGATAAGGGCGTGCGCCCAACTCGAAAAGCACGGGCGTCAGGCGCAGCTGCGTGATGGCCTCTCGTGCCGCTGCTCGCTCGGGGGCCAACTCGTCGAGCGTCGAGCTGACAAACACCCGCACGCGCTGGTCAGGCGTGCGGATCACAGGATGAGTGCTGGGAGCCTCTATCGGTCGGCTTTCTGCATCCAGCGGATGATCTGTCTCCATCGTGAATCAATCCTTTTCCAAAAACGAGACTCTCGCTTCAATGAAATGCGCAGTTGAGAACTGGGAGACAGACTCCAACGTCGCCTGCTTGCTCCCTTGCTGTTTCCTTTCACCACTAAGTATAGTAGAAGATACGAGCTTTGTCACGCCTCACCATCTGAGGGATTGATGGACATGCTGTGCGCAGCGAAGCATCTCTACGTCCATCGCGATAGATCCTTCGCTTCGCTCAGGATGACAAGTGGGGAACGCTATTCGTCTATGGGATACCCTTGTCAAGCTGAGTGCAGCGAGGCATCTCTCTCTGTCCATCGCGACAGATCCTTCGCTTCGCTCAGGATGACACTGGGAGTAACCGTAGGTTGATGCGTATTTGGGCCGATGAATCGGCGGTGAGCACGATAAATCGGTTCCCACAGATGATCGGATAATTTTGTTCATCTGCGTTTATCACCTTCTCCTACTCTTGCTCACCGACTTCGTTGAAAAGGTAAACTTTAATCCCTGCCGCTCCATAAAATCCTGGAATAAGCCGTAAAACTCGGCCCGATCTTGCATGGTTATTACCGCTACAGCATCAGCAGATTCAATGGCATAGGGATAGCCCTGTCCAGCAATCACTTCAGCGCGTACCACATCTAGGACAGGTTCAAGCATTCCGTCATCCAGCATCCAGCGGGGGAACTCAAGGCGAGCTGGTGGGCGCGTTGAAGTTGTCTGTAAGTAACAGAAAGCTACACTTTCGCGATAGGGGCCATAGCCCTCCAGAATGTCACCGCGAGCGCAGATCATTGCAGGAGTACGATCCCCCCAACGTAATTGACCTTGCCACAACAACGCATCATGAATATTTTTCGTTTCGCGTAGAACAGGCTGACGTTCCATAGTATCCAGGCGTCGAAGCATCGTAATCATATCGCGTGCGTAGCTAGTGTCTATGTAGCCAACCAGGGAGACCCGTTGTTGCTCTGAGGTTTGTAAGAGCGAGATGGCGGAAGCAATGTAGCGTTCCCTGTAGGGACTCGGCATGGTCAAAGCGAACGAAACCACGAGCGAACCATCAAAAAAGACAATAGGGCTGTATAAGGGATCACCGTCACGGCGTTTCTGACCAAATTGTTCCATCTGATTGCAAAGCGTCTCTATTTCTAACATGTAGCGACGAAGCGTTACCTGCATTTCAGAATAGGGATAGCTATCGGGATCTTTATTCTCAGTAATAGATTCTTCCATGATCTCATCGGGTGAGAGCACCTCTAAGCACACATCTTTGGTGTATGGATTCCCCTGAATATGGGGATTAGCAAACAGGCCAACTTGAATTAAGGCCACGGGGATCGAGGCATCACGCCATGGTTGGAGCTGGCTTCCATCGACGGCGATTGTTGTTATGCCTTCGATACACTCGGCCCATTGGCGAGCTTGTTCGTGGTTCTCAAACTCGCTACCAAAAAGAATTTTTGGGCTGTGATAATTGTTGTGCGTAGCGTGAACCAGCCAGCGGTCGTATTCCATAGTGGGGCGCGCACCCGCTGATGGCATGCCAATACCGTCGGGTGGGAGCCTGTGGTCTAAATGCGTACTTGAAGGATAGCGAGTGTACAATGTTTCGAGGGCGTGGCGATATGCATGCAGTTGATCGCTAAAAGAATCATCGAAAGCGTTGAATTGCCCTCGCTTAAGGTTCAGAGCAGCCTGAAGTTTGCCTTTATGAAGCATGGACGTGTACCTGTTCTTCCACCATCATTCCATCATCCTCTGTCATGATAGACGTCTTGTTATCCATTTTGCGCAGTCGAATGAGGCTATCAAGCCCTTGCTCAAATGTATCATCGTGGCTAATTACAAACAATTGATCGAAACCACGCACACGTCGAATTTGCGCTGCCAGGTTCGTGCGGCGCAGTTCATCCATATTTTGAGTCGGCTCGTCAAAGAACGCGATATTCAACGTAGAGAGCTTTTTGAGTAGCGCCAAGCGTACTGACAATGCCGCACTCATTTGTTCACCTCCACTCAATTGGGCAAAAGTACGATCGACACCCTGGCGATGCAGGATGATTTCGTAATCATTTTGCCAGGAGAGTTGTGCGCTGCGATCACCCATGATTTCGCCAAAGATGCGATTCGCTTCAATTGAAATATCATTCATCATGGCTTTCAATACATGGGGTGCAGCTTCTTTGATTAATTTGCGAAACTGCTCTAACATCTTGTGCAGTTCTTCAAGTGTGCGTTTTTCCTCTTCAGCTGATTCCAACTCGACAAGCAGAAGCCCGGCTTGTTCTATCTTTTGCTCACGTTCGTTGATTTCCGCCTGTAAATTTTGCATTTCAGCAGCCAACCCTGCCAACTCGCCCGTAAGCTGGTTGATTTCATGCTCGAGATCAACCAGTTCCTGTTGATTGAACATTTCCTGCGCTTTTTGGTATGCTTGTTCGGCAGCGATTAAAGCTTGCTCCGCCTGTTCTGCTTTCTGGAATGCCTGATTGTATACTTGCGTACGTTCAGGGAGCAGTTTCGCCGTATCTACATTTTTTAAATAGGTCGAGTAGCTCGCTCCACACTGTTGTTGAATGGATTCCTGCTGGCCAATATGGGCATCAAGTTTAGCATAGTGGCTTAGTTGCTGTTCCAATTGTCGTACCTGCTCTTCGACTTCCTCAACCTTCTGCTGCTCAACTTGCAATTGTTGCTGGAAAGCTGTCTCCTGCTTCATGATTGCCTGTTGTGCCATACTCTGCGAATAAGGATCATTGAGTACATTTAATTGCTGTTTCAGCCCTTTCAATTCGTCTCCGCTTCCGCGAAGTTCATTAGCTCGTTCCTCGCATTCACTCAGCTGGATAGTATAATCCTGAACCTGTGCCTGCACATGTAGCATTTGCTTACGAAGACCATCAAGTTCACGAACCTGTTGATCTGCTTTTTCACTTTCATCACGCTCAGATTGTGCCAGCGCAATGAGCTGATCCAGATGCTTTAGTTCATCTAGATCATTCCCAATTTCCTCAATTTCGTGTTCCAGACGCTTAATATCAAACCCAACTCCTTGCAAGCGTAGAACAAGGTTATCGCGCCGCTCGATATACTGACCCAATTTACTCAACCAATCAGCATATTTCTTGACATGACATATGCGATCACTAACAGCAAGCACTTGATAGTTCAGCGCACCAAGCTGTTCATGTTCTTGAGAAAGTAACCGGTCAAAGTACGATTCAAGGCTGACAATACCCTTTTGTTTAATATTCAGGCATGACTCATGCAGCAGAGGACACTGGCCGCCCGCTGAAAGCTGACGTGATTTCACGTAACCTTCAATATTCCCCTCAAGCCTGTGTTGTTGTGCAGAGAGTTGCTCGTGTTGACTTAGTAATGCTGGTAGTTCTTCAGCTTCCTGACGATGTTCTTCAATTTTGACTATATTATCTTCGGCTTTGCGTAAGTTCACTGCGATATCTTCGCGCTCGGTGTATTTTGCTTGCAATTGTTTGCGTCTCTCTTCAAATTGCAATCGCTTCGAACCTCGCTCACTCATTCTCGTTTGTAACTTTGCTAATCTCTCGACTCGCTCCGTCAACTGTTCGGCGAATGCTTGTAAAGGCTCTATAGCGGTAATACGCTGCTGCGCATCTTTCTCCTGCTGCAGACATTTCGTACATTGTTGCTGAAGACGCTGTATGTCCTTTAATAATCTTTCATATTCAGTAACCTGGCGTGTCAGAACATCTCTTCGCTTTTCTAATTGCTGCTGCTGCTCAACCAGTGGCAATAACTCCACCAGACGTTGATGGGCAACGGCTACATCTTGGAGCCTACCTTTCAGGTTCCCACTATTCGCCATGTGCGTTGCTAAGGTTGTATGCAACGTTGATAGTTGTTGCCTCAATCGACCGCGTTGCTGTTCATCCGCGCGGAGTTGCTTTAAAGTCTCTGTTGCTTGCACATAGCGTTCGTAATCTGACTGGCTCTCTTGTCTCGCTTGCTGGGCAGAGCGAGCTTCGTTTACTTGTTTCTGGCTGTTGTGTAGAAGCTCTTGAGAGGCAGCATGTATTGTTTTATTTTGGTAGAATTGCGACTGGCACTGGTTGAGGTGGTCGCGTTGTTGTTTTAGCAATTCAGCGCGTTCTTTGCAGACAGCTAATCGCTGTGTGCATTGCACATTTTGCTCTTTTTTCTGCTGATCTTCCAGACGGTATCTTTTAAGGGCTGCTCGCCATTCTTCAAGGTCGCGTGTTTCAATTTCAAGGCGTTGGATTTCACTTTTTTGAGTTTGAATCTGCTCCTGGTATACTTTCGAGGCATCTAACAGGTAATTGGCAGCAGTCTTGTAATCTTCGATTTGGAGCAGAGCATCAAATGTCTGTTTGCGTTTACTACCCGGTTCCAGAAAGATAATTGTAAATGTGCCCTGTGTCACTCCTAGGGCATCTCGGAAGAGCACATCCAGTGGTCGTTCGCGATCAATGCCAAAAAGCTCATGGAGCTTATCCAGGACATCAGTGCGCTGTTCTACACGCAAGTCTGCTTCACGATCAAACACAACCCATTTCGCGCCTGCTCCACAACGCCTTTCGACTTCATAGGGACGGTCATCACTGCCAATGAGATGAACAACTACACGTCCATATTTTTCGCCTTCACGCACAAATTGCGATTGGTTATACGAAATGTGATCGAAGAGCGCAAATCCGATTGCTTCGACGAGGGTTGTTTTACCGGCTCCATTTGGGCCATGGATAGCAGTTGTGCCGCGCCGGAAATCTACGGTAATATTGCGATAACTTTTAATATTCTCTAACTCGATACGTGTAATGAGCATGATGATGCGCCTTCCCAACAGTTGTGAAATACTGATCTCCCTTTTTCCTGTTCTCTCACTAGCTCAAGAAAGTGGAAATGCACAGGCGCATTATAACATGGTCAGATCGTAGGGGCTAGTTTATGCACTTTGACATTTTCATCGGGATCGCGGAATATCCTTCGAGGGTCGATGAATCGGCACCTACGACATTACTGCTCCATCTTCTGATTCCTGTTTTGAGTAGGTTTCTGCTTCAAGGGCCTGCTGTTTTGCTTCTTGTTGTAGCATCCAGCGAATGAAGAGCACACTCATGATAACGATGTAAAAAATGCTTACTGGTACCCACATGATGAGTCCGCCCAATTGTTGATCTGTGGCTGCCGAGATGCCCCATATACGTGGCGCAGCAATATACGGAGCATAAAGTGGAGGACTGAATGTCAAACCTGCTCCAAGTAAAACTGAGGGCATACCACTTAGGAAAAGGTAGAGTATCTGTCCTCCGAAAGAGAGACGTGGTAAGTCTTTTGACGGGCTAAATATAGGCCACCAGTACAGAAGGCCAAAGAAAATAAAAGTAAGATGTTCTAAGATGTGGATGCTCTGATTCTCCAGCGTTGCATTGTAGAGGAGTGGAGCATGCCAGAGCCAGAAGTCTACATTATAGAGGACAAAAGCCACAACGGGGTATGTCAAAACTTTTGCCACTTTAAATATAACTTTGTTGCTTAACGCTGGTTTCACCATCCACTCAGGGGTCCCGAGCAAGAGCAAAGGTGGCCCAATGATTGTCAGGCACAAATGTTGGACCATATGCGCGCTAAATAAGTAAGAATCACCAAGTTCATCTAATGGCGAAATGAGAGCCAGAAACATGATCAGCATACCCGAGAGAAAAGCAATAGTCTGGCCTGCCATGATTGGCTCATCCGAGAAATGACGTTTTCGAAACGGACCTAGTGCATAAAGATACAAGCCTGTTATAAGTACCGTACCTATGAGGATCGATGGCTCCAGGTTCCACTGGGTGAGCCAGAAATCGAGTCCAATATCTACCATTATGCTGACCTTTCGCACGAATGTGCGGTTCCCTCGAAAACCGGGGCTGAGCACCACCTAGGGCGACGCAAGCGTCCCCACCACTCATCCACACCGCTCCCGCCCCTACGCGCTCCGGAATCATAGCTTCCGATTGTTGGAGGAAGAAGAATGTGTCTTCTCATTACATCCTATAACAAGGGTCAAGGGGTAAAACAAGGTGCTCACTATTCAGGTAATTGTAAGGCACGCCTTATGCTTTGCAAGGATGGTATCAGGATTGTCACTGACAATAGTAATGAGTCTTATACTCTCTACCACAAAGGAAATTATCTCCAATGAAAATAGTACGTCGCATTGCATGGGTGACGGTCGGATTTACCTATTTTCTCATTGCGCTCGGAGGCACGGTGCGTGTCTCTGACTCTGGTCTGAGTTGTCCTGACTGGCCGCTGTGTCACGGCAATATTTTTGTGGCGCTTGACTATCATGTGCTGCTGGAGCAATTTCACCGCTATACTGCTTCGATTGTTAGCATACTCATAATTATACTAGCGATTAGCGCCTTGATCTGGGCACGTGAAGAGCGTCAGGTCTTGATCCCTGCTCTGCTGGCACCGTTCTTCCTGGTAATTCAGATTGTGCTTGGTGGTCTCACCGTTTTATGGAAACTACCACCTACGATCATCACGGCACACCTTGGGACAGCGCTAGCGATTTTTGCAATGGTGATTACCGTGGCAGTAATGTCGGGGAAGGCAAATCCAAGTAAAGAACATCCAGCTAAGACTCGTAAATTTGTACGTTTGGCCATGACAAATGCACTACTGGTCTACGGATTGATGCTCAGCGGTTCTTATGTTGTAGGAAGTGGTGCGACACTAGCTTGCCCAGGTTGGCCTCTCTGCGGGACCGCGCCACAATGGGCTGTACAATATCACCTGGCAGACGTCAATACTTTTCATCGCCTGGTAGCCACGTTTGTAGGACTCGTACTCATCTGGACATTGATATCAGCATGGCGCAGGCGTAAAGTTGCGCCTGGTCAGGCATGGGTTGCGCTTGTAGCTGGTATACTATTTGTGGCGCAGGCAACTGTTGGCGGCCTGGTTGTACTCTTGAAGAGACCTGACTTTGTGGCCGGTTCGCATCTGGCCCTTGCCACAGCCGTGTGGGGCAGTCTGGTACTGCTGGCAGTCCTGGCAGCACGTCAATTGAGAGCAACACCTCAAGGGGCAGAATTGGAAGAACTGGCAGAAGAGAAGAAAGAAGCAGGCCCAATCCGGCAAACAATTTCCAGCTATATTGATCTCATGAAACCGCATGTGACTGTTCTACTGCTCGGTACGACTGTGGCAGCGATGGCTATAGCTCATCAGGGATTGCCACCGCTTGGCCTTGTATTAGCAACATTACTGGGTGGAGCAATGGCTGCTGGTAGTGCAAATTGTATTAACTGCTATATTGATCGGGATATAGATCAGATCATGGGACGCACGCAACGCCGATCTTTGCCATCTGGTAGGGTACAACCCACTCAGGCACTGGTCTTTGGCATTGCGTTGGGGATTGGCTCATTTCTCATCTTGACGATCTTTGTCAACTTGCTCAGCGCACTTCTGGCCTGTTCAGCTATACTTTTCTATATATTTGTGTACACGATGTGGCTGAAGCGCTCTTCCGCGCAAAATATTGTAATCGGCGGGGCCGCTGGAGCCGTTCCTGTACTGGTAGGCTGGGCGGCGGTAACAAATTCACTTACACTGCCAGCAATCTGGCTCTTTGCCATCATCTTCTACTGGACGCCTCCACATTTCTGGGCTCTTTCATTGCTGATTCAGAAAGATTACGAGAAAGCCAGTATACCAATGTTGCCAGTGGTAATGGGCGAGCGAGAGACACGCAAGCAGATATTGCTCTACTCTTTACTGCTGCTTGCAGTAAGCATGATTCTTTTCGCGATGCATGCCATGGGCTACTTTTATCTGTTGATTGCCCTCGTACTCGGTGGTATTCTGATATATATGGCAATACGTTTAATACGCGATCAATCGAAAAAATGGGCACGCACTCTTTTCTGGTACTCTAACTGTTACCTTGCCTTGATTTTTGCGGCTATGGTAATCGATAGGGTAGTACATTGAGGACAGTTGATGACTATGAGCTGGCGTTTAGCCTCTCGTTTATCAGTTATAACCCTTGCGCTGCTGGTTGTGCTAGTTATAGCGCTCTTCAGTTTGCGGAATGGTACAGACGGGGCTGCTAACACTAACCCCGCTACCAATCAATCTAATCTCCAAGGCACCAATCTTGGCAGTACTCCTGCACCTGATTTTCTTCTGAAGGATCAGTTTGGTAATTCAATATCGCTGGCACAGTTCAAAGGCAAGCCAGTTGTCCTGACTTTCCTTTACACTCATTGCCCTGATGTGTGTCCGCTGACTGCTGAAAAACTGCATACAACAATGCAAAGTCTTGGAAATAACGCGCAACAAGTTGCAGTACTGGCCGTTAGCATGGATCCAAAAGGTGATACTGCTGCGGCCGCGCAAAATTTCGCCAAAGTTCATAAACTGGGCGATTACTTTTATTATCTGATTGGCACCCACAACGGGCTGGCACCTGTGTGGGCATCGTATAGTGTTGATGCGCAGGCAGCTACCAGTAGTGGAGTTGTCAACCACTCTTCTGCTATCTATGTGATCGATAAGCAAGGACGCGAGCGAGTCTTACTTGATAACGACTTCTCTTCCAGCCAGTTGGCTTCAGATTTGAAGATTCTGCTGAGTGAATAGCAAAGCCTGGCACCTGCCAGGGGTGCCACTACATTTCTCTTAATCCTCTTCCTCTTCGTCTTCATCGACTTCGAGCAAGTATACAACTGCCTCTTCAGATGTCTCTGCAATGCTCATTTTGACGATCAAGTCTCGCAATATTGCCGAATCATCAATAGTAGAGATCTGTTTTTTTGCTAGGCGAACTACATTGGGGAAGCGCAAACGTACGATTTTCACGAGTGTTTGGCGTAGCTCTTGCAGTATTTCCTTGTGGGCTTGATGAATCCCTTGCATGAATGCCATTTGAAATTGCTGTGGAAGTTCCTCTTCATGTCCTTCCAGAGCAGTTTTTTGAAAAGCCCACGTCTCCTTCATTACATCTCGAAGCATGTGATGATGTCTCTTTCTTAGCCAGCTTCGTAGCTGGTATGTTTTGATTACTCATAATGATATTATAGAACAAAAGTTCTCGTATGTATATTCTTGGAGAGGGTGTGTTTTGTGGAAGTTTAGCCCAGAGCATATTGATGCATAAATTCGTAAATTCGTTCTACCGCTTGCAAGAGAGGCTTATACCTGTTATTCTAATAGTAGGATAACTGCCATAATTAAATAGTGTCCGGGTAGATCATAATCACTTTCGGTGGAAAGCGAGCACTTATGGATACTTCTCTTCAAAACACGAGTCTCACTGAAGACGAAATGACAATGCCTGCGCTAGCAGTCCAGGAATCAGAACATGTTGAGGGCGAAGAAGCCCACATTCATTTGCCTAACGGCAGTCTCTGGCCAATTATTGTGGGCGCAGCAATTCTCGTCACGATGGTTGGTTTTGTGTTCATCAACACTGTTTACTGGATAACAATCATTGGCGCCGTTTGCGTATTTATTGGCATCATGGGTTGGGCATTGGAAAATCCGATGGCTACTCACGAGGAAGAAGTCAAACCTGGAGAGTATGCGGCAACATTCGCCGAGGCAGCGATCACTGGAAAACCAACTCCTCTGGCAGCAAAAGTTCTGCAGAACGCAGAAGATGTGGTTGATCAGACCGTAACTGTTGACACTACCGCTTGGAGCGCACATCCCGTTAAGGTATTCGTTGAGCGCGAGGGTGTTGTACTTTCATTGTATGGCAAAGTTGAATTAGAGGAGCAAAAGCAGGAGGTTGAGGCTGCTCTGCGTAAGATGCCGGGTGTACTCGATGTCATGAACTTCCTTGTCGCTGAAGATGAGCTTCTGAATGCTGTCAATGCTCATATCGAAAGCTTGAAAGCAGCGGGTAAACTTGAGGGAGCGAAAAATCTTTCGGTGTTGGTTGAAAACTATATTGTCAGCCTATACGGTGAGGTCCCGAATCCTGAGATGAAAACCATGTTGGAGAAGGAGATTACTGGCATCCCTGGTGCTCGTGTAGTAATCAATCATATTGGCCTGGATAAGGACATTCCTGGGAATATGGGGAGGACTACCAATAGGATAGCCCGCATTTAAAAGGGTAATGAGACTACAAAGGGTTCTGCCTGGCGGCATGCCGCCAGGCAGAACCCTTTGTGTTATTCCCTGGCTTTATTTACTTAGCGCTTGCGTAGAAATGCTGGAATATCGATTACATCTCCCGGAGGAGCGTTTCGATTACCTCTTGGTAGATCCAACGCCTTCGGATCCATACGCCGGATCGGGCGCTGGGGACGCGAATCAGCCGCTGGGCGTTGTGATGGCTGCGCCTCTGGTTCTGGGACAGGAAGCCGTGTGCGTTCAATCACAGACTCAAGCACATCGCCAGAATCGTTATCCATGTCGAAATCTTCTTCAAGCACATCCATACGTCCAACATTAACAGGCCGCCGCATCTGTTCATGCATCACTGGAACGGGTGCTGGTTGCATAGGCCGCCCTGCTGCAGGCTGTAGAGGTCCCGTTGGATGCTTCGCAATGTTCATTGGTGGCGTTACCGGTAACGAACTATATCCATTAGATGCGCTTTGCTGCGCCTGACGCATTGAAGCGTTGCCATTGTTGGACGAAGCAGCCACAGGGTAGAACATATTCCGATTGTATTCTACACGTCCGCCTTGTGGTGATGTTGACAAGTGTGTCCGCCCATCAAACCCTGTCGCAATTACCGTAATTTTGACTTTCCCATCAAATGCAGGATCCTGTACAGCGCCAAAGATAATATTCGCTTCGGGATGCGCTGCCTTGCTGATGATGTCAGCCGCCTCATTCACCTCGTATAGAGTCAAATCAAGGCCACCCGTAATATTGAACAATACCCCATGAGCACCGTTAATATCGATATCAAGTAAGGGGCTGGCAATCGCCATACGTGCAGCGTCTACTGCGCGAGACTCCCCGCTAGCCTCTCCAATTGCCATCAATGCCGAGCCAGCCGCCGACATGATTGTTTTCACATCAGCGAAGTCCAGATTGATAAGCCCTGGAACTGTAATCAAATCACTGATGCCCTGAATACCCTGGCGTAATACGTCATCGGCCAGGCGGAAAGCTTCTTTCAACGGCATTTTCTTGTCAGCCACTTGCAGGAGCCGATCATTCGGTACCGTGATAAGCGTATCAACATGCTGCTTGAGATTGGCGATACCATCCTCAGCCGCAGCACGGCGCTTGTTTCCCTCAAAGGAAAATGGTTTTGTAACAACACCGACTGTCAAAGCGCCTAACTCGCGTGCAATCTGCGCTACGATCGGACTTGCACCGGTACCAGTCCCGCCTCCCATGCCAGCTGTGATAAAGATCATATCAGAGCCTTTTAGCACCTCGTACAGATCTTCGGAGTTCTCCTCCGCAGCCTTCGCCCCAACGCTCGGGTTGCCACCGGCTCCAAGGCCCCGTGTGAGCTTGTCACCGATGCGGATACGGTGCGGCGTATCGGTCAGTAGCAAGGCCTGGGCATCGGTATTGACGGCGATAAACTCAATGCCCATCATGTTGGCCTGAATCATGCGGTTGACTGCATTGCTGCCTCCTCCTCCTACACCGATAACACGGATTTGGGCGAAGCCCTCAACTTGATGATTTCCCATTGGTAGCATTTTGGCCCCCTTTCGTGTTTGTTGTTGTTGTACAAACTATGGTACTGAACAAACAAACAGGTGATGGCAATCCTGACGGGGACAATTTCCATGCCCCCTACAATCAATACTATGGAACAAACGCGCGGAACCAGCGCCCTAAACGAGATATCACATCTCCTGTCCCTATCTCCTCCATTTCATCCTCGTCTGTAAGAAACGAGGTATGACGTAAACCCCAAAGCAACAGACCAACTGAAGTGGCATAGGCTGGACGACTTATCGAGTCGGCAATTCCATGCAAACCAAGTGGCGAACCAAGACGTGCGGGTAAATCGAGAATCTGTCCTGAGGCGTCCAGGATTCCTGGCAACTCAGCGCCACCTCCTGTAAGTACCAGACCGGCTGGCAATAACCCGTCAAAACCGGATTTCTTGATCTCCTCGTGTACCATTTCAAACAATTCTTCCACTCGTGCTTGAATAATTTCGGCAAGCAGCTTACGAGGCACGAGATCATTGCAGTCCGGCAGATAATGGGACAGATCAATCATTTCATCATCGGAGATAATCGAGGGGTCACAATGACCATAGGTGACTTTAAGTTCCTCAGCTATACCGAATGGCAGGCGCAAACCTATAGCGATATCGCTGGTAATCAGGTTCCCCCCGATAGGTAACACTATGCTGTGCCAGATTGCCCCATCAGTAAAGACTGCCACATCAGTGGTACCACCACCGATGTCAACGAGCGCTACACCAAGATCCGTTTCTCCTTCAGCCAGTACAGCCTCACTTGACGCCAGTGGCTCAAGGACGAGATCTTCGATCTCAACACGCGCTTTATGAACACACTTGATTAAGTTATGAATAGATGACACTGCACCTGTAATGATGTGTGTCTCTACTTCTAGCCGAAAACCGGACATGCCTACAGGGTTCTTGATACCCTCTTGACCATCTACAACATAACCACGTGGGATAACGTGAATGACCTCGCGATTCGCGGGAATCGCAATAGCACGAGCGACCTCAATAGCGCGGCTAATGTCGTTCTGCATAATATCTCGATGGCTTGGCGAGATGGCTACAAATCCTTTACTATTTTCAGAATCGATGTGACTACCAGCAATCCCAACGTACGCGGTAGTTATGTCCTTTCCTGAAAGGCGTTCTGCACGATCTAGCGCCGCTGCAATGGAAGTGACTGTTTCCTCAATGTTCACCACCACCCCGCGACGCAAACCCTGTGAAGGGCAGGTGCCAACGCCAACAATATTCAGCTTCCCATCGCGATCCAATTCGCCGACTAGAACGCAAATTTTTGTTGTTCCGACGTCGATACCGACTATCACCCGCTCTTGCACGATACACGCTCCCTTGGGCGGTTGTATGGGCATCGTTTGTGATGCCCGCGCACTACGAACTACGTCACTACTATTAACATGACTAAGATTTCAATGTATAAACAGGGCGCAAGCCGAAGCGCAGGTCAATCGTTGCCAGATTGAGTTGTTTTTGTTGCGCCAGGTTAAGAATCCGTTGGAGTTCGATCAGTCGATTATCCAATGGATTGTTATCATCCGCACCGCCCAGGTAAGCTAACCAGCCATTTGAACTCACGACGATGAATGACCCATGCTCCCCTTGACTGGGTACTACATCATAGCGCAGCGTAAATGAGGAAACTCCTGACAAATGCTCAAGACGCGTATTTACCTGCGTCGCAAATGCTATGTCGGCTGCGCTCAACAAAGTTCCAGGATGTATTTGCTGTACTACTCCATTGCTCACATCCACGACAGTCATCAAATGATCTATGCCTGTGGTATCACTGGCGGGCGCTATGACTACCCCCTTGCTATCGACACTGAAAGTTCCCTGTTGTGTCTGCCAGAGTAATACAGGCGTTCTCTCCACTACATTGATGATCACTAGGTTTGGCAGCTGCTTTGAAAGATTTACAGAGTCTACCATGGGTAGAGCCTCAATCCGTGTAGTCAGATCTCCAGTGTTCAATAGAAAAATGTTCTGCCCCTGAATACCCATATGCTGGATATCGTCCACCAGTCTGGTATTTTGCGTACCCATAATATCGATCTGATGAATCTGGAAATTGGCACTGCTCAGAGCAAAACTTACCCCTACGATAACTATCACGAACAGAGCAATCATAGTCAGTATTCGTCGCCAGAAACTCCCGCTTCTTGCTTTCTGCCGACCACTACGTACCGGTATATTTGCGGCAAGAGGTTTTCGTGGTAATGGACGAATGAGTCGCACCTGACCTTCAGATGCTGGTACTCCCGTCTGAGCAAGGGTGCGCTTCACAAATCTACTTCTGGTACGTAGTTCCACGTTTACACTACGCTTATTAGCTTGTCGATCAGCCCAGTGCAGCGGTTGCGCGATTTCCTTCGGCATCCTGACGACCCTTCTGCGAGTATTCGCATGACTCTTAGATAGAGATTGCTCCGCTGCTCTACTCGACCCGCTTCTTCGCCCTTGCTCCTTTCCCTGGCTTGCAGGACGAGGAGATATTCTCGTTCTATAATCGAAAGCAATCTGCTCCTTTGGCTTTTTGTACTCCATGATTACTTCCCCCATTCGCCTCGCAATTCGACCTCCAACTCCAAATCTACCCCAAACTGCTCGTGTACACGCTTGCGAGCTTCAACAATCAATGCTACAACGTCGCCTGTACTGGCTCCGCCTAAGTTGACAAAAAAGTTAGCGTGGCGTTTCGAAATTTGTGCCTTACCATGTGTTTTGCCTTTCAAGCCGGACTGGTCAACCAGACGCCCTGCGTAATCACCTAGTGGATTTTTAAAGACTGAACCTGCGCTCTTCTGTGGCGGCTGTGTCGCCTTGCGATGTCTTTTAAATTCTTCAATGGTAGCGTGTAACTTTTCAGGATCTTCCCGTCGAAGACGAATCCCCAACTGCAAAATGATTTCACTCGGCTCAATCAGACCTCGTGGAGGAACGATTGGATATCCCTGTGTGTCAAAATCAATACGCCGACTGGCACGGAAGCGGCTATGCCGGTAACTCAAATCAATTTCGTCGTGCAGGTAGCGTTGTATGATTGGAACCGATACTCCCTCTTGAGTTGTCGAAGCACCACGCGCATCCAATACCTCAATCCATTCCAGTACTTCGCCGAGATCGCTGTTGTGCGCTCCTGCATTTGAAATAACACCTCCACCAAGTGTTCCTGGTATGCCTGGCCCAAACTCTAACCCTCCCCAGCCTTGAGGAGCAAGTTCATTCAAAAGGCGGGGCCAACTCACTCCTGCTTCTGCCACCAGAAGAGCTGTTTTATCACCTTGATCTTCAATGGTGTAATTATCGAGTACAATACGCGCCACAATACCTCGCACACCTGTGTCAGCAAAGAGGATATTTGTACCGTTACCCACCAGCAGCAACGGCCATTGCTCCTCGATACACATGCGTACCAGGTCAATGAGTTCCCTTGACGTGTCGAGTGAAACCCACACATCGGCGGGCCCACCTACACCAAAAGTACAATGCCTGGCCATTGGCTCATTGAGGCGAACACGCTTCTGAAAATGTGGTTGTAGTTTTTTATAGATTGTTTCAGCATCGAACGTCATGATAGTTTCCTATGTTCTTTGTAACAACTTTTCAGATACAGCATAGATGTCTCCAGCTCCCATTACAATTGCCACATCACCAGAACGCAACGTATCGCGCAATAATACTGCCGTATTTTCAACATTCCCACCGTACATTACGCGCTTTTCTGACGATGAAAATGGTGGACGCTTACCTATTGCTTCAACAAGTTCGCGCGCATGTATGGACCCGGTATCATGTTCACGCCCCGGAAAGATGTCCGCTATTATCACGACATCAGTGCTATCAAAGGCTGTTAAAAATTGCTCAAAAAAAGTCTTTGTGCGACTATACATATGCGGTTGATATACCGCTATAAGTCGCCGTCCTGGAAATCTCCTACGAGCCGCTTCCAGAGTTGCTGTAATCGCCGTAGGATGGTGAGCATAGTCATCAATTAAGATGACATCATACGTCGCCCCAGTGATCTCAAGCTGTCCTTCATATCGAATCTCGAAACGTCTCTCAATTCCGCTAAAGTTTTCTAACGTATGGATAATCACACCGTCATTTATACCGGTGCAGCGTGCAGCAGTCAGGGCCGCCAGGGCATTCTGAATGTTATGAACTCCTGGTAACCGCAGATGGATGACCTTATCCGCTGGGAATCCGTTCCCCTCGTCTTTGTGGGATCGTACGCGGAAACTTGTCCTTCCTTCTAGCTCTACGTCATATGCTGTGTAATCTGACAGTCTATGTGTACCAGCAGGTATGCTGCCAACTTTTGGCATTTCCGTATTCGAAAGTCCATCAATTGCGTACATTAGAATTCGACCTGTCCAATCATTCAGACGTTCGCGTAATTCGAGGCAGCCAGGACTATCAGCATTCATAATGAGAGTTGGTGGGAAAGGCCACTCACTCTGCATATCCATACCGCGAATAAAATGTTCAAATGATTTTAGAAACGTTGCGTAGTCCGCAAAAAACTCAGGATGCTCAAACTCGATTGATGTTACGATCACCAAACGAGGATGATAGTTCCAGAAATTGTTATTGAACTCATCAGCTTCATTAACAAAGTACTGGCTTTTCCCTATTCGATAATTAGCGCCAAGGCCTGGTACAATTGCGCCGATCTCACACGTAGGATCAAGCCCCGCCTCAACAAACATTAGCGCAAGCATTGCTGTTGTAGTTCCTTTGCCATGGACCCCACTGACCGAGAGCACTAACTTGCCCTGCATCCATTTGCCCATCAACTCTTGCCACGTCATGACCGGCATTCCACTCGTCTTCGCTGCGACTAATTCAGGATTATCAGGATTGAAAGCTACAATTGCGGGTACATAAATCAAAGCATCAGCATTTGCAAGATGTTTGGGGGTATGCCCAATCTCCACAGGCACTCCTTTTTGCACTAGCATATTCGTCGTGGCCGATGCAGATTGATCACAGCCGCTGATCCTGGCACCCTCCTGAAGCGCCATTTGCGCCACTGCCGATATGCCCTGACCACCGATTCCCATGAAATGCAACCGCGCATCTTTCAATACTTCTACCGATCCATGACTCGAAGAGTAGCCGTGCAACGGCGTTTGGATCGGTTTAGATTGATCAAATCTTGATTCGTTCATCGTGCAATTTTAACTAGCTCTACTGTGATCTCTTGCGTTGCTTGTGGCTTCGCAAATGATCTTGAAGCTTCTGCCATAGCTTCTAAACAGGTAGAAGATGACAAAATGTATTTCACTCGCTCTACAAGTACCTGCGGCTTCAGGTCTTGATCCTTGATCACTTCAGCCGCTGCCTTACGCTCAAACATTTCCGCGTTTGCCTCTTGCGGAGAACTCCCAATTGCAGGGGGTAACGGCACCAGAATACTCGGTTTACCCAGCACTGCCAATTCGCTTAAGGTAGATGCACCCGAACGACAGAGCACCAGGTCTGCTGCCTGCAACGCTAGCGGCATTTCCTCATTCAGGTAGGCTACCAACCGGTAACGCTTTCTCAACGACTCATCAAGATGAGCTAATATGCTATTCGACAACTCATGAGCCTCGCTATACAACTCTTTGCCACTTATCTGTAGCACCTGGCAGTGGGCTAGCAAGTCTGGCAACGCTTCACACACTATTTGATTCAGATGTCTCGCTCCCTGGCTGCCACCAGTGATGAGTAATAATGGCTCCCGTTCCTCAAATCCAAGCGTCTGACGCGCTTCCTGTGGTAGCGTCTGGCGTATATCCAACATAGCCTGACGTATTGGGTTACCCAGTTGCAAAGTCTTATGTGCTGGGAAATAGGCCAGCGAGTCAGTAAATGCCACCGAGATGCGTGTTGCCAGTGGCGCCACAAGTTTGTTCGACAGATTGGGCGGTACATCTTGTTGGTGCATCAATAGCGGCACCCGATTGAGACGCGCTGCCAATCCTGCTGGAACAGCCACATATCCTCCGCTTGTAAAAACTACTTGCGGATGAAACTTCCCTACAATGTCAATTGCCTGTATCATACCCATGGGTACACGCATCACTCCTGTTATTGTTTGCCATGAGACATATCTCCGCAGTTTGCCAGCTTTTACAGTAGCCAGGCGAAACCCTGCTGCAGGGACTATCTCAGTTTCCAGTCCATCGTCACTTCCTAGAAACATTATCTCTGCCTGGTACTCTTCACGTAACCGTGTCGCTATTGCCAGGGCGGGATATATATGTCCTCCAGTACCTCCGCCAGATACAAGCACTCGCATACTATTCTCGATTGTTATTACTCATTCAAACCAACGTTGCTTATCACCTATCTTCCGTTCAGGAGAAATGATAGGACTATTGCATAGATGTGATATATCTCGACCCAACACGCTTTTTGCGCAGCGAGAGAGCTGGCGCCTCCGGTTCCTGAATATAGCGTGAAATATTGAGTAAGACACCTACGGCAGCAAGTGATACAACAAGCGATGATCCGCCGAAGCTGATAAAAGGTAATGGCACTCCTGTATAAGGAATTGTTCCCGTATTCGCTCCAATATTTATCATTGCCTGTAATACCAACCAGGTTGTGATACCTGTTGCCAGCAGCGCTCCGTACAAATCAGGGGTACGCCTGGCAAGTCGGAATCCCCTAAAAGCTAAAAAAAGAAAGAGCATTACGATTACAGCGCTGCCAACAAAACCCAACTCTTCGCCAATGATTGGAAAGATCGAGTCGGTAGAAGGGAACGGGAGATAGCCAGTCTTTTGACGGCTATTTCCTAATCCTAAACCAAACCATCCCCCTGACCCCAATGCTAGCAATGCCTGATACAGTTGCAGATTAATACCTGTAACATCCTTAAAAGGATTCATAAAACCCGCCATACGGTAAAAACGATAACTACTGAACGCTTCTTTTAAAAAAATCAACCCACCACATGCCATCGCCAGTAAGAACTGTGTAATATTAGCGCCCGCTGTAAAGAACATTGCTGTAGCAAAACCTGCAATTATTATTGCAGTTCCTAAGTCGTTCTCCAGCAACACCAGGCCCAGAACAATGCCTACTAGCATAATGAACGGAACCAATCCATAGAGAAATGTGCCTACCTGGTCTCCTTTACGGGCTAGCCAATCGGCGATGTATAGAGCCAGCACTAACTTGGTTAATTCGCTAGGCTCAAACGAAAAGAACGAACCTAGAGATAACCAGCGCGATGCGCCGTACACATTTACACCGAACTTCAGCACCATCACCAGCAAAGGCAGGATTATCAACATCCCAACCAGTGAGAAACGCCGCCATTGGCGATAATCAACGCGTAACGTAAGTAACATTGCCACTATTCCAAGGATTGTCCACATCAGTTCGCGCTGAAAATAGTACGAAGCGTCACCCTGATCGCGCGCCGCTTGAAAAGCACTTGCGCTATAAACGGTTACAATGCCGATACACAATAATATCAATACAATTATCAATAACCAGGCATCTACCTTGCCTGCTACACGGGGCAGATGCATTTCCAGTGCGGCAAGTTTCTCTTGCTCTTCCTCGGTAATAGCCTGTACTGTTGCTGCCCGCTGCTTCATCTCCTGTGCAGCCTTCTCCTGGCGCTCCAGTTGAGAATAATTACGTTGCGATGGCGTTTGCGAGCGCCAATCCGCCGTAAGACCGCTTCGTTGATCCGGCATGGCGCGGGTCGTATTCAAACGAGGAAGACGTTTACGCGATAGTCCAGAACTCATCAATTTTTCTTCAGATGCGAAACGCACATATGATTTCGATGTTTTGCTTCCTCGCGATTTTGTTCCTTGAGCTACTGCACCACGTCTTTCTTCTGCAGATTGCAATGCTGGCGAACGCATATAGGAACCTGAAGGCTCGCGTACACTCGACCTTTGCTGTCTTTCCTTATTTGGTTGTCTGCGAACGTCGCGTGTCATAAGTGCCCTGTTCTTTTTTGTAGGGATCCAAGAGGCTATAAGTCCCTTAAAACCCCTGACTTCCAAATTACCCCGAAATAAGTACCTTTTAGACTTGACATAGAACAAATTTTCTAGTACACTTGTTCTTGTAGCTAAGAAGCTTGAATAAGCTTCTGCTTCCTGTACTAATGATACTTAATGTGCCTGATCAGGCGGAACAGCGTAATACCACATCAATTGTTGTGCAATCGTTTTCCAGAGCGGGGCCGCCGCAGTACTGCCATAGATCGCCTTTTGAGGACGATCTATTTTCACCAGAATTACAAACTGTGGATTCGAAGCAGGAATAAAACCTGCTACCGAAGCCTCGGTTTGATCAGCAGAAATGCCCTGTGTTGTCGCTGTGCCAGTTTTGGCCGCTATACTGTAACCCGGAACTTGCGCTAGCATGGCCGAACCGTACTTTGCTGCCTGAGTGAGCATCTCTGTCAATAATTGCGCAGCTTGGATGCTAATCACACGCCGCTCAATTCTCGGTTGAGTTGTCACTACCTTTCCGTTAGCATTTATATTTGAAACCAGGTAGGGGTACATCATCACACCACTATTTGCAACTGCTTCATAGGCCATTGCAACTTGTATCGGCGTTGCCATAATACTTTGCCCAAAAGCCTGGCGTGTCAGATCACTTATTGTCCAGTTCTGATCGTTTGGCGACAGATAAACTCCTGCCTCTTCTGGTCCGTCAATATTTGTAGGTTGGCCAAACCCGAAACGCGACAAGTAAGGATAGTATCGATTAGCGCCGAGAATATCGTGTGCTACATGCGCCGCTCCCACATTGGCAGAGTGTATCAACACTTGTGTCATTGATTCTGTACCGTATGCCTTATATTCCCAATTGCAAACCTCAGGCGCATCAGTAAATGTCATACATCCGAGATCGTTAAGCGTCGTATTGGGGGTAATCAACCCCTGATCAAGCCCCGCAGCCATAGTGACCAACTTCATCGTTGAACCAGGTTCATATCCACAGTACATTGCAGGATTGAAGTACACATCTTCGCTTCCAAGGCATCCCTGCATTGTAGCGTACTGGCCATAATGATTCGGATCGAATGTTGGTGCACCAGCCATTGCTACGACTGCGCCGGTATGAGTATTAATAACTACCACCGTACCACTCTCGGCCTTCAAATTCTTCACCGTATCCGCCAGGGCTGCTGATACCATGTACTCGACTGTACTATCGATAGTCAATGTTAGATTAGTTCCACTGACTGGAGGCTGTTCGTTGATTGATCCCACATCCAATGGATTGCCCTGCAAATCCTTTACTGCCGTGAAGCTTCCGGGTTTGCCTTCCAATAGAGCATCATACGCTCCTTCAATCCCATAATGACCATGATTGTCCGAATCATTCTGCGTGACAAATCCTAAGATTTGCGCAGCTAAACTACCACCAGGGTAAATGCGCCACGTTCGCGGTTCTAGAAACACGTCTGGCAACTGCAATTTACGCAGTTGCTCACTTTGAGATGGGTCGATGCCAATTGCAATGCGTGCTGTATATTGTCCACTAGCAAATGCTTGTTGTAGCTTTTCTACCGATACCTTTGGCAACACCTGATGTAAGATAGTAATTAACGCCTCCAAATCGCTTTGAGCAGCGTCAGGATGATCCAAAGTGAACTGTAGCGGCTCGACATAGACATCATCACGCAAAACATTCGTTGCCAGGAGCTTTCCATTGATGTCATAGATCAGCCCACGTGGCGCATCCAATGTTAAGTTTTTAATGTGCTCATCGTTGGCGCGTTGTGCCAGCTTGTATCCGCTTTGTGATTGGAGTATTTGCCAGTAGTACAGTCTTGCCAGCAATGTAAAGATGCCGAGGCAGACTAGCAAGAAAATGAACATTTGCCGATTACGCGCTCGCCACAGTTGTATGTTCATCACCTTACTCCCTTCCTCTCAAACATGCTAGCTAACCGACGTTCCTCCTGTAGTAATTATTTGTTATGCCCAACCTTAATTGGTAAAAGATGAGGTACAACCACTATAATCACAGCTTTTGAGTCAGCGGGAACCAGACCTAAAGATTTTGCATGATCGGCAATATAACCTGGCGACGCTTCTTGAGCAATGGTATACAACAGATCTTGATTCTCGCGTTGTAATATGGTTTGTTGCCTATGAAACTGCTGAATTTGCTGATTCGCGGTAACCGCCTGGCCCAACTGAGAGAGATAGAGTACAGCCATTAAGCCGATTAAGAGCACACTACAAACGCTTAAAGCTACAGGGCCTATGCGAAAAAAAAACGGATGAAGTTGTCTTCGTCGTTTGGCAGCCAGAATAGGTTGTTTCGGCATTTCTTGACCACCAGATTGCTTTTTCAAGCTATTTTGATCCTTGTTGGGAAACATCATCCCTATTCCCTTGTACTAAAAGAGGCAGCCGTTATGGCCTATCCAACAATCCAATACACATGTGAGAAACTATTGCAGCCACCGGTTTCGACTCTTGTGAATTATCACCTGTACTCCGATGCCATGCAGAGGTTTTAAGACATGTGACGCACTACGCGCCGACAACTATTTCAGCGGCCCGCAATTTGGCACTACGAGCGCGGGGGTTATCTAGAACCTCCTGCTTCGTTGGTGTCAGTGGCTTTGATGTAAGTATACGTAAGCTGGCTTTATGATTACATACGCATACAGGTATGCCAGGTGGGCAAATGCAATCCATCGCCTCACGCCGCATAAATCCTTTCACCAGTCGATCCTCCAACGAATGAAAAGAGATAATTACCATTCTTCCTCCATCCCCTCCCATATCCCCTGTCCTCTCTCTACGTAGCACTTCCACTATTTGAGGGAGCGCAGCTTCTAGATGCTCCAATTCGGAATTCACTGCGATTCTCAGTGCTTGAAACACCCTCGTCGCAGGATGGATCATACCAGGCTTATAAGGTACTCCTGCTGAGGCTAACCGTGCTAATTGTGATGTACGAGTAATCGGGTTACGCGCCCTTTCTCGTACAATTCGCCATGCAACCTGGCGCGATCGTGTCTCATCACCATAACGCCAGAAGATATCTGCCAGTTCCTGTTCACTTGCGTTATTGATCAAATCGGCGGCAGTTAGCTCCTGTGACTGGTCAAGACGCATATCCAGAGGCCCATCAGCACTGAACGAAAGCCCCCGTCCCGGATCATCCATCTGATAAGATGAAAATCCCAGGTCTAACAATACGCCATCTACAGAAGACACAAAACCGGCCTCGTCTACAATACGGGCCAGTTCAGCGAAGTTTCCATGCACCAGCACTAATCGCCCATTTTGCACTGCTTCAGCAAAACGCCCCTTTACCCTTTCCAGGGCTCGCACATCGCTATCAATACCCAGCACCCTTCCACCGGGATAAGATCGCTCAAGAAGAGCCTCGGCATGCCCTCCACCGCCTAAAGTCCCATCTATATAATGGCCGTTAGCTTTTGGCTGAAGAAAGTTCAATACTTCCTCCAGCATTACTGGGATGTGCCCTATTTGCATTTATGATCCAAATCGATACAAACGCTACTGCGCCTATAATGCGTATCATGCATCGAAAAAAGTATCTCTAAATCGATGCGAACGTCGCTGCGCGCCTATGCTTCGCATTATGCATCGAAAAAAGTATTCTATCTAAAATGGACTTCCATTACCTTCCTGATCAAGTTTTGTCTGATAGTCTAGCCAGGTTGCTCGATCCCATATCTCAATATGATCGCGTACACCGGCAACAGTGACTTCACTTTCCAGTCCTGCAAAAATACGCAATCTACCTGGAATAACCAGCCGTCCTTGTCCATCCAGTTCTACCTCGCTAGCGCTCGGATAAATCCGCCGTTCAAAATCTCGCAATTCCTCATTTGTTTTCCCCTCCACCAATTCTGTAGATTTTTCATCCCAACGTTGCATGGTATAAACTGATAAACATGTTCCCATGCCTTTGCTAATGACTGCACCTTTCTCCAATTGTCCGCGAAATCTAGCAGGCACAGCCATTCGCCCTTTTGCGTCGATTGTGTGATCGAATTGACCGAGAAACATGTCTACAGGACCTTTAACTAAAGCACCTGCTGACCAGCGCCATTGGCCTTTGCGTACGTCCTACATACACCAACATCCTAAAAGAACGAGTGCATCTTCTACACAAACTAGCTCCATGTACCATCTAGCCCCACTTGCAGGTCACGTTCTCCACTTTGAGAGAAACTTCACCACTAACCCCCACTTTTCCCCACCAGGATTATAACATTATTTTATGCTTTCAGAGAAGGGTGTTATCCACCAATTTTCGACTATTACGTGGATAACTTGTGGATAACATCTTTTTAGGTACTTAAAATGCTCCAAAGAGAACGAGTTTGAGCTATAAATGACATGTGACTGCTTCACTGCTTGCTTGATGTGACAAATTGTGTAATACCAACGTTTTAATAGTACAGAAGTCTGTCAAAAAGCTAGCTCCGCAAGAATTGTGGTGAAAAATTGTTTGGCGGTTTTTAAAAGCATTTTTTTATTGGGGTATGGACAAAAGCATCGTGTGGCTGGTGAGTAGAGTGAGCAAATGAGTCAGTGTTTGCGTTGTAGCAAGCTTTGTGAACCCACTGCTGTATTTTGTGAGGAATGTCGGTCGCTGTTACGATATCAACTCCGACAGAGGCCTTTTTTGTATGCTTCGCAGCAGGCAACTTCATCCACATGCGACGACCCTCCCACCTTACCTGAACATTTGGGCGTTCAAGGTGACCCACTTGAACGTATTACCAGCCCCTTACCAAGCAACAGAGTTCAAGATTTAGCGCAACCTCAGACATTAACGGTTCAGCCTGACCTTGTAGAGCAAGCCGTTACAAGGCTTAATGAAGCTGCGCACCTTATTGAGCAAGAAGAAGACCAGAGTAAGAATGATCGTAAACCTCGTCTTTATTCTCGTGCTTCACGTCTATCACCGATCGTTGATATTTCAGCCGATATTCGTCGAGAAAGTACTCCTTTACCAAAAATTTCAAGCCCCGTAGAAAGCAATGACAACTCTTCTTCTCTTGTAGACGCGAATTCCGCTTTGCCTGATTACTGGCCCTGGCTAGACGAAGATACAGAAGATAAAGAGAGTGATATATGGGCCAACCGTACAGACCCTCTTATATCTCGCCGTATTCCTACTAGCGCTGAATCAGCGAGCATCGAGGAAGAGGATATGCGGCGCGCACTGGCGGATGGAATATCAACAACTCAATTTCCCATTCCATTTATCCGGCGTCATTCTTCTCGTTTGCGTATCGCCTTTATTGCTCTTGCGATTTTTGCGCTCATGGCTCTCATAGTCGATGGTATATTACTCAATGTTGCCTTTAATCATCCACACCACAGTGTTACTGCATCAAACGGATTTCCAACCCTGATACTTTCAGCCAACGCTGCCTCGCCTGGCAGCACGGTAAATGCGACGCTCAAGCATTTTTCGCCCTCCACGCGTGTCGTCCTGACCCATGATATCCAGGAGCCAATTGCGATCAATGGCAATTCATCGATCATGACAGGTGCTTTGGGAGGCGCCACCTTCTCGTTGGTCATCGATACAAACTGGGGGCCAGGCTTCCATTTGATCGTGGCCGAAGATGCCAGTTCCCATGCAACCGCCAGTGCGAACTTGCAAATCACCGGCGAGGGGATCACTCATCCTGCGCACTTGCTGATCGACACCACGCCTCTCGACATGGGCGCGGATATCGTAGGGACGAATACGATCCGCTCGTTCACTTTAGCCAATAGTGGCGGTGGTTCGATCAGTTGGTCAGCCAACAGTGACGCCTCATGGCTCTTAGTTGCCCCCAGCCAGGGCATCTTCAGCCAACAGGAAGTGATCTCTTTGGCAGTGCAGCGCCTTGGGCTCAAGCCAGGCGATTACCACAGCAGTATCACCATCTCCTCGAACGTCAGCCCTCCTCAGCATATTGAGGTGGATATGAGTGTGAAACCATTGCCTCCCAATGCTGGCCCCGTTCTGGCTGTCTCGCCAGCGTTGCTGTCCTTTACGGCAACCGATGGCCAGCCCAATAGCAGTCAACAAACACTGACCGTCAGCAATCCTGGTTCACACACGTTGCATTGGTCGCTTGCCCCTGTACAAGGGCTTAGCTGTAACTGGTTAGGTCTATCACCCTCGACAGGAACCGTTCTTCCTGGAGCCACCCAATCACTGAGTGTCGACGTACAGAGTCTATGCCTATTGCCAGGTACCTATACCAGCACGCTCACGTTTACCGCCAGTGGTGCCATCGACAGTTCCCAGTCAGTGAACATCTCGGTGGTGGTACAACCACATTGTGGCCTGGTCACCAGTACCGGCTATTTAGCCTTTACCGTGGTCGCAGGACAGAATACCCTGGCCAACCAGTCCTTGAGCTTGAATGCAACCTCCAGTTGTGCAGGAACTCCGACTCCTTGGAGCTATTCATCCACGGCACCCTGGCTTTCCATCACGCCTGGCAGTGGCCAATTAAAGGGCACTGCCAGCTCAGTTGTGACAGCCAGTGTGAATGCGGGAGGGCTAGCAGCGTCGACGAAACCCTATTATGCCGATCTCTCATTTGTCTTCGGACAGAGTACGCTCACGGTGATGGCGAAGTTGACAGTCCAGGTTGCACCTCCACCCGCAGCACCGATTCTGAGCGCGTCCCCTCTGAGTCTGAATTTTAGCAATATTCAGGGACAACCCGACCCGACAGGGCAGGTGGTGACCATCACCAATAATGGGCATAGTCCCCTCAGTTGGCATGCGACTGCTCAGCCTTTACCCTCATTCGTGTGGCTCGCTGCCTCACCTTTAGGAGGCGCTATCTCTCCTGGGCAATCGGCACAGGTCACTGTCAAGGTGAACACGGCACAATTGGTCCCTGGCAACTATGTGGGACAAATCACACTCAACGGTATGGATGCGAAAGGAAATCTCGCACCAGGAAGCCCGCAAACGATTGTGGTCAACCTGGTGATGCAACCTCCCTGTACCCTATCACCGCCCTCATCGAGTGCCCTCTCCTTCAGTGCGGTTCAGGGTGCATCTGCCAACCCAGCCACGCAGGCTGTCATGTTCACGGGAACAGGTAGTTGTGTGTGGCCGCTGTCATGGAAAACCACTGTTGCACCATCGGCAAGATGGTTGACGCAGACAGCATCGAGTGGTAGCATCGGAGGCACCGGACAATCGGGCAGTGTACGGGTTGGTGTTGGCATCACCGGTCTTGTAGCAGGCATCTATAAGACGACCGTGACCATTTCTGCCAGTGACGCGAACGGTGTAGCTGTGCAGGGAAGTTCCCAAACCTTCACGGTGACGCTGACCATCCTGCCACCGTGTGTGCTCTCGACTCCCTCTCCAGCCAAGCTGGCCTTCTCACTTGCACAGGGACAAACGACCTCGGCCTCGCTGAATGTGGCGCTGAGCGAGAGCGGCACCTGTGCGCGTCCAGTTACCTGGCACGCCTCGCCGAATAGTTCATGGCTCGTGCTGAACGCGACCTCAGACACCGATAGTGGCGCTGGCAGTTCGTTCGGGGTGAATGCCTCTGCGGTGAACGTGCCTCCGGGCACGTATACGGGCACCATTACTATAACAGCCACCGATAGCACTGGTGCAGTGGTTGGCAGTACACAATCCGTAGCGGTCACCCTCAGGGTGACTGGCTTCACCATTAGTGGAAATGTGCTGTCATGTCCAGTTCAGAACTGCGCCACTCCACAGGCACTAGCAGGAGCCACGGTGACCGTCGTGAGAGGTAGCACTACGGTTGCCACTACGATTGCCGATCCCTCAGGCAACTACAGCTTCTCCAATATTCCACTAGGCACATATACCATTACCGCTGCAGGCTATGATGTCAGTAATACCCATTACGTGGGAAGCCTCACGCTCACGCTCACTGGCAATGCCTCCAACAAAACCATAAATGTCCTCCCCGGATAATTGATTCAATTTTGTAAAAACTTCAAGAATCCACAAGGTACCCTCTTGCAAACTATTTCAAGATGTGCATTAATGTATCAGCATGTTTCATGTTGAGCAGCAATTACTTTTTTCTATTTTGTAAGCTGAACCATATATTAAGTTCAATGGATCAGTTAAGATTGATGTTTCAGTAAACCTGAGGAGCCTAAATGGATACCAAGCGCTGCTTGAGATGCCATAAGTTATTACGAGCCGATGCCCATAGGTGCAGTCTCTGTGGATATGTCTTCTTACAGGCGCCTGTAAGTCGCAGTAATAAAGCTACGAATGGATATCATCACTCAGCAACAGCTTCGTTTCCATCGAATGCTCCTGCCTCACCACATCGTGCAGGTCATTACTCGGGTTTACATCCTGAAGACCAACCGTACCAATCGAGTTTCATGCCTATACTGCGCCCCCCAGCAATTACACGTCGTTTGGTTGAGCAAGAATCAGATGAGGTATTGGAGCCGATAGCAATTTCTTCAGCAACTCCTCAACAGGTACATGAATCGGAACGCGAACAAACACCGAAGCGCTATGTGGCTTCACCTATTCCATCGCCTTCACCAATGCCACAACGCTACTCAGGTGCGCTGTCTCAAATGGCTGCTCCAGCATCTCTACTTGAAGTTGAGCCACCACCGTCTGTTCCGGAATCAACACTGCACGAACAAATTACTGCGCCATTGCCTGTACCATTACACATAGCTGACAAACGTCAACCGCGCAGCCACATTGTACGAATTTTAGTTGTCGCTGCCATTCTTTCATTTCTCCTGGCATCAAGTATATTGTATCTACTTGTATTTGCGGGGACGGGAGTACCGGTACTCCCGGCAGTAAAAGTTGTTCATACCAGCAGTCAGCAAGGCCAATCTACTGCGCCACAATTGAAATTATCAGCTTCGCACATTGATTTTGGTACTGTAAACTCACACAATACTATTACTCTGACGAATACTGGGGATCAGCAAATCAACTGGCAGGCAGGGGTTGATAGCAATAGCTCATGGTTGAGTATTACACCTGCCTTTGGTACATTTCCCAAAATAGCGACTGCTACATTAACGGTAAATCGAAGCGATTTGACTCCTCAAGTGTATACTGGTTATATTAATTTCTTCCAGCGGGGAACTAATACGGCCTTGACGCTTAAAGTCACGATGAGTGTAACCTCCCTGGCTGCTACTGCGACCGTCAGTCCTCCTCCCACCATTCTGACGGTTAGCCCAACACTCCTACCAGCTATGGTTCTCACAACAAAGGCGCTTATATTCAATGCTATCCAGGGGAAAAATCCAACACAGCAGACTTTCACCCTGGCCAATCCAGGTAATGCCCCACTTAATTGGGCGATTACAGGGGATGCAAACGCAAATACCTTACTTTCTATATCCCCAAAGAGTGGAATTGTTGCACCTGGAAGTAGTGTTCCAATCACCGTTACACCGAATGTTCTTAATTCAACCGCTGGTGTAATCAATGCAACCCTTGCCATTCAGGGGACTTCGGTGAAGAGCCAGCAAGTGGCAGTGAAGATAACTATAAGCAACCAGGCTTTGATCAGTGTTTCCCCTGTCAACATAGTATGCAAACTTAGTAGTATTACAACAAGTTCCACTCAGTCACTCAACATTACCAATTCAGGATCTGCTACACTCAATTGGACATTTTCTCAATCACTACCTGCATGGATCTCGATCGATACTCCAAGTGGCACACTTTCTCCCGGATTCATTGCGTTTGTCAACGTAGCCTGTAATAACACAGCTTTGCAAGCAGGCACGTATACGTACACTCTGGTAGTGAGCGATACAGATGCTCACACACCAGTCATACCTCAAAATGTACAGGTAAAACTCACTGTAACGTAGAAGTTGACGCTCTTTATGCCCTGTGCTACACTCGTAGCAGGTAGAGGCAGTCTTCACCTAACCTATTCTATTTTCTCAGCCTCTACGATTAAAGATTTGAATTTGGAGGATAGATCAGTGCCTACTATTACATTTGTGCGTGAGAATAAACAGGTAGAAGTTCCTGAAGGTGATCATGTCCGCTACCCAGCGCTTGAAAAAGATGTTCCAGTCTACTGTGGTTTATGGAAATATGCAAACTGTCATGGCAATGGCCTATGTGGAACTGATCGCGTTGCGGTCTCTCCCTTAACAAACACGAATACACTCACCTTTCAAGAAAAGTTTTGGTTACGCAAGGATCTCAAAAAGAATCCAAATATGCGTCTTGCATGCCAGGTTCAGGTTTTTGGTGATGTAAGAGTCGATACTCAATGTAATTAAACCAGCAAGGGCGACCTTCATGGTCGCATCTACGGCTGAACTGGCTCAACAACGAAGAAGAGTGTGACGGCGAGTTGGCCATTCCAGTACAATTCCACCTTCCCCTCCGCAGGCTGTAAATATTGCATTGGGAAATAGCCACTTGATGCATCTTTAATGGGTGTAGATGTTGATATCTGGTAGTAATTGTTGTTGGTATACCACCTGGCAGTCACAATACCAGGCGACTTGGGATGAACACTGTAGGTCAAGAAAATAGTATCGTCTACTTTGAACTGATTCGCTGGAACCTGTGGTTGAGCAGTCGCTGGATCAATTTTCGACGCTGTTGCAGCCGAATTAATGATCTGAGAAGCTGGTCCGAATGTGGGTATTATCTGAGGAACGGGTAATGTTGCGGACTGGGCTGTCTTGATATCGTCTAGTCTGGCATCGCCGTATACCTGGTGTAAGAAAGCAAGCTTGCCCGTTGCTTTGGCATAGAAACCTGCTCCTGTACAGAGCAAGAAAAATACGATAATCACACTAATCAACCCACTGATTGCACGATAGGGAGGGATAATAGCGCGAGGTTTGGTGTACATTACAGGAACATGAATTGGCCTCTCTGCGCCTGGAAGAGCGGGCATCATCGGTGCATTTGTATTTTCCGTATGGATGATTGATAGATTTGATGAGGTTACTTTCAGCGTCTGCTGTGGCACTTCAATTCCACCCTGGTATTGCGTCGGTAGCATCGAAGGGTACTGTTGTTGTATAGCTCCTGGTAGCGGTTGCGATGCCATAACCTGGCCCCACAATGTATTGTCGTGCATTCCTCCCTGGAATGAACCTTGTGACATCTGATTACCCCATTCATTGCTAGAGGCAGGTGTAACTGGGCCTCCCCACGAAGTTGCAGGTGGTGGTACCTGATATTGTCCATCTGGTCCACCAGCCAAAGGTGAAGGCGCTTTGCACTGTGGGCAAGGCCCATTATTGGCCGGTCTGAAGGCATTGCATGAAGGGCATAGCATATGATCCATTCCTTTTTTCGCAGAGCCTGTATGACTTTGCGATGATACATATTCTGGTCGATGATTCTTTCTCAATAACTCACAGTAACATCAGTGTCTTAGCGGGTCAAGATTTGGCACAAATTCTAGGGCAAAATGGCTATCTCATTTTAATTAAACGTATTTCAAAACATGTCTCGAGCCAGTGAGACCTACTCCAACTCTTTTTAGAAAACAGCGCTTCTCAAACGTGGTGCAGTGACGTTTGAGAAGCGCCTGCGGCGCGCTTACGTGAGAATGTGAAAGGTTTGTGCGCCCGCGGGCGCACAAACCTTTCACATTCTCACGTAAAGGCTCGCTCGCGAGCCAGGTTTGATTAAAAGCATCTTTTGAGAGGCCTTGTGTCAGGAAAGAATAAACCTTGAATCACTCCAGATGCGCATGTTACCATAAGAGGTAAGAAGACATTTCTGGAGCTTCATGAAATGCAGATTCGACTCGATGACTATGTCAGAAACACAAGAACAATGGTACAACAGACAGGCGATTGAGCAACTTGCACAGCATATTCCGTTTGAAATGGACACTGCCAGTAAGGCAGAGCAAATCGAAATGCTACGTGGACTCGTCATTCGTCATGGTCGTAAGATGGATCCGTCATTGTTTGGCTTCGAGGCTCGTAGCGAACTTATACGCCTGGGCTTATGGGACCGCATTGGTCCACAATTGTAGAAGGGTTTTGTGCTATCATACAGAGAGATTTGTGCTGTTCAGCGTATGTTAGTCTATTTACATAAAGGGGGCAAAGATGCTCAAAGGTACACTGTTGTATCTGGCTCATAATGAGCCCATACGTAACTTTGTTGTACACAACCGGGCTACGCGGGCAGTGTCTCGCCGATTTGTAGCAGGTGAAGTCATAGACGATGCTATTGAAGCTACACGTGCGCTCAATCAGGTGAATATGCATGTTTCGCTCGATCATCTTGGAGAAAACGTTAGCGAAGCAAAGGAAGCCATTTCTGCTGCCCAGGATTATATCGCTATCCTTGATCGCATTCAACAAGCAGGCGTAGATGCCAATATCTCAGTCAAACTCACCGCACTTGGGTTGGATATCTCTCAGGAGTTATGCGAACAGAATGTCTGTCGTATTCTGGAGCACGCTCAGCAATTTCCCATTTTCGTGCGTATCGATATGGAAGGATCTGCGTACACAGAGCAGACAGTAGATATCACATTGCGTATGCATAAACAATATGAACACGTGGGTACAGTAATCCAATCCTGCATGCATAGTAGTAAGAAACACATCGAGCAACTGAACGCACAGGGAGTGCGAGTGCGACTGGTGAAGGGAGCCTATAAAGAGCCAAAAACGGTTGCTTTTCAACAAAAGAGCGAAGTTGATCATAATTATATTCGGCTAATGACTGCGCTACTCCAACGTGGTAATTATCCTGCCATCGCGACACAAGATGAAGCCATCATCAATGCAACCTGCAAGTTTGCGCGTGATAATGGTATTAGCAAATCTGCATTTGAATTTCAAATGCTCTATGGCATACGTCGTGATCTACAGGAGAAGTTAGTAAGTCGGGGATATAACATGCGTATCTATGTGCCCTATGGTTCGCAGTGGTATCCCTACCTGATGCGTCGTATGGCGGAACGTCCTGCCAATCTGCTGTTTGTTATGAGTAACGCGATACGAAGATGACCACATATGTTATTTCGGCGGCCATAGCCGACGTACGCTCTCATCCTGATCCTACTTCCGAGCTGGTCACCCAGGCTTTGATGAATGCACCTGCTGAACCGGGTGAGAACATAGGTGAATGGACATTTGTCACCCTGTCTGATTACGAGGGATGGGTTCACAATCACGAGTTAGAAGAACCAATTGTAAAGGGATTCTGCAAAGTTGGAACATGCTGTGGCACACCTTTACATTTAGTAGCGATGATCAGTACTACACGTACGCCTTTATACAGCGACACGAAATGTGACCACATACTAGGTTACACCTACCTTTCAACCATGTTGCCTTTGCTTGATATTACCGAAGCAAGACGCGTCCAGGTTGCCTTGCCAGGTGAACGAACAGCCTGGCTTTCACGTACTGCAATCGAAATCTGCATCCAAGAAACTGCCTTTACACGCTCTTCGGTTGCAGCAATTACCAGTCATGCACATAGCTTTCTAGGTGTACCATATTTATGGGGTGGAACAAGCTATGAAGGCATTGACTGTAGCGGCTTCACACAGCTCTGTTATCGCATGGGAGGGTATGTCATCCCGAGAGATGCCCATCAGCAGCATGATTTTCTTCAGCGGCATGTCGACAGAAATCATCTTCAAGAGGGTGACTTGATATTTTTTGGTCGCCAGGAGATTACACATGTCGCTATGGCTTTAAACAACCACGAGTATATCCATTCAGAAGGACAATTGTACAATTGTGTCACCATCAATAGTTTCGATCCTTATGACGATCATTATGATAAAAGACTGGACGAGATCTATTGGGGTGCAAAACGTGTCATTCTATAGATAAAGAGGATGCTATGCCCATTCTACCTTATAAGGGCGTTATGCCCACAATAGAAGAAAATGTTTTTATCGCCCCCGGCTCAATGGTGATAGGAGATGTCATTATTCGCGAAGGCGCAAGTGTCTGGTACAACGCCGTTATACGCGCCGATACCGCGCCTATCGTCATTGGTCGTCGCACAAACATCCAGGATAATTGCACGCTGCATGTTGATGCCGACGCACCTCTCACGATTGGTGATGAGTGTACAATTGGGCATGGCGCCATTGTGCATGGTGCGACATTGGGCAACCAGGTGTTTGTGGGAATGAAAGCTGTAGTACTTTCCCATGCTCGCATAAGCTCAAGAACAATCATAGGAGCGTGTGCGCTGGTTGCAGAGCATAAAGATATACCGGAGGGCGTGTTGATGCTGGGAATACCTGCCAAATATGCTCGTGAACTGACCGAGGTGGAATTAGAAAATATTGCTTCTAGAGCGGAGGGTTATTACGAAAGGTCGTTAGAGCATAAGAAGTCGATAGGTTAAATCGGATTATTTCGTGCATGTATAGTATCGCGATGCATACTTACGCTGTTAATGTTACCTGAAAAGACACCTGAACAGGCGGCTGGTTTGGGCGTTGAAACTTCAAAGCGACATCCCATAGTCCAGACATTGAGAACGTCGCATCCTTACTGAAAACGGCTATATAGGTAGGATTGCCACCCTTGATTGTAGCGCTGGCTACTCCCATATTCATTATCACCATATTGATACTGATTTGTACCTGAGCATCAGTAATTGGATTGCCGTTGCTATCATTTATTCTCACAATAACAGTATTATCATGATCAACACGCGCGGGGATAATTTGTAAATTGATCGTCAGATTACCGGCCTGCTTTGTCTGGGTAATCTGATTATTCGCAGTGGAAGGCGTTGTGCTTGACCCACCAGTATCAGATGTATAGTCAATCGCGGGAAAGACAATCGGCGGTGCAAAAAACGACATGAAGGCTGCGCACAACAACACACCTGCTCCCAGGTATGCAAGAGACCTGGTCGTTACCTTAAGTCGGCTCTCATTGCGCTCCAATGCCGCCTGGCGTGTTCGTCTTGCTGGCATCTCAGCATTCACCACGTGTAACAACATAACCTGCCTGCGTAGCTGAGGTGTAAGAATGAACAGGGTGTAGGCACTCAAAAGCAGCATTATCGCGACAAGCATTATTTTCACGAGCAACGCGCGTCCAAAGGGATCAGTAAAAAATTGTTGAACACTGCTCAGGCTCGTTTCCGCAAGAAAAATTCCGCTGACAAGCAGTACACCTATGGAACCAGCTATCAGGGGAGTATAGCGTTGTATGAGTGTAACCAGTGATCTTGCATGCAGTTCGGGTTCAAATGTTGGTAGGAGTGGCAGCAGTACAAACCCTACATAAGCTGCTCCCCCAAACCAGACACCCTGAGCTACTAGAAAGAGCCAATCAAGGATCACAGCACTTACATGCGCTTGCGCCAATTGCGTGACATCTTCCGAAAGGGTCAGAGTGAGTAAGATGAGACCCGCCAGCGTGAGCAAGACGAACGTATACCTTGTCTTTCCCCTTGTTCTCGTGCTGGCCGAATTGCGCATCCCAATTGATTGTCTCCTGGTAGAGCGAGTTGTCCACCAGAGGAAGACGAGTGCCATACCAATCAAAGCGATACGCACAAGCCAGAGATGTCCATAAGTCGTATCGACAATCAACTCGCGTATAGTCGCAGGCTCAATGCCACTCGTGTTAGAGGTCTGTGTAAAAAGTGCAGCTCGCAGTATAAGATTGATAATCTCCCCGGTAATTAACGCAACCAGGCAGAGCCATTGCAATGATAACGACTGCTTTCGAACCTGAGCCATAATTGTAAATGTAGGGGTAGGGCTTGCCCCTACCCCGCCCCGATCTCCTGTATTGACTGCCCCTACCCGACCCCGATCTCCCGTACTGACTGCCTCTCCCCGTTCCCTACTACTCCGATCCATATCGCGTCTCTCACTCTCACCCTCACCAGGATCTCTCAAATCCCTTGTGGTTCTTATCCCGCTATCACCTCGATACTCACTACTATCTCTGCCACTGTCATTCTTTCCATCTGCTAAAACAACACACTCGATTACAAGGATACCAATCCATAGAGCAAGCGCTACCATAACTAACCAATCCCAGGCTATAGCCAGAATACCCAGCAAGCTGAGTTGAGGGAGAATATTACTTGTGCTTGGGCCGAGGATGACCTGTCCTGGTAAGCCCGTGCTCGAGTGCCCAATATTGAACCCAATTACACCATGAGTTGCATGCCCATCTGTAGTAGAGAGGGCTTCCCAACGTACCGTATAGCTACCTTGAGGCAGTTGCGTGAGTAGAGGTGTATCCAGTTCCTGTGGATTGTTGCTCGCTACATGGCTGCGACCAGCATTCATTACTTGATAATCGATGCCGAAATAGACATTGGCAATGCTGGCCGAACTTATTGGCGTGTTAAAGAAGATACGAACTTGTGTTGGAGGCACACTAATCGTCGAGCCATCTACAGGATCAGATCCAACAACAAAAGATGACGCTAGCGCTGCTGGTGGCGGGAATAGAACCTGTTGCATAAAAGCCTTTCATTGTAGTTTGAGTGATGACTTCATTTGAGATTGTACATCAGCCGCTATATGCTAGCAATAAGAATTTTTTGCCCTCATTCGCATTTTTCTGTCAATAACAACCGCAACAACCTCGACATCTGCAACATCAGCGACAAACTTCGTCACAATAACCTCCAAGGGGAAGCACTTGAGTGCCACCACACAGGCCCTTAAAACATAGCCAACCACAACAGAAACAAATACACTATCTGCTAACCAATATGTAAGCTCTATGCAACTTCTACAATTCAATATCGTAAAGAAACTGAAAGGCTTTCTTTCCAAAGTCAGTTGAATACCTCCGCATAAACGAACCTTTCCATCATATGTTGCTACTAACATATCGGTACCTTACCAGGTGATTCTTGGCAATCACATATATATACCCTTAACGCAATTCCATCTCCCCTCTAAATAGGAAAATTTTTGAAAGGAATGGCAAAAACTGGTATGACTGAAAAGCTTATGACCGCGCCAGGAGACGCAATTACCAACTCGCGTTCTTCTGGCGAAGTGGTTCTACGAACTCGCAATCTCTCTAAACAATATGGGAAGCGACTGGCCGTGGATAATCTCAATCTAGAGGTGCATCGCGGCGAAATCTTTGGCTTTCTCGGCCCCAATGGAGCAGGCAAAACAACCACCATTCGTATGGCATTAGGTTTGATTGCCCCCACTTCAGGCAGCGTTGAGATTCTAGGACGAGACGTATTCGCCCACAGAGCACAGGTGCTCCCTCGTGTAGGAGCGCTGGTTGAGACACCTGCTTTGTATACCTACCTATCTGGTCGTAATAATCTGCGGGCAGTAGCATCCGTTCTTGGCGGTGTCCCAAAGGCACGTCTTGATGCCGTGCTCGACCTGGTTGGATTAGGGATACGACAGAAAGATCGTGTCCGTACCTACTCACTTGGCATGAAACAGCGTTTGGGCGTAGCGATCGCTCTCTTGCAGGACCCAGATGTGCTTGTACTTGATGAACCTGCCAATGGTCTCGACCCGGCAGGTATTGTCGAGATGCGCGACTTGATGCACCGACTCTCAGCCGAAGGCAAGACGGTCTTCATTTCGAGCCACTTGCTTACTGAGGTACAACAGATCTGCACGCGCGTAGCCATTATTCATCTGGGTAAGCTCATCACCGAATCCACTGTCGAGGAACTCACGAAAGGGCATGGAGAGTTCACAGTAACGCTGGAACGTGCAGAACAGGCGCTCGCGCTTATTCAGGCGCAAGCATGGGGCAAAGAGGCGCGTTTCGATTCAAATGGCGCGCTGATTACACCGGCGCCTGAGGAACGTGGACGCAACCTCAATCTCTTCCTCGTGAACGCGGGATTTGCTCCCGATACTATCGCACAATCAACAAAGGACCTGGAGCAGGTTTTCCTGCACCTGACAAATGGTGGATCAGGAGAAATACAATGAGTACAGCAGTTATTACACCTACACCCACGGAACAAATTCGGTTACAAAGCGCAAAGCCCAGTTTCTTTGGCACTGTGCGCGGTGAGTTCTTCAAGATAGCACGCCAGTGGTCGAACTGGATTATGCTTGTGTTGCTGCTTGGGGTCATTGTGTTGCCTTTCATCATTGAAATGACCGCGCCAAATGTGAAAACCAACATTCAAACGAATCCACTGCATTTCTACTATAATGTGCTGTCGATCAGCTTGTCGATCTTGCGAGTCTTCACAGGCATCTTTCTACTGATCCTGGCAGCGCGCACCATTGGTCTGGAATATCAGCTCGGTACCATCCGTGTCATTCTCTCTCGTGGCGTAGGACGATTGCAACTACTCTTCGCAAAGCTACTCGCCGTGGTACTGATTGCCCTGGGCTTACTGGTGTTTGGGCTTTTACTCAATTACCTCTTAACAGTGATCCTGGTTGCCGGGTTAACTGGCAATCTGAACTCCTTTAGCGCGCTCAATGCGGTATTCTGGTCAGATGCCCGTATCTATGTCCTTTCCATCATGCTTAACATGGGTGTGACCATTCTGATGCAATGGACTCAAATGCTCAACAATTTCCGGCGGGCTTGCGGTGAGTGTCCAGCGAGGATGAACCTCAAAAGGATAAATCGTTATTTTTATGCCAAGCCTGTCAACGGCATTTCGCTTTTCCTTGTAGCAGATTTCCTCACCGGAGGCGATGCGTATATGAATCGTTCTACACCACTTCTTAAATTCTTCTAATGCCTCCATTGCATCAACCCACTGCATGGTTTGGCGCTTTGCAATATCTAATTCCTCTTCAAGCCCTGCTTTTTCTTCAAGAAGATTTTTAATTCTGGCACGAATGAGTTTTTTGACCTCTTTGTCGTCTTCTTCTTCCAATTCTTCGGTAAGGTTTTGGATTTTCCGGCCACGGGACAGAATGGCACGTTCCAAACTCTCACGGGACGGTTTATTCGGGTCATCTTGATATTGCGCTCTGAGCGCCTGTTCAACAATTTGAGGATCAGCTAAAAGCTCCAAGCATTTGTGCCAAACTGCATCATCCACCTTTTTGACTGAGATAACCGAATTTTTGCAGGTATTGCCGATTTGGGATTGCCGTATACACCGATAATGATGATGTCCTCCATGGTCGGGGTTACTGAGTTTCTTAAAGGTCATATTTGCGCCACAGACACCGCATTTTGCCACTCCTGCACGCGCTAATGCCGCTTCCGGATATTTATTGCGTCTTGCTGCCTGTTCTTTGTTCCATTGCAGTTCCCGTTGCACCATATCCCAATCCGCTTTTGAAACAAGAGGGGGGATAGTCCCATCGGGTAATTTTATCCATTCATCCTCCGGCCTGAGTTCCTGCTTCATTGATTTGCGGCCTGGTACAAAGGTATGTTTCCACCTCATCGCATATGCTTCACCTTTATATGCCGGATGTTTTAGGACGTCTGCAACTACTTGATGTTTCCAGACCGCGCCGCCTTTAGGAGTTGGAATGCCTTCCTTATTCAGGCTGATGCAAATTTGGGCAATTGTTACTCCATGCAGTTTCCACTTAAAAATACGCCTGACTATCTTTGCTTCAGGCTCGTAGATGACATACTTTTTCTTTTGCTTGTGTCCTGGGTCATCAAACCGATACCCATAAAGCGGTTTATATGATGGCATGAGTGCTCCCTGCTCTTCAGTCCTTTCCATGACTCCATCATGGCTTCGGCGAATGCGTTTCTTATGTTCCTGCTTTGAAACAAGTCCATGGACTGCGGTCATGACCTCGCCCTCAAAGGTTCCGTCATTGACATGGTTTTGCTCTTCATTCAGGATGATTATAGCAATGCCAAGGTATTCCAATTCCTCAAGGATCGCCATTTGATGCTTTGGTTCCCGTGAGAGTCTGTCAAGATCATAGAGAATGAGCATGTCAATTTCATGGCGACGGGCACAAACAAGCATGCGTTGCAACTCTTCACGCTCTCGCCAATAGGTTGAGCGAAAGCCGTCATAGAAGATGTGGTCATCGCGTAAGGAATAGCCTTCCTCCTCACATTTATCCCGAATTTTGCGTTCCTGAAACTGCTTTGAAAAACCCTTTTCCTGTCTTTTAGGGTCAGACAGCCGAATATATGCGGCAGCTCTGATAACAGATTGAGGCATAAGGAAACTCCATGTCGGTTCTTCCGACACGGGTACAAAAGAGGTGTTCAAGTGGTCAGATCACTTTCTATTCACGACCTAACCAGCTTGAGAGTGCCAGCATTATAATGAGGTTGCTATAACAAGCTAAAGTGATATAATGCTAGTAATCGCTTCGTGGTCAGATCACGAACGGGAAACGCCTTGGCACCGGCTCCATCACAAGCGGTGTCAGGGCATTTACTTTATTTCCTCTACTATACCCGCAAAACTAACTAATTAACAAGGTCAAACAAACGTTCTACTTGAAAATGATAATCCGTGTACGCGCTACATATCTGACATCTACGAAAAGATTTTTCCCAACAAGTCTGACATGGATAGCTCTCATGTATGGGGGAATGTGATAGGTAACATACTGACACGTCCAGGAAAGCCCTAGAATGCCTTTTTTCTTCTGGGTTGTCTCTTTACAAGGGAATACTAAAAACTCGCGTATTTTCGCCGTTTCTGATGTAAGGATGAGCCTTGCAGCGTCGAGCGCGGCCTGTCTATCCTGCGGTGTTTCAACCTGTACCGAGTAACTATTTCTTCCACCTATAAATGCAGTTAAGTTTCGGATATATATACTGGAACCTTCGACCTGATTGATACCGAGGATAGGAATATTGCCAACCCTCCCACTTACCAATGCATGTGCTGAAGCTGTCGCATAGCCATACCCATTCGCTGATCCTGCTGAAACAAATACCGCATAATCAAGAACCACGCTACCAATAATCATTCCCTTTGGAAGTGTTTGCGAAATAATAGAGCCGTTGGTAATCGTTAAAACACCATGGGCGGTCTTTGCCGGATAGGTTTTTACTCCTGTCGGGATGATATGTATTGATGTGGTCAAGACCTTCAAGGGGAGGAAAACAGCCGGAACGCGAATAACAGCTTCTTGCTCCGGCTGCCGATAGGGGAACGCAATACTAACCACTGCTACAAGAGAGAGAGCGATCAAAGAGAGGACGATGGGGTGAAACAGGGGGCGCGGTTCTTCTTCTCTGACTACATAGAGATGGATTGTTTCTGGCTTTTCATCTACTGTCTGCATAACGCCTCCTATTGCTGCGGCTTAAATTGCGTGCCGTCGTTGAGGTACGTTATTGACTGGTCGCCGATATGGACAATCATGTCTACCTTCCCATCCCCGTTGATATCCTTAAATTCCAAAGTAACAGGTGTAAGGTTTCCATTATCTGAATAGAGTGTGGGGCCTGAGTAAATACGCGCATGAGAATTATCACCGCCCGGAATTTCTATGATGGTAATGTGAGCATTGAGGTTGATCGCGACAAAATGCGTTGGGTGGTCTGTTGAGTCACTATGACCCACCACTTGATCTGTCTGGAATGTTCTTGGCATACCATACAGACTGTCTAGTTGATGGTTATTCCACCATACGAGTGCCTCGCTTGCACCAATCCATAAAGCAAGGGCAAGAAGCATCCCAAGTCCTAAGATAAATGACCAATGCATGTGTCTCTTCGGGGGCGGTTCATTGTGAATGACAATCCGTTTGTTTCCTCGTTGGATCACCTGCTGTCGTGGTTGAGTATATCTTCTCGCGCTTGTAGGCAGACGGGTTTCATAGTAGCTGTTATCTTCTTCAAGATCATCTGATAGATATGGTTGGTCTTCAGGGTGTATCCCTGCGCTGTGACCTGAATAGTGAGGATTGGAAGCTAGTGGGCGGTGTTTGCTGGCGCGTTGAACAGGATATGCGCCTTGTTGCTGTTTCATTTGGCTCCTCTCTCGCCGTAAGTAAAAGGAAAATCTCAAGAAGTCACTTCTACATGCAAGTATATACTTGAATAGGCTGTAAAATCAAGGTAATTAACATGTTTTTCTGTTAAATACTGGAATAGACTGGGCAAAACCCAAAAGAGGCAGATACCGTGTTATAATGCCCAAAAAAACGGGGGAAAGCAGTGAGTGAAGAGTTTGTAACAATCGATGAAATAGCCGAGAGGCTCCATGTCACAACAGAAACAGTACGTGTCTGGATACGCGAAAAACAACTCACCGCATACAAGATAGGGCGATCCTATTTAGTCAAACCGGAGGATTTAGAGAAGTTCATTGAGTCGCGGAAAACAAATAAAGATGAATAAAAGAAAAAATTGGTGCTTCTAACCTTGACGTTTGTTATAAAAGCCGTGTACAATTGAGTTTACATAAATATCTCTGTAGTAGCGTGAGTAGTAGCTTGTACAATCTGTTAGGCAGTTACCAGTGTATCAGCAGGTTTCAAATAAAAGAGTACGGCGTAGCATCGGGTACTATGTAGTTGATCCGCAACAGTGGTGTAACAGCACTGTTGGTTTTGCGTTTCCCTAACGATTACGGTTAGGGGATTTTTTTAAGGTGTATGTGTTCCAATGAGTGGAACGCAGCTTGTTTGGTGCTTTGCTGAGAAAGGTTGCTGAGTAGTGTGTTAGCAGCACACTACTCAGCGTGAGAACCACTTTGTAGGTTGTTCAATGCACTTACCTCAGGTCGGGTCTCGCGGTGTTTGTAACACACGAGGCCTGGCTTGTCAACCGTGAAAGGATGATTAGTCATGCCAAGTACATTTGCTTTTTACCGGCCTCGTGGTGTGCCACGAAACTACCTTGTTGAGATTGCTCTCGATCCCCAGCCTTCAGAAAAAGATCCCCCGTTCGAGTTTACTGTTTCTGTCGCACACAACAGGACGTACAATTGTGGTTACTGTGGTACGCAATCGCCATCGCATACCCATACTACGACTACCATGGAACGGAGTATGAAAACCGGGGGAGTGGAAGTCTACGCAGTTGGGAGTGGTAAGCACCCGGAACCGATGATTATAGGCGATACGATCACCATTGAGGTGCGTGACCCAAGAATAGTGCCGGTACAGCGTCTTGTTTACACCGCTTCAGAAAATGGCTTCACCTACACTCCACAGCCATTTACGATCAATGGGCATACGTGGAAGCCCAAGGAAATTGAGCTCCAAAAAATCGCCCTTGTTGACTGGGGCAATGAGAAGCCTACTATCCTTGAACCCAACCACGCAGCACCAGTCCCAATCCCACATCCGACACCAGCCGTTATCACGCCGGAACAACCGGCTGCTTTTCCGGGCCTTATTAAGAAAGGAAAATACCCAAATCTGTCGCAAGAGATGATTGCAGATCAGGTGCGTCGCTTTACCAGACGAGACGGCAGAGTAGATAGCTTCAGGCTGCATGAGGAGTTAAGAGCAGCAAACGCGGTGGCTGCACGACAGGCGGATGAAGTGGTTGTGCCGCTTGTTGAACGACAGATACAAGAAATACTCTCCCGCAGCTAGATGAGCAGGAGGAAACACGGGTGGAAAACACTTTTGTCTTTTCCCGGCCACGTGGAATCGAGGGCAACTTTGCGGTTGAAATCACACTTGAACTTCTACCCATGCAAGAATCAATAATAATTGTACAGCAAAGTAGTCCGCAAAGTGGCATGAATAGTCACAAACCTGTTCTACGAGAGGTAAAAGTGGAAAAACTCTGTGAGGAAGAAAACGGGTGTCGTGTGGTGAGATATACCATCGGACGCATTGTTGCCGGTGACACCATCACTGTTGACATGCAAGGAGGAGTTAGTGATCCACGTCAGCGGATTGTCTACACAGCAACAATGCAAGGATTTGCTATCAGGCGGGTAGCATGCCATACCGATACAAACACGTGGCTGGATGATAGTAGCACTATCGCCCTTATGGATCGCGACGCACGAGAAGACAATGGTCAGGAAGAGGGAACATCTAGTTCAGTTGCGTTGCAGGTGTTGGATGTGCGACATGGGTTTCAAATACGTCGTCTTGTAGGAACGGTAAATGAAGTTGAGGATGCGCCACAAACACTACTAGAGGGGATACTTGTTGAGCTTTCCTCTCGTCATCGTCCTATGGCGCGTCTTGTCTCTCCAAAGAAGAGGCGTTAGATGAGTGTGGCTTTGACAACAGAGCGTGTGCAGATACCTTTCCCCAGGGATGTTCTGCGGTTTCTTAGGGAGCATGAAGACAAGATAGCAAATGGTGTTGTTCGCGCCTTTGCAAGAAGCTACGCAAAATGGCTCTACGACTGCGCTGAAGGTGATGCCTCTATACTACCAGGGGGCATGAGCGCCTTGAACAGATGGAAGACAGAAGAGGGCGGTGAGTATGGGTATCGACCCTCTGAGGTTGCGTTTCACCTTGAAAAACTCAATGAGCTTTTCTACGCGATAATGGCATATGCCTATCTCCGCAATACTGGGCAAGTCAGTAAAGATGAGAAGATTCTCTCTCAGGATATCCACCTTTCAGAAGAGGTGCTGTGCGGCTTTTCTTGTTGTCTAGGTTTCTATGTGCTTGACTGCTACTTTGCGACCGAGGCACCGGAAACAGATAAGAAGTGGTTTTCGAGGCTGTGCCACCTCACTGGTGAGATGCGAAATATGGACATGTGGCGACCCCAGGAGAATGTATCGGAGTTATCTTTTATTCGCCAGGTGCTTGGTGCCTCTGTGTCTTCGCAAGAGCCATACTATAATGTAGCATTCACAGCGGCCACGCAGCGAGCGCAAGCCAAATCAAACTACGTGCCACCTGATGTACCTTCCATACAATTGCCTAATGGAGGGGGTGGTTATCAGGGTGGCTTTCAAGCTGGCTACAATTATGGATTTCTAAACGGACACAGAAACGGGTATAATCTGAGTTTAAAGGATGGATATAACGATTGCTCCGAGAGATTCGTTAGCAAAGGAAACAGAGTTATTGAGGCTGAGCGAAAACGTTTAGTTGCGTTTATAAAAAGCCTTCGCCATACGCTGAGTATTCTGGAAACTAATCCTGATGTTTTTGAGGATGGCATTTGGGAGGAGAAGACTGCTGAGATTCTGAATACAAAAGAACACCATGAGGGTGAGGTATAGGAAAGGAACAAAAGAAATAACTGGCACTATTCTTGGTCGTGACTCTCAGGGCAAACTTGTTTCAATCTCCATGCGAGAACGACTCACCTCAATGTATGTTCTCGGAAAAACAGGGATGGGGAAATCGACATTGATCGAGAATATGCTGTCCCAAGATATTGCCGAGGGAATGGGTGCATGTCTGATTGAGCCGCACCGGGACTTAACAGAACATATTATTCGCCGCGCTGACTTGGATCGTATCGACAAAGAAGAGATCATTCTTCTTGACCCATTAGACGAAGAAGCATTCGGACTCAATATCTATGACTGTCCGGATATTACCGATCCTGTTATGGTAGGGTATACGCTTAACTCAGTCATGGACACCTTTGAAAAGCTCTATGACATGTCGCGCTCTACTCCTCAAATGGCAATGGTCATGAGAAACCTGACCCTCCTTCTCATTCACAACCCTGGCATGACTTTTCTCGAAATTCCTCTCATTCTCACAGATAAGCAGTTTCGCGCTCGCCTTGTGGCAAATGTCCCTTTTCGGTATCAGTCATTCTGGACGCGGTATGATGGTATGTCGCCTCACGACCAAGATGAGTTGACAAAATCAAGCATCAATAAAGTGGATGAGTTCATTAACGATCCAATCGGCTACTACATTTTCGGGCAATCGCATACTTCTATCAACTTCCGTTCTATTTTAGACTCCGGCAAAGTGGTACTCATAACGCTCTCAACCGACTTTCCCTTACTTACATCACTTCTAGGAAGTATCCTTATTTCGCAACTGCTTATGGCCTCGCTTTCAAGAAAAGATATTCCTGAAAATCAACGCAGGTTTTTTAACCTCTATATCGATGAGTTTCAAAACTTCGCGACTCCCTCGATGAATAAGCTACTAACAGAATCACGAAAATATCATTTGAGTTCAGTGGTTAGTCACCAAACGCGCAATCAACTTCCTGAGTCAATTCAATCAACGACCCTGAATACTGGCTCATTAATCTGCTTCAGATTGACAAGTGAAGATGCAGAGGATCTAGCTCCTGAATTTAACCTTGATCCACCGAGGCTTCCGCCAACCATTCCCAGAAACGTCTTAGACTACATTAGTCGTCATCCAAGCGATGTAGTCAAAGACTTTGTTGGAACGTACATTTTGCAGCTTCAAAGTGCAATGAAAAAGAAAAAGGAGAGTATAACCGATCCTGATTGGGGTACCACTGTATATAAACCAGAACATAATTTCGGAGCAGGGACGGTGGAATATGACCCTGATGCTCTACAAGGAATACTGAATAATATCGAAACGCTATTTTATGAAACCATGCGTCAGGAGACAATACCAGAGAAAGAATTGAGGCGAGTTATAGCAGATATGGCACCTCTTTTACATTATAATGCTGCTCTTGCTTCATATGATCAAATGGAGATTGAACAACTAGAAGAAGACATGAAGGCTACATATGAAAGAGTTGAAAAAACTTTACGCACTGAAGCTGATGCAAAAATTGCTGAGAAAGAGCCGAAGATAGCGGAATTAATGGAAAAACTGAACCTTAACGACTATGATCTCGCATGGCTTGTCATACGTCTTAATGGAGAAGAAACAAAAGAAGAACTATGGCAACGTCTCGTTAAACAGGCGGAAGAAAAACGCAGACACTTCCCTCCTACACTGGAGGAAATGATCGAAGTTTTTGAGGATGCAATGCTTTCATCGTTACGTTATCATCGAGGATTTATTCCTAAAGATGAGCTATATTCTTATATTGCAACGCATGATATTGGTTCAGATTACTCTAGAAAATCGAAAGAGGAAATCTGGACTATGCTTGCTCAAACCGCTCAGGGAAACATGGAAATTCTTGAAAATAGATATGCTCCAGAAGCTGTCGTGCAAAACAAACGGAAACAAATTGAAGAAGCGCTTACGAAACTTCAGAGCGAAGTAGATACAATCAAAACAGATCGTGATAGTAGGTTAAACAAATTATTCCAGCAATATCACACGCCATTGGAATCAGTAATGGCTAAAAATAATCATTTCAAAGATAAACTTCTGCAAGTGCTTAACATCCTCAAATCCCCTGAAGGAAAGATAGATGCTAATCCAACCGTTATTGCTACCCAGCAAAGCTATGCAGATCGCGCGAACCAAGTTGCCAATGAATTAACCCAGATGACTAAATTCCATGCCCGGATAAAAATACCAGACGAGGAATACCTTATATCGACAATCCCGCCAAGTGACGCAGACCAAATGCGGGAAGCGGGACAAACCAGAGACGAAGAGAAAGTACAACAACGGAAGATGGGTTCGACGCAGAAGAAACAACGCATTATTGAGTACACCAGGAAGAACTACTGTAAATCCCGCGCTGAAGTAGAGGCAGAGATCCGACGAAGACAGGGCGGAGGGGTACCGACTCCTCCGATCACGAGAAAGCATTCTGTATAAATGGCCGCATCGCAGAATATGTTCATCTGCGACGCGGGGAAAAATAGTTATGGGATGGAGGGAACTTGCGCCCTCCTTGCTATTATTTGACAGTTGAGGCGATTACATATAATATGTGCGGCGATGCAATGCCAAAAATTGAGCGCATAGCAAAGGGACAGATACAAATATCTTTATAGTGGAGGATTGACTCTGGATCAAAACCTCATTACTACTCAGTTCGTGATTGCAATTATAACAACTGTTGTTCAGGTCGCCACCTTAATTGTAGTAATTATTTATACGATATACACGGCAAGAATGACTACAGCAGCAAGAGCATCAGCAGAAGCGGCAAACAACACCATCAAAGAAATGAAGGAAGCGAGAGATCAGGAGAACGCTCCTTATATTGTCGTCTATTTTGATATTCCTCAAAATATGCATGTAATCAATTTAGTCATAAAAAATGTCGGAAAAAGTATTGCTACAGATGTGCAACTTACCTTTACCCCTGCTTTGTCCAGCAGCGTTTTCACGGGAATAAATGATACACCATTAATAAAAAATGGTATGCCCTCTTTCCCCCCTAATTATGAAATACAAACACTTTTTGACGGGATAGCTCAACAGTTTGGCAACACTAATTTTCCGATGACCTACTCGGTTGAAGTATCGTTTTTGGGCGGTCTCGTAAAGGAGAGAAGAACGAGCATTCAGACACTAGACCTCTCCATGTTCTTCGGGTTGATGAAAGTGAACGTGAAAGGTATGGATGAATTGGTCAAAGCAGTTGAAGCAATTGGAGAACGCACAGGAAAGATTAATGGCAACTTAGAGGACATATCTGAGAACTTAACAAGCGGCCTATGGATTAAAAACCCAACATTGACCACTTCTGAGGTTAATTCACACCTTAAGTCATGGTATGAAAACGTGTTAGCTAAGCTACAAGAATTTGTTCTACTATGGACATCTGCTTATGGGAAATCCGATGAAAAACAAGTCGATTCATTTCTTACTAATTTACAAAATAAACTCATTCTCATCAGTGGGCAACTGCTAGCAATACTGTCTGAGAATCCTGAGACTGCTTCAAGCGAGGTAAAAGAAGCTATCGCCAGAATTGCAGCTAATCTACAGGATTTAGGGTACAAAAAATTTTACAGAGATGGTGGCGCATCATTAAATGCCTTTGATGCGCTAGGGGATAGTACTGTTCAGGATATTAACTCACTCGTAAAGCAGGTTCTTCAAGAGAAGCAACAGATTGTAAATAACACAGTTGAAGAGCAATTCGATTAACAATAAGCTCACGCTGTTTTCTATCAAGAGGCGCACAATTTATGGTTTCCGGCATCAAAAGAAACCCATCCCCCTAACAAGAGTAGGGGAATGGGTACGCCTTAGATGGTTCTCGCAGCTTCCCGATGTGCTGCAAGCGCCTGGGTATCCAGTTGGTAGTAGATATACATTTTGTATCTCTCTGCATTGACAAGTCCTGCGTTGCGAAGTCTTGCCAGGTGGTAGGAAATAGCACCGTAGCTGATACCTAACACGTCTGCTATTTCAAAAACACACAACCTCCTGTCATTATACTTTTCAAGCAACTTTATTATCCGTTGCCTGGTTGGACTACGCAGAACAGAGATCCGCTCTGCCAATGCTTCTGCCTGGTCTTGGGATAGAGCAATGGTGAAATTACGTAGCGGTTCACCACCTTTACGGGTTAAGCTTTCTTCCATGTTTTCTCTCCTGAGAAATATACTCGCTGGTAGACAGCACAACTTTCATTAATGCAAAGGCAACACAACAACAGATGGGAAGCAGCATATCCGTTGTGTGCCGCTGCCGGAGAAGTATAGAAACTCAGCAGTTCTAATGCAAATGTGAAGGGATGAAATGAAAATCTCTGCTATAATTTCCCTGTATGTGTGGTCGCTATGCAATCCCTGACCCTGCTGACATTCCCATCCGCTTTAAAGCGACTCGCACAGGCTATGATCTGAAGCCCCGCTATAATGCCGCTCCGAGTGAAGATATGCCTGTTGTAGTCAATGTTGGTGAAAATCATGTGGAAATGATGCGCTGGGGACTGGTGCCGTTCTGGGCGAAAGACATAAATATTGGCTACAAGATGATTAATGCCAGAGCGGAAACCTTGCAGGTCAAGCCGTCATTCAGAAAGGCGTTGTCATTACAGCGTTGTATTATCCCGGCTGGCGGGTTTTTTGAGTGGAAGCAAATAGACAAAGAGAAAGTACCCTACTATATTTACCTGAAAAATAAGGAACTGTTCGGCTTTGCCGGACTCTATGACGTGTGGCATGACAAGCAGGGGAAAGAACTAAAAACTTACACCATTATCACAACAGAGCCGAATGCGCTTGTGGAGCCAATTCATAATAGAATGCCTGTGATGCTTGAGAAAGAGGATGAAGCAGAGTGGTTAAATCCCGATGAAACAGAACCGGATAGGCTTGTTAAGCTGCTGCATCCATATCCTGCTAGCGAGATGGAGGCATACCCTGTCTCACGGTTGGTCAATGCTCCGAAAAATGATACGAAAGAAGTGATCGAGTCTGCAACTAGCCAGGGCTAGTTATTAGTTAGTTGAATTAAACAAAGACATTTTAAAGATTTAACCTCGCTTGGTCACCTTCGATTTGAAGCGCCTGTAACTCAAGCGAAGTTGGCCTTTCCACTTGTGATCCATGACGGACGAAAATATCACCTTGCTCAATTCGTTTCCTGTCACCAGTTGAACTTGCTACGCTATAAGGTAACTTCCTTGGTTCTCTTAACACTTCGAGCATTCCTACTGAGCCTTCTCGGTAGTCAACAACCTCATATTGCACATCTACAAAAGGAGTTGTATACATTGATAACACCTGCTCAAAACGATCCTGATTTAAGCGTTGGTCTGGTGATCCATAATAGACATGTGAATTGTTTTCAAAACCGATAATTAACCAATGGCGTCCGCTCGCCTTTGTATTTGCTAAGCTCAAAACATCTTTTATAAACTCTGCTTTTTCGTCGGCTGTATCAAGATGAAGTTCTCTTTTGAAGTCGACGCTCGTGGTTTCCCATTCTGCGACGAGTCCGCCGATAAACCTAGACATCAAGGTAAACCCTCGTCTCTTTTCCCAGACAAGTCCCTTATAAGTAGCCTCAAGTTTAAAAGTATTTCCCAGAAAAAATACTCCAGTGATATATCCCCACTGTTTCAGTTCTGTTGCAACATTATGTAATTGATAATCAGTCCACTCTTCTAATTCAGCGCTCACTTTCTGATTTTCAACTGTTTCTAACCATGCATGATTGGTATCGGCACGAGGACTTAACTGATTGATAACAGAAAGGAGTTGCGCATGTTCTACATCTATTTCTTCCTGGCAGATTGCAAACCATTGTGGTAACGGGTCTCTAACATGCTTCCGGCCAAGTCTTGAAACTTTCCAATGAGACTGTGACCTTGCGTTGAATTCAATGAAACCAGCAGCCTGCAAGTTTTGGATAGCATTGAGCATACCAGTGTAGTATGTAGATGTGTGGTACTTTTCTTGTCTTCTGAAATCTGCAATACCTAGTTTAGTGGACAGTGCTTGAGATAGCTCAAACTCATCCACTCCGATTGAGCGAGCTTGCGGTGAGGTGCTCGTGACCTCAATGCAAGTTGCAAGGATCAGATCACACCAATCAATATAGTCCATATCTTAAACTCCATAGTGAGTGCTAAGCTCTTTACTGTCAATTTTGAAGCGTTCCCTCTACCAATATAATTTCCTCCTCCGTCAAGCCGTACAGATCATAGACCATCTTGTCAATTTGATTTTCAGTAACAGCAATCTGTTGCTGGATGATTGTCTTGTCGTGGGGTGTTCTTGTCTCAGCTAAACGTTTATGCAGAGAGAGTATCTGCTCTACGAGTTCTACAATATTATCATGTCGAGTCCTATCGGTCGGGTCGGTGAGGTTGATAGTACGGACAGGCAATGTGCCAAAGTACTGTTTCGTGCATGTAATCCAACCGCCACGGAATTTATTACTAATTAGCCGGAGATTCCAGAAAAGTAACTTAGAATTGACAAGGCCAAGAACATAAAGAGGACTAAGCTGGTTGCTAGTGGTTTTCAAACTCACACTAAATCCGGCACTCGCCATAATGCAGAATTTCTCAGGGTTGATTGGCAAAGGAGCACTTAGCCCCCGGTCGGCTAGGAGCGGTACAAGTAAGTCAGCGTGATCGTGTACACATAAATTCCGGGGAGCACTGTAACCATACCAATGATTGAATTGCTTTCGGTTTTCGAGTCTCTTCCGATTGTGAGAGAGGTAGTTGTAGGCTTTCGGCCATCTACTACGCAAATCTGATTCTTCAATTATTTTATAGCCACTGTCTGACACCTTATAAGGAAAGATGATCCGTTCGTTATTTTTGGGACGGAAATGATAGCGTGTAAAATCAGTTGCATAGAGAGGTTGGCGTAAAATGTCGTCCTCTATTTCAATGAGATCACCACTGCGTGTAACGAGATCGCCGTCGGTATTCAAAAGACAAAAAACATCATCATTTCCGGTACTTGTGCCTCGCGACATATTTGCTGGCAAATCGAGAAGAGGTTTACTAACCGCATGTAACTTTTCTAGCAGGCCTTGCCCTTGGTTGTCCATGAATAACCATGAATCGCTTCCTAATGATTTCGCCGAAATTAACTTCGGCTGGTCTTCAGTCTCATGCAGACGTTCAGGAGGCACTCGTAAGTATCGAATTTTGTTTGGCTGAGTTCGATTAAGAAAGAGTAAACAGGTATAGGTAGTAGCATCATTGAAAACCTGACTATGCCCGAAATCAACGATATGATCGACAACCGAACGCTCTGAGAGAAATGTGCGTAAGGATATCCCATAATCAGTTGATAAAAACTTACTCGGCAGGATGAAACCTAGCTGTCCGGTCTCATTGAGTAGTGTAAAACCACGCTCAACGAATGCGACATAAATATCGTAATTCCCCTTTGCTGCGGCTTTGTAGGCTTTTTTGTAGTATTCCACTTCAAGAGGTGCCCATTCTTTGAGAGCCTGGATACGGATGTATGGAGGATTGCCGATGACTACATCAAAGCCGGGGTTATCTCCTGAAAACGCCTCTGGAAACGCACTCGACCAATCAAACGCATTGATCCGGTATTGCGTCTCCTCATCAAACAGAGGTAGCGTGGGGGTGTTGTAAAAGTTTGAGTCGATGAGTGAGTTACCGCATTTGATATTGTGGTCAAGGTCAGGAAGCGCTCGTTCCTGGAACAAGCGAAGCTGCGAGGTTAGTGATTGGCTGGATTCTCCTTCGAGCACTTTTAGGAGGAGCGACAGTTTTGTCACCTCAACTGCCTGCGGGTCAATATCTACACCATAAATGTTATTCAAAAGAATACGTTTTTTCTCTTGAGTTGTTAACAGCCACAGTCCGCCTGGGCCTTGATACAATTCTTTACGGTGTTTTTCTGGCCCGTCTTCCACGTACCGATCCCGGTGCCAATCAAGTAAATATTGGTATGCGCCAATCAGAAATGTCCCTGAACCACAGGCCGGATCAACAATCTTTATTTTACTAGCACCACCCCTTGGGCCTGGTTTTTTCCCCTCTAACAATTTACTCAGAGTATGCTGAACAATATAGTCAACGATAAAGGTAGGGGTGTAGTAGACTCCTCCGGCTTTTCGGACTTCGGGTTTTTCCTCAATCTGTACCTGATGAGAAGGTGTAAGTTGGATTACCTTTCCAAGGAACTGTTCATATACCTGACCTAATACGCTTGCGGGTAGCGCGGAAAATTCATACGGACTGTCCGGGTAGTAGAGCCGCGTTATGATGTCTTTGAGTGGTTTGTCATCAATAATAAGGTTAGGGGTTAATGTGTCTGGGGGTTCGGGTACGTCCTTCTCTTTTTGAAAGTGAAACAGACCGGAGTTATACCGCTCATCTGCTTCAGTAAAGAGCTTGCAGAGACGTTGATAGACGTTTGTGCCTTTTACCAGTGCTCGTATCCGTTCATATTCCTCAATACCCCGATCCTCACAGATTCGAAGGAAAATAATCCGGTCAATAGTCATCTGGACTGCAAAATTCAATTCACGCTGTGTCAGTTGTTTATTGCGAGCTGCTAAATGACGGGCAAGCATTTCTCGCCAGGACTCGATTTCTTGCAGAAATGCGGTATCTACCTCCGCAGTGCCCCGTTTCCCCCTGGTTGTTTCTGCGTAAGTATCGAAGGATCCTTTTAAAATCGCTTCGCGCGAGAAAACCGATTCGATTTCCTCCCAACGCTCTGGGTACTCCGTGTAGGTTAAATATCGAATCCTAGCAGTTGTTGCCTTATCGTTCCGGTCGGGTTTGACACGGCAATCATAAATGGCTAACTCTTCAAAATCAGAGAGGATACTCAGGGGAAGTTTTGCAGACCACGCGTAGCGCCGGAGTTGGAATGCTGGTTCGCTGGCGTCTTTCAGGTTGGTTGCAGGTTTTTTCGCTTCGACAAAGAATTTGCGGGTGCCACCGATACGGAAACTGTAATCAGGAGCCTTTGTTGCGCCACCAACTTTAATGGCATCCTCGTTAATAACATCTTTATATGCTTCTGCATACCCATGCTTATTATTGACATCCCATCCCAATGCTTCAAAAAAGGGATTCAGAAACTCGACGCGCAGTTGCGCTTCGTTATACTGGTTTGACCGATAGGCAGCGCGATTCCGGTCATATCGATCAATCAGTTCAAGAATTAAATATGGTGCGGCCATCGTACTTCATCCTCACGTTTCCTCTAAATAGGTTGCGTCTGTGCTCGCTTATTATAACGGATAGCTCGGCAGTAGGAAACAAGGTAAATTGGCTTGACTGCTTCTTAGCATGTCACAAGAGAATAACTTGAGCAAATCAATTTCTGTTTTCTAACCTTTTCCTTACATCACACCTTATTTCACTGTTGACAGAATATGTTATCATTACGTACCCTACAGAGAGGGATTAAACATATGAATACCGATTTAACAAAAATCTATGAACAATACCAAGGATTGTGGGTTGCGCTGACCGAAAAGCTAGATAAAGTTATTAGTGCAAACAAAGATATACGCGTTGTGTACAAAGAGGCAACAGAGAAGGGCTATAAAAAGCCAACGCTCTTCAAAGTGCCGCAAAAAAACATCGCATACTTTGGTATCATCTATCACTCATGAGTACCCTCAAGCATAGATTTAAGTATATTAACGCCGGAAAAAGCCTTAAGCCAGTAGTGCCTATCACTCTTCGTTACAATGGAAACGAATTTGATTATATGGCTCTTGTTGACTCCGGTGCTGATTTTAATATCTTTCATGGTGAGTTATCGTACCTTTTAGATATCGACCTCACAAAACTTGAAAAAATACCATTTGTCGGCATACAGCCAGGAGAAGAAATGACTGGGTACGTTGTACCGCTGGAAATTGGGATAGGTGGGAGATTTTACCCTACCCGGTCAGTGATGAGCTTTCAGATTTCTGATAGTGGGTACGGTGTATTGGGGCAATTAGGCTTCTTTGATATTTTTAAAGTCCAGTTTGATCGGATGGCAAAGGACATTTTACTAAAATAACCAGCCTTTAACTTTCATTACTACCGAAAAGTCATGTTGTTATTTTTAGGGAGTCCTACCGAGCCTTGCTTTGACTTTGGCAACTTTTGCAGGTAAGACATACAGGTACTCTAGGATGGTTTCAAGGAAATCCAACATTACTGATACATCCTGGGACGTTACTTCCTCTTCGTCGAAATGTGCACCTAAGTAGGGTATCGCCCCGATTTTAACGTAGGTGTACGCTAAGAGGTGTTTGTTTATATTTTTTGAGCCCAGCCCTCACTACATCATGCAATATTACCTCTTCCGGCTTTCCAGTCATACGAGCTAAGTTTTCTATTTGATTAATGGTTTGCTCATCGAATCCATGGTGCAAAATACTGCTCATAGGAGTAATTAACTCATGGACTTGTAATATTATTCTTAATGAGGTAAAGTACACACCACATTCTCGGACTATTACTTATGTTGGGAGCTTATTAAGGTGAAGCTAGTATCATTTCAAATCAGGGAATGTTTTGGATTTAGAGATACTAAACGTATCGACCTACAGGATCCAACAAATCTCATCTATGTTTTGGGTCGAAATAGTTCCGGTAAAACTTCCTTTCTTACCGCTCTAGCGTATTTCGCACCTCAACTAACGCCTGAATCATACCCGAACTTTGCAAATTTCGATCCATCTTCTCAGGCACCATACCTACTTGCAGAATATAAAGTAGGAAAAAGCGATTTTACGTTAGATACATTTATCTCAGCGTTTCATTCAGAATTGGACACATTAAACCAAGGATTTGGCATAACATTTGCAAGCAATGAATATCAACGATATAAGGAAGAGCTATCTAAAAAGTTACTTGCGTTATATGAAGTTCTTTTTAAAAACGCAGCAAGTAAAGGTCGTTTATGGGTTATGCGAAATGGAGCAGGGGATTATCAGTTTTCGGAGGAACCAAATTTCAAAGACTCCCAGCGCAAAGAGCAGCTTTCCAAATTGCTGACTGATTTACCTGGCGAACTCGCTCTACAGATAAATGAGAGCGGACAATTAAACACTGGTGGGAGTTGGAACCAATTTACTCAGCTAACGGCTGAAAAAATCGAAAATTTGCTTGTAAAACAGTTGCCTGTGATTACCTGGTTCAAAGAAGCGTATGCTCTCCTTGATGTGTTGCCCAATATTATCAAAGTCGAACATCTTACCAGTAGTCCGAACCGATTGACTAACGAGTTAATCAAATTTCTTGGTAAGACCAAGCTGGAGCGTTTGCTCAAGGGACAGAATCCGCAGAAGCGACGCGAAATCCTGAGCGAGTTACAGGAAAAGATCAATGTTCTCATGCAAGAAGTGAACAAAAGTCGTGAACCGGGAACAGAATTACTGGCTATTGACTTGTCACAGATGGAGGGGTTGCAGGTGACAGTGATGGCTGATGGCAAATCATCCTTCTATCGCCACTTGAGCGATAATACCAAACTTCTTTTCGCGTATCATCTCTACAGTATTACCAATAAACCCAGTGGTAATATTCTTCTATTTGATGAACCGAATGTTGGCTTCCATGCGACTGCTCAGGAACTGCTTCTAAGATTTTTACACGGTCTTACAGTTGAAGGAAATTTAGTTATTGTCTCAACCCATTCAGAGCATATGATTGATCCTGATCATCTCACTAACGTGCGATTGATGACAGCAGATGACGATGGATATTTAAGTGTTCGTAACAAGTGGTATGCTCAGACGACTGGCTCTGGTGATTTTCAGGCACTCCGCCCAATTCTCGATGCTATTGGTATAAGATATGGTATGAATCGCTTGACTATTCGCGATAAGGTAATCGTTACTGAGGGAGTTACTGAACTGCTTTATCTGCAAGCGTTCCGCCAAATACTCGGCTATGAGTGTGAACTTCATATTGCGCCTGCGACAGGAGATGAGACCATTTTACCTGTGGTAGCCCTTCTCATCTCGCAAGGATTGCGCTTCAAAGTTGTAGTAGATACAACTTTACATGGCAAGAGTATCAAAGTTAAGCTCCGAGAGGGATATGGAATTCCTGATGTCTCAATATATGAGGTGGGAGTGCCTGCTGAATTTTCTCAGGCAAAGGGATCGGGTATCGAGGATGTCTTCTCCAAGTCCGGCTTTACCAAACTACTTGCTAATACAGAAAATGTACCAGGCACTGAATTTGAAACGATGTCCAATAGTCAGTATATGAAAAAGCGAGAAGTTGTACCAAAGCGTGTTGTAGCTCACGAATTCAATAAAAATGTTACCAATTTCAATAATGAAGATTTTGATGAAGAAACGATTGCCAACATGCGTCGCATACTCGACTTCTGTACGAATGATGACTGGTTTCTCCCAGTTCAATATAGTTAGAATCAACATTGTCTCATATACGAAGGTATTTGAGACAATTCAGGTATTAAGTGCAATAAACGTATGGTGAGCAGGGGTGGTAGTATCAAAACTCATCTTACAATCAATGTCTTACCCCTTGACATTATTGTTGAGTTTTGAGATAGTAGAGGAGATATGACACTCCCGGAACAGAAGAAAAAACTCCTCAAAGCAAAAATTGCTGTTGCCCTCCAAAGTGAGTTGGGAAGAGTCCCCAAGACCGAAGAGATAGACCAGGTTTTTTTATTATCCAGGGTGATGTATAAGGCAGTGTTGGGGCTGCATTTCAATCGTCAAAAGCAAAAGAGGAATGGGCAACTGGCAATTTTTTAACGACGATACAATACACCTATATGCTCATTGGCTATGCTCGCGTCTCTACCTCAGATCAGACCCTCAACCTCCAACAAGATGCATTAGAGAAGATCGGCTGCGTAAAGATATTCACGGATGTAATCAGTGGATCAACAACGGAACGCACAGGATTGGACGAAGCACTCTCATATGTCAGGGAAGGGGATACCCTGGTGGTGTGGCGGCTGGATCGGCTGGGGCGGTCGCTCAAACACCTCATTGAAACAATCACCGCTTTGAATAACCGGAAGATTGGGTTTAAGAGCATTCAGGAAAACATTGATACTACAACCAGTGGCGGAAAGCTGATCTTTCATATCTTCGGCGCATTAGCAGAATTTGAACGGGATATTATCAAGGAGAGGACAAAGGCGGGGTTGCAAGCTGCACGAGCGAGGGGTCGGCTGGGAGGCAGACCAAAAGCATTAACCGATAAGAAACAATCTATGGCGCAGGCACTTTACAACGATAAATCCAACTCCATTGCGGACATTTGCAAAACACTCAACATCTCACGGGCTACGTTGTATCGGTATATTCAAGCACAGAAACAGAAGTAATCTACGTGGCTGCTGGTGACAGCCACGTTGGTACTACCCCAACAGACGGATGCAGATTCCGCCTGCAGCATGGTGGGATTTACAAAGATGAGTAGAAATGCTGAATAAATTACAAAAAATATGTTATCCTTTTATTAGAGTAATCAGGTTTTGATTACTTGTTTTCTCTCCAAGGGCAACGAGGATTGTTTGTGTTTTAAGGTTATTAGATAGACATTGACCAAAAATATTTGGGAGGAGCAATATGACGAGTGCACAGGCTTTATACGAGTTGACCCATCCAGTATTTGCTGAGGCCCAATCACGTCCGGTCCGTTTTACCAAGGTAGAGGTGATTAACCCTACGCTGGACAAAAAGCTGAAAGGTCTAACTCTAGGCATCCCCGGTTCTTTGATCTTATTTATGGCAAGGAAAGGCTCAAATACTCTCGATGAGCTTCGTGCAGCCTATAGGGAGGGTGGGACTCGTCTGGTAGAACTAAGCGAGAGAGTAGTCGAACAGTATAAAGGTAGAGTGGAAGTCTCCGTGGAGGAAGCAGTCCAGGCAACAATTCGTCAGCCTGTCTTCGCTGACCTCCTTTATGGCGGTGCTACCCTTGCTCACGGTTTGTTTATGCCTGATGACCTCGATGTGGCTCTTCTCGCTTTGGCCTACAACGGTGGGCGACTTGCAAGTGGCGGACTTAAGTTGGCTGAGCGCTATCGGGAAGATTCTAACGCAGCTTTGGAAGCTTTCATAGTACGGACAGATCCTCCCTTAACTGCAGCAGAAAGAGCAGCATTGGCAAAAGTACCGTCGGATCAGTTCATCAATAATGTTCTTGCAATAGAATGTGATACTACATGGTGGGCTGTAGCTTTTGCTACTGTTGGTGTAGCGGCCGCTATCGGCACCATAGCTGTTGCAACAGCTGTTGCAACGATATCTCCAGTCCCGATAAATGAGACGCACCTATCCGAGGAAGCTCTCATAGAACTCGACCCAAGAGCATCTGCTCGAAGGCTTCTAGAGATACGCCGCGAAGCACTTTTAGGTATGAGCCGTGGTTAGTATTACCTATATAGGCGAATTTTTGGTAATTTGCTTTTTCGGCATTTGGACGCTGTTGTCCTTGCTCGTTCTCTTTCCGAAGTTCAAATTACATCTTCGTAAGAGGGATTGGTTTTTACTCGTTCCAGAGTGGCGTTTTTTCGCACCTCGACCAGCGCAAACGGATTTCCACCTTCTCTATCGAGACAGGTTCCCAGATGGAAGCGTCACTGAATGGACCGAGGTCCAGCTTGTTAACGAGCGTGGATGGGGATGCGTCATCTGGAATCCGAGGAAAAGAAGGAGTAAAGCGTTGTTCGATGTTGTTCTCGAACTCTTTTCACTTGCTACGTTACTGGACCAGGCTCAGGTATTCTCAACTGCTTATTTGACATTGCTGAACTACATCTCGAATCTGCCAAGGTCAATCTCTCCAGAATTTACCCAATTCCTTCTTATACAATCTTACGGAAGCTCCCAAGAGAAGGAGCCAGACGTCATGTATCTTTCAAAGCTTCACTTATTATGATACCTGTACTGAATCAACAAACAGCCATTATCTGTATTACAAAGCTTGGGGCATTTGCCCTTCTGATCTCTTGCCTAGAATATTTGACCCAAACCAAGCTTCTAAAGGATGATGGGCTTATGAGTTGGAGTGTGGGCAGACTTCGAGCCGCTCTACTTATTAAAGGACCCTTTGGAACAGCTCTTAATTGGATATCATCTTACCCAAACGTGCTAGGTCTATTAATACTTCGGAGCGTCCTCGCCTCGGTAATTTTGCTTGGTCCTTCCACAATTGTAATGAGTCCTTGGATCACCGGTTCCATCGCTTCTCTCACATTGCTATTCATAATCCGTACCAGTTACGGGCATGATGGCACGGATCAAATGCTTCTGATTGTGTTCATTGGGCTAGCCATCTCTGAGATCGTAGGAACCGTTCTGACTCTAAATGCATATCTGTGGTTCTTGGCTTTTCAGTCGTGCTTCTCCTATGGCACTGCGGGCTTTGCAAAAGCATCAGCGAAAGGTTGGCGTGATGGTACTTACTTAATCGGTATTTGCAGTACTCGTATATATGGTAACACGGCCATTGGGTCCTTTCTCAACTCAAAACCAGTTCTAGCCAAATGGCTTGCATGCCTAGTGATCGTTTGGGAATGCTCCTTCCCGCTGGTTCTTCTTCTCCCGCTTCCCCTAGCGCTGGTAATTCTCGGTGGAGGTGTTCTCTTCCATTTGATAAACAGCTACATAATGGGCCTCAACACGTTCCTGTTAACATTTTTATCCACTTATCCAGCAATCCTTTACTTTATTCAGACACGCGGTTGGTAACTAGACACAGGTCTTTGCACGTCATCTTCCGCTGCTATCAGGCAGAGCCTGTTCTAGTACAAGTCCCTACAAGATTGAACACTGATAAGTCTCCGTCCCTGCTTCTATTGGTATTGGCGGATTGTACAATCGTCTGAAGCCTTTGTAGAGGATTGCTAGGGTACTGAGCTTCTCTGACATGGGAAAAAGTCGGGAATAGGTGGAAAAAGCATCAGTTTGGTCTCTTCACCGGTGAGCTTATTGAATTCCAGGGTCACGATCAGTAGATCGCCTAGTTTGCTCGCGTACTGGCGAATGTCGTTCCCGGAAAAGGTCAAGGCTTGGTTCTGGTTGGGACCTTGATAGCGCATCGAGTAAGTCGTGACTAAGTCAGGTAAAATGACATAACTATAGGTGATCTGCATCCTATCACCTGCGAACTCACATCGTGTTTCGTTTCCTCCTATTGGAGGTGGTTCTCTATTGTGTTGGGTCATGATGGATTCCTCCTCGCAATTGGTAAACCGCGCAAAGAAGCCAGCAACAATAGGTGTGCGAAAATATTTACTGATGTTATCAGTGGGTCAACAACGGAGCGACAAGGACTGGACGCCGCACTCTCATATGTCAGGGAAGGGGATACGCTGGTTGTGTGGCGACTGGATCGGCTGGGGCGGTCGCTCAAACACCTTATTGAGACAATCACTAAACTCAATAACAGGAAGATCGGGTTTAAGAGTGTGCAGGAGAATATAGATACCACAACCAGTGGGGGAAAGCTGATCTTTCATATTTTCGGTGCATTGGCAGAATTTGAGCGGGATATTATCCGGGAGCGAACACACGCAGGGTTGCAAGCTGCACGGGCACGAGGGAGACTAGGTGGGAGACCGAAAGCATTAACTGATAAGAAACAATCTATGGCGCAGGCACTCTACAACGATAAATCCAACTCTATTGCGGACATCTGCAAAACACTGAATATCTCGCGGGCTACGCTGTATCGGTATATTGAGGTCAAACATCAGAAGTAATCTTGCAAGTGGTGGTTGGTGGTAGCAACGATGTACTACCATATACTGGCTACTGGGCAGCTTGCATAAAAAGTGATGGGGTAATTTGTGTGATCTACCTGTAGCATCCTGGATGGAAGAGGCGTGCAATTGTTCCATAAAATGCACCGAACAGGAAACTGTTCATAGATTAAACGTTTAGGAGCATGAATTGATTACTTTTGACGGTTTTGACGAGCTGCATCGAAACATCGACCAACTGCAACAGAACATCGGAAGTCTGGCAAGCAAACCCGAGGTTTCGTATAATGAACTCTTTCCCACAAGTTTTATGACAAGGTTCTCTAATTTCACATCATTTGACGATATGTTGGCAAAGAGTGGATTCAAACTTGATACCATGGATGACCTTGCTAATATTCCAGATGTAGCATGGGATGTATACATTGCTTCCACTACTCGCTTTGCGAACTGGAAAGAGATGCTAAGGAAAGCATTTGAGGAGTACGGTCAGAAAAAGATTGAGATATAGGGTTCTACTTGGATTCATCCATAAATATACGTTAAGAAATGAACGTCTCACAACCTTGTGTCAATCGGTTTCAGTGCGCTGCTCTTCCTGTTGCCGTGCGATCTGCTTTTCTACTCTTTCAACTGCGTGCTCGTTAGGGAAGCAAGCGATAGTTGTTTCGTAGCTGACGACTTTTATGATTGATTCACTGTCCTGGTGGATGAGGTTTGCTACGTAGAGCGCGTACTGTTGGGTGTCGGCCTGAATAGGTTCAATCCATGCGCCTTTGTCAGTTGAAGTGTAGGGTGGTTTCCAGATGTAGATGCTGAATGGGTGGGTCACGATGTCTTTTCCTCTGTGTTATGTAAAGCTGTTGTATTGAAATAAACGTGGGGTGATGCTTTTTTTGTTCTCTCGCACACCGTTTTCGTATTCGACGCAGGAAGCATTTGTTGGGGGATTGGGAAGTGAGCCAAGAAAAAGAGCATAGTATTCTAAGTATGTTTCTCATATAATAAACGGAATTGCTCTGCATTGAAGGTTGAGCGGTCTGGCCTTCTGGTTATGAAAAAAAACATTCTATTTTTTATTGTCCTCGTTCTGCTGTTTGCTGGTGTTGGATTTGTGCTCTTACTACTTCTTTTTAATAAACGTAGCATCGAGAAGAAAGTTAATTACGCATATGCAACACCCCCACCGACACTCTCTCTGGTAAAAACAGGTCCAAGTGATGCACACACAATGCCAATATCGTTTCCGGCCTTTCATATGTCCTTCCGCGTTCCCAGTGACTTAAAAACGAATGAGGAAATTGACCCGACATCTGAAGATACGCAAATCGGCTCCAATTTTATCGCCCTTTACACTCCGGATACTGTCATAGATCCTCAAAAACACACGCCATCGAAAGGTGCAAAACTCTCCATTAATGTGGTAAACACAAAGAAAGATTTTACCAGTGAGGAAAATATAGTCCCTACGACAAGCATTAAAGAAGCTGGCACTGATCTATCTGTCATTCCCGCACATAGCGCCTTACTGAATGCGCAAAACATGAAGATCTACTCATTTCCCTCCGGCGGGTCCGCAAGTAATAGTACCTGGGTTTACAGTGCTGAAGCACAGATAAAAAACAGCGAGGATATGCTTGATATCACATTCTATTGTGTAGACTATTCTAATCGCAAAGCATCCCCGGTATGCCAGAAGGTACTGAAAGAAATCCTGCCGACAATAGGTGTTATTAAGCAACCTACCCCAAAGGTAAAAAAGTCCTTGCAGAAGTAATGGATAAAATGAGGGCGCTGCAATCGTATGGCAAATCAGAAACAAATCTATAAAGAACTAGAACTAACCTACCGTGAGGGGAAAGATCATTGGGGGAAAATTAATGTATCTGCTGTTAATCGTGACATTATAGCACTTGTAAAGCTTGTTCCCCACAAAACAATTCTTGAAGTCGGGTGCGGGAAAGGGACGCTCACGAAAGACCTGGTAAAAATCGCAGATAAAGTAACAGCAATCGATGTTTCTCCGACTGCCATTCATGCGGTAAAACAAGTAGCTCCCCAAGCGGAAAGTCTCATAGCAAGCCTGGAAGATTTTACGAGTCCTGAAGTCTTTGATGTGATTATCTGTGCTGAGGTCTTGTACTATATAAAAGACAGACAAAAAGCAATAAGAAAGCTGCGAGAACTTGGCAGATATCTGGTTACATGTCACTTTATTTTTAGCCCGCGTCAGGTGGGATTGGGGAGTATTATGTATGAGATTCTTCTTTTGCAGTTTAAGATGATAAAAATCATTCCTTACTTCAAACTCCGCAGGCTCGAACTGAATTTTCGTATTTTGAGAAAGTTATCCTAGCCCTCTATCAAGGTGTCAGGAGTTGGTCATTTTTTCTGCATCACTATATAAATTTCAATTGGGTTACGTTAACAGGCTTTTCGTGTGAAAAGTCGTGACAGAGAAAGAGTGGTTGAAGTGGGGTGTGATTGCAATAGTGCTGTACTGCGCCAATATGATATAAGGAAAATTTCCCGGCGACCTTTCTTATTGTGCTTTAATTTCAATCGCCATTGCAACAGAGGTGCCTGATTCACTGCCCCATGTCCAATTTACAGCCGTTTGGTTTTTAGCATATTCCACATCAAATGCGTAGTTGCTTGAAACGGAGATATTTACAAGTTCAGTAAAGTTTGAACCCTTGGTAACAGTTATACCGTCCGACCACCGAACGGCTCCATACGCCATGTTATTTGAACTACCTAAAGCAGAAAGCGTTGTAGTAATACCTGTTTGTGTTCCTGTTGCTGTGTTGAATTGATTCTGTACTATTGCCCCTGAACCGTGCGTACCAGATGTATCGGTTCCGGTAAATTGGTCTACTGACCATGCATTAGAATCAACATTTGTACCACCATAGCTAATAGTCAAAACCCCGCTGCCTGGTGATGCCGAAAGATCACGAAGCATTGTGATACGTCGGCCACCGTCCGCAGACGCATTTGTGGCTATTTGTGTCCACGTCCCTCCTGCTCCAGATACTGTAGGAGTTGGCGCAGTAGCGCCTGTGAGGCGAGTTTCAACAGTGACAATTACTAGTTTATTTGCGCTAGGTGAAATAGAAGCAGTTGTATAACTTGATTGGCTGGTTTCTGAGTGACCGCTTGTAAGGTTTGCTACGGTAACTCCCGAAGGTTTAAATGATGCGCCGATTACAGCCCAATCAGAACTTGCGCCGATCGTGAAATCTGTCGAATAGCTGCCGTGCGCAGAAACACGGTCTTCCGTGTAGAAGCGTTCATGGTTCGCTGAGTCGTCCTGATGGTTTTCTACGGTATAACCGCCTCCGGCAGTCGGGGTGCTGTTGTTGCCATTGTCATCAGCTCCTACGGCAAAGTAGAGTTCATTATCTGGTGTCGTGGTGAGGGTTCCGCCATTAGGTGTCGTGCTTGCACCTGTATTGGATGTTACTTGGTCAAGTGGAGATGTTGTACTTAATCCTGAATATTCATAAATCCCGATATTCCCGACACCTGAAGAAAAAGTAACAGTGACTGTTGTTGCGCCTGCTGCGACATTTTTCGCATAGTAGAGCTGTGTATAATCGGTAGCTGTGTTCGCATGCTGCGCTGATGTGACTGCGGTGTATGTGTTCCCTTTGTTATCAGTCACGCTTGAGACTGTTGAGTTCCATTGCGTGATCGCGACAAGAATGAGATTACCCGAGGTAACATCTGAAGAAAAGGTTGCCGTATTTGAGCTTGTCTGGAAGTTTTTTTGCACCAGAGAGGGCGTTGAAGATCCGGTTGTGCCTGCAGGTCTGAGAGCAATCAAGTGAGTAATGTTCGTGTTTGATCCTCCGTTGTGTGATCCGGAAACTGTACCAGTGGCTCCGGTGGTTGGGTCAATCTTATCAGACATCTCAGAAGTGGTCGATGAGGTACTTGTGGTGCTCCATTCTTCTTGGAACCCCGTTGGAACATTAACTGTGGTTGGCACAGTGATACCAGTTGCATAGACTAACATGTCATTAATGTCGGTCGTCGTGACGCCTGAATTGGAAACAGTGCTTGTTGAGGAATTATATTGCGCATTGCTTGCATCGACCGGGTTTGTCGTATTCACGCCACTGTAGCTGGCAATGCCTCCTGACGCTTCACCGGATGTGCTGAAGCTCCACGTATAACTTGCTGGTTCGGATGAACCTGCTGATTTCCAGTATGTTGCTGTTGATATGGATGATGGACTATCCTGCCGCTTTATCAATGTCCAACCCGTAGGAACAGTAATAGTATTGCCAGCGGTATTCACTATCACGTGGGAAACCATGATATCTCCATTTGTCGTGCCTGTTGGTTTATTAATGACCAGAGTAGAGCTTCCACCTGCATTATTGCCAGACGACGCAGCTCGCAGGGAAATACCGACTGTTGGTCCGGCGGGTTTGAATGATGCTCCAATAACGGCCCAGTTGGAACCAGTGCCGATAGTAAAGTTGGTTGCATAGCTTCCATGTCCAGAAACGCGGTCTTCAGTGTAAAACCGCTCATTATTAGTAGAGTCGTCCTGATGGTTTTCTAAAGTATAGCCGCTGCCAGCAGTCGGGGCACTGTTGTTGCCGTTGTCATCAACACCTACTGTAAAGTAGAGTTCATTATCAATTGCTGTGGTGAGCGATCCTCCATTAGGCGCTGTACCTGATCCTGTACTTGAAGTTACCCGATCAAGGGGTGAGTTTGTATCAATTCCTGAATATTCATAAATACCAATGTTTCCGGATCCTGAAGCAAAGGTAACAGTGACTGTTGTTGCACCCCCTGTAGCGTTTTTCGCATAGTATAACTGTGTGTAGTCAGTAGATGCATTTGCATGCCGGGCAGCAGTCACTCGCGTATAGACATTACTGTGGTTATCAGTCACGCTTGAGACAGTCGAGTTCCATTGCGTGATCGCGACAAGAATGAGATTACCCGAGGTAACATTTGAAGAAAAGGTAGCGGTGGTCGCATTAACCTGGAGGTTCTTTTGCACAAGAGTGGGGGTCGTCGCAGTTTCAATTGTAAAGGTTTTCGTGTTGTGGGCTTCAGTGAGTCCTGCGCTGTCAACTGACCAGTAGACAATAGTATGGTTTCCTGCACCTGAGACAGTTAATGCGGAAGAATAGGTTTGCTGTGAGCCACTGTCTAAGGTATAGTATGTGTTGGAAACACTAAACCCTGCAGACGCTGTTGCGGAAAGGGTCACAGTCACCGGATTAGCATATGTTCCATTGGCATTCGGGGTTGGGGAGAGTGTTGCTGTGGTGACAGGTGGTGCATAATCCGTAACTGAGCTTCCAGTGAGGGTATAGCTTGGAGAAATCTGTTGGACATTTGTCCCGTCGCCGTTCACGTCAACTGAGAGCACAGCGCTGGTCGTGGCAAGGTTCATTGATGCAGCAGTGCTGGCTGTTTGGGACACGCCGAAAAATAACGTCTGTTGCGTAAGCTGATCGTTTGTATAGTTTTTAAGCTTCAGATCGAAGTGGCCTGCGGCCAGTGCTGTGGTTTTGATATTGTATTGGCCACCGGATGGAAGATAAATGAATTTTGAGTCTCCCAGTTCATAATATTCTGAGCCAGGGATATTTTGCTCATAAGTGCCATCGCTTTTCTTTCCTGTGTGGTTATTCGAGTTATCATATGCATCAAGCTGTGTCGGGCTTTGGACGGAAACCGTCTGTCCATTAACTGAAAACGGGGTTGTCTGGATGCCGGAAACAAGGCCTGTCTGACCATTAAGAAGGTTGTACGCCATATAGAGCGCCGAACCGCTTGCAACAAGCCCTCCGTGGTCTTCCTTAGCGTAGAACACGTTACTAGTATTGTTTAATGTTGCGCTGAGTAATGGTACAGTGCCGTCTCCATTTGTTGTTCTCACATCAGTTTTTATATCGGCAAATGGTGGAGATATATAATCAAATATTTGTCCGAATGTTGAAAAACCTGATCCTGCAAGAAGGTATATTTTTACCCCGTTGGAAGTTGAGTAAGTTGAGTCAAGATTGGAGTGAAACGAGTCTGCTGTATTGAACACAGTCATATTTTTGTGAAAGTATGAATCAAGTAACGTGTGAAGGCCATCGTAACTTAATGGCCCCAACATATTGCCGTAATACATAGTATCGTTATACGGGTATAAGTTAGGATAGAGTGTGTAGTAGAGTTTGCTGGGGAGGAGTTCAAAGTTTGCTGTAAAATTTTGGACGAGTGCATTTACCTCATTTCCGTCAATAATACAAACGAGATTAAGTGCTTTTATACATCCGGGATAAAGCAGATGCGCTAGAGCATCTATTGAACCTGCATGTGGTGTACCAAGTTCCACCAATGTATTTATCTTTTGTGCTCTAGTTGAATCACTAATATATTTCCGCGCAACCAAACCGCCCATGCTGTGGGCCATAATATTTGCTTGTGTCGTTCCCGCGCTTGCTGTTGCCTGGTTAATTAAATTATCTAATGCAGTCATGTTACCTGCGAGGTCTTTACGCCAATCATAGGCGAAAATGAATAGATTTGTATTAAGGGTATAGCGCCCTTCTAAATATTGAAGCGTATCATGATAACCTATATTCGTACCCAACAGCGGAATTTGTGCGTCCACAATTGAACCATTCTTCAAGACAACATGGGGGTAAACCGGCGTCTGACCATCACTTTGTAGTCTGGATACATCAAGATACTTACTCCCACAGGGTGCATAATTCGTTAAAAGTTTATTGAGATCGAACCATGCTATATCTCCCTGGTTATACGAAAAATTCGTGCCTGGATTTAGACAATTTCCTATTCCCGGATAAAATGTCTGATCTACGGTAAGATTACTTCCCTCAATTCCGGGAATAAGAATGAGGGGAGGTCTAGGGGGAAGATTAACTCGTCCGATCTTACTTGAAGTGTGATCTGTGAACCAGATATTGCCGTCAGGACCGATAGTGATGCCGTCCCCATTATTAACATTGGAAATAGAAACAGAATATTCTGTGATAGTGCCGCTTGGGGTGATCTTCCCGATCTTGTTTCCACCTTCTGTAAACCAGAGATTGCCATCAGGGCCGGAAGTAATTTGGCCAGGCACATCATTATTAGGCACTGTATATTCAGTCATGGTGCCGCTTGGGGTGATCTTTCCGATCAGCGATGTGACGCCCGTTCCCGCGCATTCCTCTGTGAACCAGAGATTGCCATCAGGGCCGGAAGTGATGCCTCTGCTAATGCAGGAGGGATCACTTCCGGACATGGAATATTCTGTGATAGTACCGCTTGGGGTGATCTTTCCGACCTTGTTTACATTAGTGTTAGCGTTATTCGCTGTGAACCAGAGATTGCCATCAGGGCCGGAAGTGATTCCGTAATTGTCAGTAACGTCGGATAAGGAGTAATGCGTGATGGTGCCGCTGGTGGTGATTTTCCCGATCGAGGTAGTTTCTGTGAACCAGAGATTGCCATCGGGGCCGGAAGTGATATTATTGAAGGAACTGCCAGTATTATAACCGGATAAGAAATATGGGGTGAAGGTTCCGCTGGGGGTGATTTTTCCAATAAAGTATCCTCCGCTGAACCAGAGATTGCCATCAGGGCCGGAAGTGATTCCGTCACTTATACGATCGGCTGGTAAGGAATAAGTGGTGATGGTTCCGCTGGGGGTGATTTTTCCAATCTTCGAATAGTTATTAGTTTCTGTGAACCAGAGATTACCATCGGGTCCGGAAGTGATGCCGTAATTGTTACCATCGCCGTTGGGAAGTGAAAATTCATTAAAAGTCGGATCAGCATGTGCTTGATCGTGGAAATGAGGAAGAACAAGAGCAAAAAGGATACTCAGGAAAAAAAGAGGCAGCAGTTTTAATATTTTCACAATATTATCTATTAAATCCTGCCTATATCATCATCTTAGACATAAGTATTTATGAAATGCAAGAGGTAAAATAATAGAATGTTGTAAAAGAGTAATATTATTGTTAAAATGTAAAATTACTTAATTATGATTATATCTGACGACGCTTTCCCAGGTCTTGCCCCCTTGTTTATTATTGAAGTTTTTCTACCACTCACGCTTGGTTTTTTAATTCTGTTCTTCGTTTTACTATTTTTCTTTTCAGTAGGAAATAAAAGGAATAAATTCTATATGCGATCTAAGTGGAAACGGCTTTTGACTGCTTTTCTCCTTTCAATTATTCTGTGTCCTATCCTCTTTTATGTCTATGTGGTAGTATTGCAAATATCCACTGGTGCGGTTCAACTCAGATAAATAATTCCATTTTTAGATCAACATTCTATTGGACGCAAGGTAAGAGGTGAAAGGAAAACGTATGGTTCAAAAAAGCATATAAAAATTGGGGGCTTGTGTATTCTGGAAGGTATCTCCATTAAGCCCTGTTCCGCAGTTCCGCAACCTTATGCCAAGGAAACGGGCTTTTTCCTGGCGGCTTCTCTTCGTCTTCGTACCGACTCGTCGGGTGGCTGCATTCTGTGGTATGGTGGTGTTTCATCACCTTGATTGCCTCAATCACGATAAATGCGTCTTCAGCGTCATATAATGTCCGGGCGAACTTCAAGCTGTGTGCTCTGTGGAAACTGATGGTAAGTGTATGGGGGTTATCTTTGCTGTTGAAAAATCGTGTCGCTGTGTTAGGATTGGCTTCATCATTTCGTTGATCCGGGTCATTGAATGTTTTGAGGATATGTCCTTCGCTCACGTCCATATCTTCCAGGTCTAAATCGGCGCTGGGTAAAAGTATGATGTCCCTTTCAGTAAATCGGTAGGACATGACACGAGTATGGCAAAAGCAGGATCGGATGGCAAGGGGAAAAGGTAGAGCAACGTTATGTTTCCTCAATAACAAGAATAATCAGTTTTTGTCAGCTACCATTTTCTGGCAGATGCTATATACGCATTTTGCTTGATAGCTTTTCTGCACTGCCGTTATTTGTTCTGAGCAGTGAGCCGGGACCATTGGACATTCTATTGTGCCTCGGCATAAAGTTTGTCTCTAGTTAGCTAACCATGAGGCGTTTACTGCCTTCACTGTGCTTAAACTATAGTTCGCACACTTACTTCCTTCACAACAAAGTAACGAAGACGTGTCTAAAAGCGCACAGTCGGCGTCGGAGCTACAAGCATATTGAGTGCTTGTAGTTGACGGGTGTGCCTGCTTCTGGGTTATTGCCGCTTGCTGGTGTAAGGTATTCAAGACGTAAAGTACACCGATGACAAGAATGACTGCGCCTATCAGAACAGCGATACTGATAACAGGGTGCACTGACTTGTGGAGCTTGGTCGCAAGAGTTTGTTTTTTCATAAGTAGTACAAGCGTGGCATACAGATATACTTATTGGCAAGAGGTATTTTTCTGGGGCTGGCGTCGCGTGAGATCTTCTTCAACATAGGAGAGTGTTACTTAAGGTAGAGTTTGGTACAGAATTCCTGTTCCATCACCTTTCCGCTTCCCTGTAACTTTCGCTTTTTCTCCATGAGGCGTTTATCGTGCTCCCTCCTTCTCTGCCGGACCGCCTCTAACACCTTTTTCCGCGCTGCTTTTCGCTCCTCAACATGATAATCAGGTTGTGTTAATTGTCTTTTGTGGGTACCACCATACTCAGTCATGTAGTGGGGTGAGTATACGTCTGGCACTACCTGTGTGCAAGCATGAAAACGCCTAAATATTTCAGCAGAAAGGCAAACAACCAATCTTCCTGCTTCTATTCAGGCGCGTACGTGTCAACAAGGAGTGAAAAGTCATTTCCGCGATTCAGCGCATTGTATCGCTTTTGACAGTGCTAGCCTTGCAACAAAAATAGCTCAAAGGAGAATAGGCAGACCTCCTCCTACTAGCTGGGATAAGTAAGATTTCCTGCCTTCTTCTCAATGAACGGTTTCTCAAAGATACTAATCTGGTGTGAGTGAAAAATAAAAGGCGTGTAAGAAACACTTCGAATTTGTGTAAGAGCATTGTGGTCAGGGTGTGTTTCGGTTCATTGTCTCTCCCCTACCCTTGCCGATGATGGTTTATTTCTGCTAGTATCGGCGTGTATGGAAGAAGCTGCCCCAAACCCAAAGAAGACGAGAATACCGGAGGTGCTCACCCATGTCGATGAAAATATTCTCAAAACAATCTATCGGTACTACTACATGACAGTGGTGCAGGTGGTCAAATCGCTTGACTACAGCGTGAATTCACTACCGACTGTCCGCACTCGCTTATTGCATCTTGAAAAGAAAGGCTATCTTTCGTCAATCTACCTCCCTACTGTCAGGAAAGGCAATTTCCCCAAAATCTTCTACCTGGCTACAGGTGGCTTAGATGTCCTCCGCAAACAGGGGTTTGATATCCCCCATCGGTACCATGCAACCGAACAGAAAGAAAAGCAGTATTTATTTTTAAAGCACACCTTAGCAGTCAACGATGTGCTGATCGCTGCAAGCCGTGTTGCAAAGAAGTTCCCGCAAGTCACGCTCTATGAGTTCCGGCATGAACGGGAGCTAAAACGAGATCCTGAAAAATTCACTATCACTCTCTACCATGAAACAGAGAACGATGCTGAGCAAGCTGCGGTGTGGAAGCAGGAAGACTTCTACTTTGTACCAGACGCTTTTTTAGACTTCCATATTGAGCAAGAAAACAAAACGCTGCGGTCTGCACTGCTCCTGGAGTTGGATCGGGACACAATCGAGCGTCGGCGATTTCAGGAGAAAATCCGGGGAATCCTCACATATATCAAAGCAGATCGGCATGTAAGGCGGTATAAGGCGCGGAAAATCACTGTTGCATTTGTCACAACAGGTGGGCAAAAGCGCGTTGAGAAAATGCGTGAGTGGACACGCAGTGAACTGGCAAAAACCCATGACTCCTGGGACTATGGCTACACCTTTGTATTTACCGCGCTCCCCCATCGTGTCGACCCTGAGACGCAACGGGAATTAGAGGAACTGGATGATATCGACCCGGTACAACTCTTCCTCTCTCCTGTTTGGGAATTTCCTTTCACTGAGAAAAAGGGTAGCAAGAAAGTGGCTGTCCTCGCTCCTGAACAGCTCTAAAGCACTGCTGGGTTTTCGCTGTTGTTTTTGATACAGTACCTGAGTCACCACTTGGCCCTGATGATAATCCTTACAACCTCGTCCAGTCCTTCAAAAAATTGATCCTCAACACCTTGGCCACTTGTGAATTTTGCTCCAAAATGGTACATGGTACTCATACAGAACATGAGGGTGAGGGTATCACCGCACGGTTGACGCTTCGCGTTGTGATCTCCAGAGCAGGAGTAGTTTCTGCATCTTCTCAAAGGGAGGAGCAAAAAGGAGGAGCCCATGTCCACTACCCACTTTCCAGCTGTCGGCCACGTGTACGAAGTGAATTTCGGGAGTTGGGTCCACCATCTCCACTTCGAATCTGAGACGATGATGACGCTTACGACCGCCGAGGGTCCTTTCAAAGGGACCGCTGAGACTGTTCAGATTGCGGTCACGCCAATCCGACCAGGTATCTTCCTGATCAGTTGGCAGGAAAAGGACAAGACGACGGTGGTTCATGTCGAGGATTACAAAAACGGCATCGTTCATACCAACATCACTGGGCGTAGTGGGGCATTCATACACCGCAGCGGCACGTTGAAAAGGTTGTGGTGACTGTATCGAGTGTCTGCCATCTAGCGCTCGTGGTGCCTAGCAGTCAATCCCATCTGTGCCTGATCTGGAAGTGAACACGAGAGGTGGCTCAAATGAGTCACAACTGGCCCACATGTTGAGGAACATTCTGAAAAACTGATCTGGAAAATGGCCTTGATGCAGAGGAACTTTTGTCTCAGGTGTTAAGGATCAAAAACACGTGGGGGTATATCATTTCTCGTCTCCTTTGTGTGACTGCTGTCTGAGGGCATTGGAGCAGCTGAGGGCGCATATGGAGGTGTCGTTTGATCTGCGATAATGGGTATGGTTTATGAACGTGTATTGTTTGTGTGCGAAGCAGTCGGACGAAGCATGAGTCCGACACGCGGCTCGTGTGGCGGGTCTGGGCAGACAGCACGAGCGCAGGTGGGGCCATTAGCCAGCAAGGAACGCTTGCTGGCTAATGGAGGGGGCGGAGTCAGCGCAAGAAAATAATTCGGGGAATTATTTTCAGTGAGGGCTGTGGTATGTCGGGGACATAGCGCAGATTGAACGGTTGGGCTGACTCCGCCCCCAAAGGGGTAGCCCAGCATCTGAGGGCTGGTACCCCAGCCCGAATGGGTGGGGTGTGGGAATGACTGTATTCGAGGATAAATGGTGGTTGTTGTCATGTATGGTTGCATCCTCTTGGAAGATACATTAACGAATGCATGAACCAATACACCCACATCGTACAGAGTACGTGTCCATAATAGTGCCGTTAGGTTGTCGTGGTTAGGTTTCTATCCGTCTTGCATAGGTTTTCTCCTCAATTCGGGTATATTTTGCTGATTGTCGCTCTTCCCTACTCGTTCATCTGGTGTGCGCAATCGTCGCCGCTTTTGTTATATTCATCTCATTTTTGCTATTTTGTTCATAACTTGTGCACAAGTGCCGTTTTTATCAACATTATTACGGTAATGGCGACTTCCCTGTCTGACTCATAAGGTTGCGATTTGAGAAAGGGTATGGAGATTGACCCGCATTGGGCAAAAACTTTTGTTGTAGGGCAATCTGTGGGGTTAGAGAGGCATCTGAAAACGGGTCCACTATGCGTTGTTGTACCCCTGTGATATCTTCTAAGACGCGGAAGAAATACGGCATTTTCTTTTTCACACTTCCCTGCTGCTTCGTGATGCTCCGCGCCTCGTATAGATACGAGGCAAAACGCTCTTCTGATTTTCCCGATACTTGGTACAGATGCAGCACGTGGGTACGATTGGAACGCCGATTGCTTGCATCGTGAAATTCTGCTGATATGTCGTCGATGCTCGCTTCTATTGACGCTGGTAAGCGTTGCACTTCCCTATCCTGCGCTGCTGTTTTCTGTTTCAGGAGGTCTCCTACTGCTTGAAAACTTTGATATCCTTGTTTCTCGTTTGATTCATTTCTTTGCAGTTTGCTCTTCGAATTTCGAATATATATATTTCTTAAAGTGTCTTTCTCTGATCGATGTAAAGAATCTTTACCCTTGATGTTAAACTTCTTTACCCCGATGTAAAGATTCTTTACATCTGTTTGAACCTCCTCTTTTTGAGGCTCATTTTCCTCAATTGGAGTTTTCATTTTGAGTTTGTAGTACTTCTTGATCCGAGCCTTATCAGAGTCGTCTGTTTCTTCCTCTAGCAATCCATGAGCAACCGCGCTTTTCAGCCCTGCAATGACAGAGGGTTTACTCAATCCAGTGCCGTTGTCTACCCTCTCCCCGCTCTTTCTTTTTCGGCCAGACATGAACTCATCGGTGGTGATTTTTTTGACCATATTAAACTCGCTGTATCCCCAGGTATGTTTGAGCACATACTCAACCAGTTTCATTTCGGCGAGGCTTGTGACACGCGCGGTGATATCTGTCCACTCATTCGGAAGCCTGAAAAAATTCGTTTCCGGCTTATGAAAACCTACAAATGTGTGTTCGGACAGTGGTTGCATATCATCAAGAGGTCTTGACAGGCCAAAGGAGATTTGCTACGCTACTTGAGCTATTTGAGAAAGCGGTTGATTGATCTTCTATGGTCTTTTGACCGTTTTTTTGTGCCTAAAAAGCACATCTGAGGTGATTATAAACACAAAGAAATACGTCTGCCTAGTCCCGTAGGGGACGTACGTACCATACGGGATGTACAGGTAGTACGGGTAGTACCGGGGTACTACTTCCCTGCTCTTCTCTTCGTGACATATGTATCTAACGCTGATCTCACCATTGCACTCATGCTCCCAACTCCTCCCTGTCTCCGTTCTTCATCTGCAAGTTGTTTGAGAGACTCATACTGATCTTGATATATATCAAACGGATGACGCGGCTTCATCACTCTTTTCTTGGGGATAATAGAGAGTGAGGGCCGTACGGGCCGTACGGGCCGTTCTAGGGGTGCTGGGGGTACTACCCGTACGGGTAGTACGGGAGGGACGGGAGACTTTTGTGGCTCATAGATCTCTGATCCAAACGAATTCGTGGAAACGCGAGCGCGCTCTTTTGGTTTCTGGATAGATGGGAAATTATCCATAGGGGAACCAAGTTCAGGCACTTTTGCATCAGGGTCGAAATCGTGGATCCTAGGCGTTTTCATAATTAATCAGCCAGTCTGCAAACACATCATAGGCAATCGCTCCTGGGTGCTTGGCATCCAGCAGAGTAACAGGTATGCGCTCGTCGTACGAGCGGCTGAAAATAGTCGAGTGGGGGATTTTCACTGTTAAGACATTATCCCGCCAAATTTTCCGCGCATTCGCAATGATAGCAGGGGAGTGGGAAGTGGTTGCCCGGTACATAGTAAATAGGATCCTAAGTTCCTGATGCGTCAAGGCGTACTTATTCCACATAATACGCTGGACATGATTGATAAGATCGGCGACACCATCAACTGCCATCCGTTCAGCAGACGCGGCAATCACGATGAGGTCGGCAGCAGCAAGGGCATTAAACGCAAGCATTGCTTTCCCTGGCGGTGAGTCAAGAAGAATATAGTCATAGCTTGGTTTTAAGGGGTTCAGGTATTCCTGCAACTTGATTTCTTCTCCTGGCTCTAATGCTTCTTCAATCGCGGCAAGTAAGGGGTGCGAGGCAAGCACATCAATATTGAATTTCGTGTGGCGTATAGCAAGGGGAGCTGGCTTTGTGCCCATAAAGACATCGTAGAGATTAGGGGACTGGTCAGGTTCGAGGTTTAAATATCGGGTTGCGCTGGATTGCTGGTCTAAATCAACTAAAAGAACTTTCTTTCCTTTTTTCACGAGAGCAGCAGCAGTATTGACAGTACTGGTTGTTTTGCCTGTTCCCCCTTTGAAGATAGAAAAGCTAACGACTTTCACGGTATTGAATGAGTTCCTCGTATGAGGACAACGGAATACGCCATTGCTGCGTACTTGTTGGGCGTTGGACTCCTTTTATGACTCCTTTCTTTATCCATCTGGTAACTGTTGCGCGGTCGACATTCAGCAGTTTTGCGACTTCGGACGCATTCAAATACACCCTCATATATTCACAATAGAAACTCAACAATAAATTGTCAAGAGCCAATTTGTTGCATCCGTTGCAAAGAAATCTTTTTACAACAATAACAACACGCGATAAAAAGCCCTATTTTCTCAAGGACAGCAATTTATCCACCTGCGTCTGAAAGTCGTCTCAAAACGAATCCTCGTGAGTCAGAGGGGCATTTAAAAAGGTGTCCGAGTGAAAAGATACGTGATCGGCAGGATAGAGAGCTGTGTGCCTTGTACACGACGTGATAAAACATATGATAAACATTCCCAAGAGGAAAAAGAAAATGCGCCTCAATCCGATGGATCAAGGCGCAGGCGTACTACACATTTGAAACTACGAAGTGTCCCAGAGGGTCAATTGTTCAAAACTGCTGTTCAACACAATCTCTTTGACCAGCTCTTCTCGTCCATGTTCGAGGGTATACAGTCCCGGCTCTTGCGCTACCTCAATTGCGACATGGCAGGGAATACCGTCAAAGATGGTAACAACTACCTTGAATGACTTCACCAGCTTTTGCACGTATGGAGCAATCTGCGCATAGGAGCACAAAATGACAATAATTGTGTCTCCGTATGCGTTCATGCATTGCTTCCAGGGTGTTCTGATGCGAAACTGCGCTCTGGTGAGTCCGGCTTCTTTCAGCGCTTCAAGCGCTTGTCTGGTTTGCGGTAGCATTAGGGTACTCCATGCTCTTTCTTGACGTCTGATAGTCTCATCGGGGTAAAATGCTCATCTCGTTCAATGCCCAGTCCCATGACATGTACTTCCTGCATCTCGTTTAAAGAGAAGTACCCAAGCTCCGGTTGGTCTGAATGGATCCACCCAAAGAAGAGAAAATCCACTTTTTCATTGTCCGTATCGTAGTACCCGTCTGCATCGACTGGTGAACCTTCATAGGCGTACCACGTCATATTTGAGAATGGATGAAAGAACTTACACATGACCATTGGGTCTTTTATATGTTCCTGCGAGTAAAGCGATGGTAGCCGTTCTTTAAGCTCCTGTGTTAAAAGTTCCATGACCTTTCTCTGCTCCGTTCTTGTTGTTTGAATATCCACAAGTCACTGTTCAAGAAAATCTGCTTGGTCAATGCTCGCCATGCAATCTTATGTTCCTCATATGAACAGAGTGCTTGCGTTCTTATTCATCCTCTCCATGCTGGTAGTGACCTTCCACCCATGGCCCAAGCTGAATTGCCTGTCCCCGCCGTTCCACCAGATACGTCAACACTTCTTCGTCGAGAGTGGTAAGCGTCCCGTTGGTCAACTGCGCCTCAATTGCGACATGAATGCTGTCTGGTGGCTTCTCTCCAACGACAACGACATACCACGTGCTCGTGCTTTTGTCCTTGAAGCGATAGACGGAGAGGTCGCAGTCATCCTTTACTTCAAAAATGAACTGTTGGAGAGGAAAGTAGACTGCTCCTGCTCTCTGCTCGCTCTGAAAACGTGCTGCCAGGTAGTAGGGGGTTGCCGACACTGGCTATTCCTTTCTGTTGAAAAAAAGGGTTCTTGCTCACTTTTTCCTCTTTTCTGCAAGAACCAGTCTCGCGGTAAACACAACGTCTTCGTCAAACTCACGATCAAAATGGTTAGCAATGAAAATGTCTGAGATACGGATCATATCCTCATCAGTTAATCTGGCTACTTGCTCTGGATGCATCCCGATAGATTGCAAATAGGTCCTGCTAATGGTGAGGACTTCATATTTTTTGCTCCAATCAAGTGGGTCAGTCGGTTTTCTCCTCTCGTGTGGAATCTGCGTAAATGCACGAATTGCCTGCTTCATGTCTTCCCAGAAAAAATAAGATGAGGTGAGAAAATATCTCTCCTGCATCTTTTCTGCGATTGCTGTCATTACCTCGTCGGTAAAGATAGTTCCTATCTGTTCGTCAAGAAAGCCAAACTCGGTTAGGTCGGCTCTATTGATTGACACAACGGAAAACTGCTTTTCCCAATCAATCACCTGGACTCCCTCCTTCTTTTGCAGTAACAAAAATGGTGGCACTCTTGAGATCAGTCCAATAGGAGCCGTCGCAGTAGTAGTCTTCCATCTTGGAAGCGATCTCTCGTATCTGTTCATCGGTGATAGTTTTCACAAACTTTCGTGCAAGTCCCGCTGAAACAATATCGGCGCGGGTAATACTTGTAATGGGAAACTCCCGACTCCAAAAATCAGGATCACGCATCTGATTCTCCTTCTGTCTTGTTGTCTAGGTCTCTGTCTTTCAGCTCTTCCCAGACAGCAAACTTGACATCCTCTTCAAAGAAGAGAAAGTTTCTGTTATTTACGGTGTCCGCTATACGTTGCATATCCTCATCGCTGAGGGCGTTGATCTGTTCATTGGTAAAGCCAAGTGAACTGAGATAAAGCCTGCTCATTGAGAGGACTTCATACTTTTTGCTCCAATCAAGTGAGTCCAATAGGCCGCTCTCCTTTCTTTCGCTTCTGAAAACACAACTGCAACAATTTTCAAGGTGCACTCTCCTTAAGCACCAAATAAAAAGATGCCAGGCAAACCTGCACGCCGATTTCTCCTCGCCTGGTACCATGTGAGTATGGCAACTCTATGTGAGAATGGTGTAAGAGATTAGCTTGCTAGGATAGGCTAAAGTGGGAAAAATATACGAATAATAAACACTGAGGAGCGGCGGTAGCCGTCTCCTCACCACTGCGAACGAAGTGAAGCTCAGCCAGAGGCTAGCAGAGGGAGGGAGCGAGAGAGTGAGGCAACGGGTGGAAGCGGAAGAAATACTACCCCGTAGGTATGTGGTAGACTTGCAGACCGAAATGACCAGCAAGGGGAGAGGAGCGTCGGTCGGGTTGCTCGGTCGTTTCGGCAAAAGGCGTGAAGCCACATACCGGAGCGGGTGGAGATTTCTGGAGCGTGGGTGTGGGGTTATCAATTCCGCGAGAGCGATTCCTTATGTTCTGCAAAAGGGGAGTGTAGGAAGCCACATAGGATTCCGTTTCCTATCCGGTTTCCTATATTGTTCCATCTCTTTTTAGTCTACCCAGACATGGCTTTCTCCTCGTTCAGAGGAGGCATAAGGGGGGAGAGAAGGTGGGGTTGTGGCTGGCTCGCTGCGGCTAAAATGTTGTGCATTTTGCCAGCCACAACCCCACCTTCCCCCAGCTATCTGACCCCATGGTATGTCCTATCTTCTGCGATTACAACCTCCGTCAGCAACAAGGAAGCACAATCGACATCCCCCCTACTTCTGCCGAAGTACCCTCCTGTCGATTGTGCTGCTATGACTGAAAAATACGTGCGTATTTCCTTGACTTTTATTTTTTTGTGAGACGTGAATCTAGTGCGATAGCAGTTATGTCGCAAATGGAGGTGAGGATATGTGGATGAGGATGAAATATTCGGAAAAGTAATCTCAGTTTATTCGCTGGAACGGGCAATCGAAGATGGTGTTCTTGTCGAAGTGTTCAAAAACCGTTGGCAGGAACTCAGTCACGGAAAGCCAATTGTCGCAACAGCACACTTGTTCAATGCAGTAAGTCTAGCGGCGTTACAGGAAATCTGGAACGAGTATGTTGACTGGCGCAAGAACATCTGTGCAACGCTGCCTGAAGAAGATCAGTTGTTTTCTACCAAGATGAATGGTGAAAAAGTCTGGCTTCTTGAAGATGGCGCAGCGTTTACGATGCTCTACCCAGAGGATTACTAGTTTCTCTGTTCACTGGTGAGTCTAACACGCTCACCAGCAACAGGTCAACTAGACCTGAGAAAGGAGGTGGTAGCGATGTTATATGAGGTGGTCAAACACTATGAAGTGGAAGCTCCAAATGAGGAAACAGCCAAGCAGATTATTCAATCTCTTGAAGAGAAAAATCAGCAAGGGCTATTTCTCAGATGGGTTTCTGCGAACCGTACTGACAGAGGCCAAAGCATCTGGAAAGTATGGTGAGTGAAGTTGATGCGACTCAGCTTCACAATCTCGCAGTTACTTTAGCTTTACAGGTAATCTTTAAGGACAAGATTGCACTAAACGATGAAGTAATCGAACATTTAAGTTCTTGCTTCAGGGATGCGCTAAAGCATCTGCAAAAGAACGGTCATTGATTGACTCGCAGAGGATTGTAGCAAATCCTCTGTAGCCAGTCAAACTGACTGGAGATCGGAGGTGGTTATGTGGGTAAGGAGTTACCAGTATTCAAAGGATACAGTGTCGATAGGCGGCTGGAAGAATTCAGAAGGGTTAGGTACCACGACGAAGGCCCCGATATCGAATTCGTACCCTTTGACAGTCCGCAAGGACAACAATTGCTTTCAGAAATGGAAGCAGAAATACACGTTGATGAGTTTGACGAATGGACGTGTATCTGTGGCAATACATCGCTTGATGAAGGATTTTATCCTTGTGATGCAGAAGGGAACATGGTTGAGCCTTGTACTCGTCTTCAAAATCGCTAGGCTATTGTGTTCAACATAGCCTAGCAAACCCCTTCCATCATAGCACGCTCCGCAGTGTATAGCTACTGTTCAATGAGTGGGAACAGGTCCGTGTTAAACGGGCGCATACAGATGGGGGAGAGAAACATCTGCTCTGGACACACCTGCTTTTCCGATATGTAGAGGATACGGAACACATCAGCAGATTGCGCTGCATGGTTGGCACTGAGTTCCTGCTCTATCCATGTGTAGATTGTTTGCACTCGGCGGTGCCCTTTTGGTGTGGCAAACGCAATTGTCAGCGATGGGGTACCAAAAACTTTTGCATACGCTGATTGAGCGTACTTGATGAGTGCGGCCACTTTTTTTCGGAACGGCTTCTGATCCATAGTGCCCATGTCCATTTCAAGCCAGATGCACACCTGGGTATGTTCTCTGATACGAAAATCAATCCAGCCGTCAGGAATGACTGGTTGCGATGTGCGTTTTAGGGTGAGGTCGTGGCGTATCTCATGCACTTCGACCTCAGACGAGTAGCAGGGAAGAAGAGAGGCTGCAATGAGGAAGTCATTGACTGCCAGGGTGTGGTTCATAAACTGCGGCTTGTGACGGGTGTGCTCTGAGGGGTGAAATAGGGGAATGTCCACTCCAAGGGATGTGAGGTAGCGGACGCCTCGAATTCCGAGGCAGTAAATATAGGGGACATTGATAGTTTCCCTATCCAATCTTTGAAGGAATTTCGCTTCAGTAAGCGTTTTCAGTTTTGCACTAACATACCGAGCTGACCCACGGCTATATAACAGGCGAGTCAGTTGTTCCCCTGTTAGGTAAGGGTAGGTTGTAAACTGAGTGAGTATGGTTTGCTCAGCAGTTGTTGGTAGACGGGTAGCCAATGAATATCTCCTCTCAATACGTGTTCGGTATGGAACTTCACTCACCAGGCCAGATGAGAAGCGGCCTCATTGTATCAACATAGCTGTTACTATCCTGCTGGCAACCGCTGCTGCCGTGGTAGGTCGTTCGGTAACCTTTGGATTAAGCGCAGCGATAATCTTTTTCCCCATTGACAACATAGCTACGATTGTAATGACACTTGCCTACAGGATAACGCATAACGACTTCTGGTTAAGCACCACCTCATACTTCCTGGGACCGAACCTCAACGCTATGGCTGGGGCACTTACAAATGGTAGAGCTGAATCGATTGGATCAACTCCACTCTACTTTGTTGATCAAGCGGGGCAGGCCCATGGCATCCTTGTCGACGGCACTCATACAGTGGTAGTTGCGCTCGTCTATGCCGTGATCTTTGCAGTGGTAGCTATTGTCTTGACATGGAAGAGGGATGTGAAGGAGTAAAAAATCAAAGAGATACTCGCGGCTGGCTTAGTCAGCCGCGAGTATCTCTTTGATTTATATTGATTCTCTGTACTGGTTCGTAATTGGCAACCGCCTATCCCTACCAAAGGCGCGTGTTGTAATCTTCACTCCTGGAGGGGCCTGGCGACGCTTGTACTCACTGAGATCAACCAGGCGCATCACACGTTCAACCGTCTTGCTCTCGAAACCCATCGCCAGGATTTCCTCAAAGCTGCGATCATCCTCAGCATATGCTTTTAAAATCGGATCAAGTATCTTATATGGCGGCAGGCTATCAGTATCCTTCTGTTCGGGGCGTAGCTCCGCGGAGGGAGGCTTCTCAATTACCGTTTCTGGAATAACGGGCTTTTCACCCAACGTATTACGATACACACTCAGCTCAAACACCAACGTTTTCAACACATCTTTTAAGACAGCAAATCCACCAGCCATATCGCCATAGAGCGTACAATAACCGGTTGCCATCTCTGATTTATTACCCGTAGTTAACACAATAGCGCCAAATTTATTGGAAATGCTCATCAGAATGTTCCCACGAATGCGTGCCTGTAGATTTTCTCCTGCCAGACCGGGATCACTTTCACCAAATGCAGGCTTGAGCATTTTTAGTGAAGTGCGAAATGTCTCTTCTATTGGAATAGTCAAGAACTCTATGCCAAGATTCTCTGCCAGTTCTTGAGCATCTGTTTTGCTGCTTTCCGAAGAATAACCTGAAGGCATCGAGATACCAAGTATATTCTCAGCACCCAGGGCATCAACTGCGATTGACGCAGTCAGCGATGAATCTATTCCTCCAGATAGGCCAATAAGAGCCTTCTTGAAACCCGTTTTGTGTACATAGTCACGCGTGCCCAATACCAGCGCCGCATATATTTCTTCTAAAGGTTCCATCTTTGGTTCGATACGCTGCGGTGCGCCCAGTGGATGGATGGGAGGTTCTAAGAGAGACTCATGCGAGCGCTCGTCGCAAATTTTGATGATGGGCACAACATTTGAGTCTTCCTGCAATCGTTCCTGGCGGCGACGAGGATCGTGCAGACGAGATCGGAAAACCGAGGCGGTATCAAGATCAACAATAAGCATTTCCTCTGCAAACTCCCTCGCGCGAGCAATTAGCGCTCCTTGCTCATTAAAGACCATACTATCTCCATCAAAAACCAGTTCATCCTGTCCCCCAACCATATTCAGATAGACGACAATCACACCGTTATCGGCTGCTCGAGTTGCCAGCATTTCTTCTCGAAAAATTCCTTTGCCTGCATAGTACGGCGAGCCATTGATATTCACAATTACTTCGGCTCCTGCGTGTGCTTGTAATGTCATTGGGCCAGTGGGGTACCAAACATCCTCACAAATATTAATGCCAACGTGTACTCCATTGATCAGAAAGATTGGCGCTTTGCGTCCGGATTGAAAATAGCGATTCTCATCGAATACGCCATAGTTTGGCAGGTAGTGCTTGTGGTAGGTTCCGTAGAGTTTTCCCTCGTAGATAATCGCTGCTGCATTGTAGATGTCGTGATCGCGATCCACAAAACCAATTACAGCAGTCAATCCACGCAGATCCTGACTGGCGTTGATCAGTTCATCCAATTTACTCAACTGGGCTGCGACAAATCCAGGTTTAAGCAGCAGGTCTTCAGGTGGATAACCTGTTAAAGCCAGTTCCGGTGTACACACAATATGCGAACCAGCCGCGTGAGCCTGTTGCATATATGCCAAAATTTTCTGTGTATTGCCCTCCAGATCACCAACAGTCACGTTTATTTGAGCAAGTGCCACTCGAAGGGGTATGATATTCATGAGAAGTTTCCTTTCTTATTCGAATGTGTATTGGTATGCAAAGTTTTTTTCATGCTGTTTCATTTTTCATCTGGATAATGGGAAAGCCACCGAGGGCCGATACATCGGCGATGTGCACGATCAATCGGCACCTACTGATATCTTGATTCGTCTGTTACAAATCATCATAAAAGGAGTATCTCTAAATGGAGATGCAGTTATATCTGTTGCACGTCGTGCCATTCATCGTTATAGTGTACCTGGCGTTTCTGCTTTTCATTCGCCCACCTGGAGAAGTAATATTGGCTTCACTCGTGGGTGGGCTAACCATGGGTGTCATAAACGCGCTATTCGATCTCATAGCCTATTATGCTTCATTTTGGCATTATACCGCCAGTGGGCTGATCTTGCAGTTACCTCTACCTTTGTATATTACACCAATTCTGATTTTCGGCGGACTGGCCTACCTGTTGGTCTGGCGTTTCTGGCACACACGCTCGCACTGGTTCGCCATATTACTGCTGGTTGGAGTTCCCATTTTTGGTTTTGCTCGAGATCTCTTCGCTGCTACCACACTCACAAGCTATGTGGTGTGGAATAGTGTTCTCGCGGGGCCAGTAGATCTCATCATGTGGCTAGCCATGTTCTACGCAGGTTATTTTGTGTTCAGGCGACTGGCATCAGAGAGGGAAAGCGAGACGAAATCGGCATAAAACAATATCCTGAATACATGCAAACAGGGTGATTGTTGCCAGGTCAATCTGGCAACAACCACCCTGTTTGCATGTATTCTATTTCTCTACGAACGCCACCAGCCTGCAGAAAGCTGCCTCGCCCATATTGAACTTGAATGGGAAGCAACCGATCCACAGGCGCATATCGAGCACCTCGTCGATCATGCCACCCGCATTCTCAACGTGGAACACGCCGTGTGGGAACAACTGGTAATGCATGAGCTGTAGATCATCTTCGGGCCAGATTTCCTCAAGCGGTCTGCCGAGCTTCTTTGCGCACTTGGCAGCAAGATCGGAGCGTACAATGCGCAGCACCGTATTCATCGGGTGATCCATTGAACTGGCATCAATTGCAAACCACGAAATCTGGCGTTTCAGCGTCCAATCGACAAACTCATGTGTGGGGCCGGGATGCATATTGAAATAGCGAATCTCGTTTGGTTCGCATTTACCGTACCAGTTGCTCTGGTAATGCTTGTGATAGCCGGTATGCACAACTACGATGTCGCCAGGTTCGATACGAATACCCGTTTTGCGCTCCCACGCCTCGAAGTGCTCCGAGGTATAAATCTCGTAATCACCAATTCCCATTGCTTCCAGATCAACCACGACTCCCGGCCCAACCAGCTTGTCCAATGGAATGCTGCCAATATCCTGCCCGTTGGTGATAAAGTGCAGAGGTGCATCAAGGTGGGTACCAACATGTAACGTTGATGAAATAAATTGCCCCCCCACTTTCTCAAAGGCAGGGCGTTTGATCCACTTGACAGTAGGTCCCTCGTAAGTCGCAAAGGATGGGGTATTCACGTCCCAGTTCTGCGACAGGTCAACCACACGCATGTTACTCAGGTCGATGGGTTTCATTGGTTCTCCTTCTTTAATTACCTTTATTTTCAACTGCGCCAAGAATAATCTGGTCGATCAATTGTTCGACCGGAGCGCGATCATCGGTAAAATACACAGTGCGAGAATGCTCTTCGCGTATATTGCCGTACAAAATGCTTTCCCGAGCCACACTCTGGAGCAATGGATTTGTCAAGCTGCCAGTATTTATCATGAAATTGTTAAGCGAGGTTGGCGAGTTCGTCCCAATTACCATGCTGTTGGTGAAACGTGCTGTATCGATGATATAGACATTTGGAAAGACCGAGTGCATCGTCTGTGCCAATGCATTGACAAGCCGAAAATCTGAGCTTGTGCGTCCGGCATTGATCACCGTCACGCCCGTTGGGGTGAGATGGTTGCGCACCTCCTGAAAGAACTCCTTTGTAGTAAGTTGGAAAGGCACATACGGTTGCTGATAAGCATCAATCGCAACCACATCAAATTTCTGTGAACTAGTCTGTAAGAAGTAACGTCCATCCTGTAAAACCACATGCAGATTAGGTTCATTCATACGAAAATACTGCCGTCCCATATTTACGATAGCGCTATCGATCTCCACACCATCGATCGGGATTGGCCCATATGCGGCGGAAAATTCACGTACAGCAGTTCCACCCCCCAACCCTATGATCGCAACTTTGCGCACCTGATTCTGTGTAAATGGTGGATTGTTGAAGTAAGGCGCGATCATGAAATAATCCCAAGGACCCTGGGTGAGAATACTGTTGGGATTGTAAATCGAATGAATACCCACACCCTCGTTTAAGATCAATTGTGTCTCATCGCCTACTTTAACCACCTGGATATAGTTGTAGACCGACTCCCGTTCAGTAATCAGCACACCTCCTCCGTTGCTACCAAATGCCGCTTTAATTGGTCCCTGTATCGTCAAAACCGAGAGCGCCATTGGAATTAACAGCAAAATTGGGAGAAAGCTGCTGTTTATTCGTCTCCTCCGAGAACCAGGACTATCAAATCGTGTACTTGCCAGACCAACAATCGAGACGAGCAGTAACGCTACAGCAAATGTAAAAAAGGTACGATAGGTGCCAATAGTAGGAATGAGGAAGAGCACAGGTAAAAATGTTCCAAGGATACTTCCAGCAGTAGATATAGCATAGAGTTGGCCAGCAGTACGCCCTGATTTACCCAAACGCTCGATGCGTAATCGAATGGCAAACGGTGAGACGCAGCCCAGCAGGATCATAGGCACAGCAAAGAGCAGGATAACGGAGATCAGTGATCCATAAAAGACGCCTACTGAGTAGGAAGCAAAGGAACTCTGCGACCACTGGAGAATGGGTTTTGAGAGAAACGGGATCAGACTGATCAGAAATGCAGCTATGATTGTCAGTGTATAGAGCACCTCGGGTCTTGGATAGCGATCGGCTATTCGCCCGCCGAGGTAATATCCAATAGTTAAATAGAGCAGAATCAGGCCAATCAGGTTCGCCCACACGAAGAGAGAGGTTCCGAAGTAAGGCGCGAGCAAACGAGATGCCGAAAGTTCTACAGCCAGCGAACTCGCTCCTGCGACAAAAACAAGTAAAATGAGCAGCCAGCCCTGCATATTACGACCAGCAGTTTGGGCAACAGCGCCCTCCTCCGTTTGTGTCTCATTTGAACTGGGTGTGGTGGTGGACATAGAAAAACTCTCTTTCTACACCTCTGGAAAAGTTTATGGTTTTATAGGCCAGCTCATGCTAAGCCCATATAGGTTTTTGCTTTTGAATGCATGCTATTTGCTTAGTCTGTTGCTTAGCATGCAGTATAGCATGTAGAGAGAATGTTGTGCTAGCGGAAGTGAGGATTTTCTGCTATGAGCTGACCTGGCTAATGCCAACCTTCGCCAGTACCTCAGCCTCTCGTCCCAAAGCCTCCTGCCTCAACCTTACAAACGCCTCTCGCCCCATCATTTGCTCAAGCGTCTCAAGGAAGAGCACAAGTGAACTGACAGTCCTGTCCTGGAGTGATTGTCTGATTTGTAGTGCAGGCAATAATAAGGCTAATGATTCTAGTAGTTGACCTTGATCGAAAAGCAATATCCCTATATTTGTGAGGATTATGCCAATGTTTGCGCATTCTTGCAGGCTTTGAGCCAGCTTCAAAGCCTGCTGATAGTAATTCCATGCTTGTTGATAGTTCTTTTCATTATGATAGAGCAACCCCAGGTTATGTAATACCACACATTCAAGGTGCGCGTCATATTCTTGCCTGTTTAACAGGAGCACTCGCTCGAATGTAACATGGGCTTGTTGCGTTTCACCCATACTACGCAGTATTTCTCCCTTGTTCGCAAGCGTAATGCCCTCGCCCTGCAGATCGCCAATCTCTTCTTCTGTGGCAACCGCCTGCTCAAAATAGAACATACTGTGTTTATAATCACCCATTCGACCATAAAGCAAGCCAAGTTGACTAAAAATCTGCCCTTCATCACGCCTGATTACTATCCCAAGTGGCGGAACCATGGCCGTATAAAGTTGAATCAATGTGTTCCATGCCCCCCAACGCACCATATTTTCGTCTAATTCTTCGTAAGAGAGCAAGTCGTAGGCCTGTTGCCAATGCCAGCCAAGGCAAAGGTGATGCGCAATTGCGATCAATGGCTCAGCATCTTGAAGTCCTTGACGTTTATTGGAGGGGGGACAATATCGTTGCGCCAGGTGTGAATAATAGGCAGCAACGCGCAAATGACCTGCCGCTAGAGCAACGTCTCGGGCCTCTGAATTGCCTAGTATTGGGTTGGGTTCAACCGTAACACCTAACGCAATCATCAAATCACCACTCGTATGCCTGTCGCTACCTTCAAGATAATGTTCCTTAATATACTGGCGTAATAGTAGATGGAGAAAATAACTAGATCTGCCGTTATCTTGCGCATAGTGTTGTACAAGTGCGAATCCCGTTAAGGCACCTAATTCGCGTTCAAAAGTTGGTATGTCAAGAGAAAATTTGTCTTGCCCTGTTGTCGCGATAATCAGACCTTCTACAGGAACTGGTTCGTTAAATAGGCAAAGCGTACGTAAGATAGTACGTTGAATTGGGTTCAAAAAATTAATGACCGTACCAATCAAATTGAATGTGACATCGCCATTCCACATTGGCGCATAGTCAGGCGAATTGAGCAGGTAGCTCAGAGAAAATTCACTCAAAGCACTCAACGTACTGAACAATATCAACGCAAAAACATGACCTGCACAGCGCTGCCAGATGAACGATAGCTCTTCGGGTGATCCTTGAACGCCTCGTTGTTGTAGTAACGCGACACCTTCTGGAATGCTTATACGTGAAACCAGGTTTGTGCGTATGCATGTATCCTCAGCATTCTGCTTGTTAAATGGCGAAATCCGACTCGTCAACACAATTTTACTGCCACAGAGATTGCTTTGAAGCATATTCAAAAAAAGAAGTATTGCGCCTCGTCCAACTATTCCCTTGGAGTTTTCGACGTCATACAATTCCTCAAATTGATCCAATACCACAAAAGCGCTTTCTTGTGGTCGACACAATACTCGCCTCAATAATCCAATCTGCTCTTCTGGTTTCTGCATAAAAAAATCAGAAAAACCTTCATATAATGTAGGGGCGGGGCTTGCACGGGCGGGGGTAAACCCCGCCCTTACATTACCAGCTCCTGTCTTTCTCTTGTCAGCTATTTCGATTTCACTAAGGATAGCAGCAATCACATCAGGCAATGTCGCATTTGACCCGAGGCTCAACCACACTAAATGCCGTATAGGCGCTTGTCCAGCCCATATTGCCATCTCTATACGCCGGTACAGCAGCGCTGCCAGCATTGATTTTCCGGCTCCCGCATCGCCTATTAGCACCAGGGTACTGGTTTGAGCATCACCGAGCATACGAAAAGCGGTGTTGACCTCATCAGCGCGTTGCAGCACAATCCGGGGATCAGTCAATGGCGGTACTTTAGAATATATACTGGATTTGAGAATGTAGGGTGATTGATGCATTTTTTCACAATTTGCTATTGCTGCTATGTCTTCTCGGTGAGAGCCAGTATACCATATAGCTTTTCCAAACAGGAGGAGAAGTGTCACTTCTGATGAACAGGTAGCCTGATTATGCTAATATGAGGGAACACGCTCTAAAGACTCTATTCGACCTACGTAGAAGGGACTCCATCATGTTACGAATTATTTACATGGGAACACCCCAATTTGCCGTTCCCGCCCTGGTAACGCTGATCGCTGGATCAAAACCAGGTCTGGTACTTCAAGAGGGTTACGAAATTGTGACTGTGATTACTCGTCCAGATAAACCCTCGGGAAGAGGAAAAGAGGTTGTATATTCTCCTGTTAAGCAACTCGCTCTGTCTCAAGAAATTCCCGTCTGGCAACCAGGATCTCTTAAGCGTCAAGAAAATATCGAGATGCTCGCAGCATACCAGTCCGATTTATTCATTGTAGCCGCATTTGGACAAATTTTACCGCAAGCTGTGCTAGACCTTCCACGTTATGGAACATTGAATATACATGCTTCCTTACTTCCTAAGTACCGAGGTGTTTCTCCCATCTCCGAGGCAATTTTACAGGGTGATACAGAGACTGGAGTAACCATCATGCTCATAGATGCAGGAGTAGATACAGGACCAATCCTGCTTCAACGCGCAATCCCGATTGCTGAAGATGACACCACTGGGAGCCTCACTCTCAAATTAGCGGCACTGGGAGCTAGCGCGCTACTAGAAGCGCTACCACTCTGGGTACAGGGCAATATCACACCGCAGCCACAGGACGAGCGATTTGCTTCACATACACACATGCTGCACAAGGAAGATGGTAAGATAGATTGGAACCGTCCAGCAGATGTACTGGCACGAACAGTACGCGCGTTCACTCCATGGCCCGGTGCCTATACCAACTGGGGCAATAAGCTATTGAAAATTATTTCCGCGCATACAATACAATCTGATCCAGGCTCAGAAGCCAGGGCCGGAACGGTCAGCCTGCGCAAAGAAAATGGCTTGCAAACACTTGCAGTAGCTACAGGTAACGGTCTCTTAATCATAGAGAAGCTTCAATTAGAGGGCAAGAAAGTGATGAACGCAGATGAATTCCTACGAGGATATTCACACATCATAGGGGAAGTGCTAGGCTGAATTTTGTCACAAGCGAGAAGAAGACCATGACCAGGTCAGACATAGCTGACCTGGTCATGGTCTTCTTCTCGCTTTCCCTACTTTTACCTTATCGCGGCCTTGGGCCGTGCAACAAGCGCCCCTATGATGCCAATGGCAGCAAGGCCAAAGCACAGAATCGCATGCTTAATGTGTATACTGCTATCAGTAATAATATGGTTAATGCCCGGAATTAGAAAAAATACCCCGAGAGCAATACCAACAATAGCGAGCACAATTCCTCCGTAGAAGATTGTCGGGTTCTTCATAATGAATTCTATACCTTTCTTCTAGATTAGCCCGTTCTGGGCATGCTTATTATATCAGATTCTCACATCTTCTCAAGAGGATGAGCTAGCACTAGCAAATTTGAACCAGGTAAGAGTTTTTGCCCAATAAAACACAAGAACCACCAGGAAATAACTATATTCACTTGGTGGTCATCTTGCTCCAAATCTGTCTACCTGGTAGTCGCTTTGGAACGAGTCATGAACATACCAACGACGCCAACAACTAGCAGAACAGCGCCAACTACGAGTCCAGCAATTGCGCGAGCTGGATGGGCGCCACCTACCTGGTAATAAATACCAACAGCTAAAGCTACAATACCAATTGCAATAACAGCGTAGAAAATTGCGGAATTCTTCATTTTAAGAGCTACCTACCTCTCCTAGAAGAGCGATTTTGAGATTGCAATCGCTCTATAATAATTACTCTGGTTTCTCCAGAGCGTATCTATTGTATCAAACGTGTAAAGTACATTCAGCGACATAGATTTGCACCAAATAGCCAATTTGGGTACTCACTCGTCTTTATACTCTGCCATGGGCAATGGTAAAAAGTAAAAAAAGTGATACAAGCCCCGCACCCCAACAATAATAGGCAAAAGGATAAAGCCGCCCGGTCTCAAAATACTTCATCAGAAATTTTGTGGCTAGATAGGCTACTATTCCTGCAATGATCGCGCCGATAGCAACATAGAGCCACGTTTGAGCTGTTTGGCCAACAAGTTGTGGTATCTCAAGCAAGGCCGCTAAACCAATCAATGGTGTACCCAACAAAAAGGAATAGTGAGCTGCATCCTCGTGATTCAGTCGCACGCCCAGTCCAGCGACTATCGTCACACCAGTACGTGAAATTCCAGCTATCAGAGCCAGGGATTGGGCGAAACCAACAATGAGTGCCTCTTTCCATGAAAGAGATGAAAGGTTCCGAAAATTAGCCTCCCTCTCTTTCGCATTGGTAAACGTCATTTTCTCCTCCGCCCTTCGCCGCATGCGTTCCCCAGCAAACAGGATGGAACCATTCACAACCAGGAATGCGGCAGCAATTGTAGGAGAGGCAAATATTTGCTTGAGACGTGTTTCTAACAAAACGCCTAAAATAGCCGCTGGGATGACGCCGATTATGATCAGCCAGCTTACCCACTCTTCAGTACCAGTATGAACTTCGCCTTCTTTAATATTCTTAACAAGAGTGAGACCTATTTGCAGCCAGTCTTGCCAGAAATAGATCACAAGGGCAATACTTGTGCCAAGATGTAGGGCTACGATAATAGGTAGAAAACAACTTTGCCCGCCACAACTTGTATCATTAATAAGATTCCCCCAGCCTAATAGCCCGGGAATGATTACAGAATGGCCCAGGCTGCTAATAGGAAAGAGTTCTGTCACTCCCTGAAGCACTGCCAAAAAGATAATCTGCCATATATTTAAGATCATTGCTTAGTTACTCTCTCATATGTTTTTATAGTACATGGCCCGCAGTGTTATCACAAAGCGCTTTTTGCATTATTTTCAAGGCAAGTATTTCTGTTTGTCTGCCTCAAATTCTGCAAGCGTCTTCGCGTAGACGTTCATCCCGTCCTTTTTAGAGAAGAAGAAATAGTAATCTGTCCTGGCAGGCGCAGCCGCAGCAAGCATACTGGCAAGCCCTGGATTACAAATCGGAGTAGGAGGAAAACCTTTGTTTTTATAGGTATTCCAGGGACTATCAGGGGCTATATTGCTGCCTACATCCTGAAGCGGCTTCCAGTAGCTTGTTGTTCCAGGTTGAGAGTCGCGGGCATATTGAACAGTAGGATCTGCATCAAGAAGCCCCATCGTTTCATCATTTTGTCTGTAAATACGATTCCAATAAACACTTGCAACAAGTAGCCGATCTTTGTCAAAGACGATCTCACGCTCAACAATTGAGGCGAGAATGACCATCTGGTACAATGTCATGCGATTCTGCTTCGCCAATACTTCTAGATGATTTTGCTGAACTTTGCCGGTGAACTCTATCAACATCATGTTTACAACATCACGTGCTGTAGCATTTACGGGTATCAGATATGTATCAGGAAAGAGCAGCCCCTCCATACTATTTCCCGAAGATATAGATTTCAGGATCGGATATTTGGCTGCATCGGGGAATTGCGCCGGATTTCTTGTATAGTTCAGGAATTCTTGTGCCTTGAATTTAGGTAAGCCAGCAGCCCTCAGCCTCTGCACAATCTGCTCAATACGTAAGCCTTCAGGAATAGATACAACATAGTAGTCAGGCTGCGCATTGAGCAATTGACCAATGATTGCGTCTATAGTCATACTTGTATTCAGATTATAAGCGCCTGCTTGTAGATGAGTGTCCAGACCTTTAATCCTGGCCCATATACGAAAAGCGAGTGCATTTCGTATTAAGCCTTTTGCCTGCAATTCATCAGCAATCTGGAGTGCAGTATCTCCGTTCTGAACCACAATTGCCACAGTTTTGCCTTGATCAGTGTTCACAGGTTGGAAGATATCTGTGACCGTCGTCCACGCAAAGTAGACTCCAGCAAATATCAGCAGGCCAAGCAGAAGCACCGCAACAATAGCCCCGCGCTGTCCTCGTTTTTTCATTACTCAGTGCCTCTCGTTTTGCTCATTTGGGTATCCAGGCATTCCTGCAAGATGACAGCCGCAGCGAGAGCATCAACTTCTTGTTTTTTGCGCCGCCGCTTTGTTTGATTGCGTTTCCTTCCACCAGTGGTCATATAACGCTTTCCCAGTTCGGCCTCTCCTCGTTCAACTAGCAAACGTTCTGCCTCGACTGTTGAAAGACGCTCATCCCAGAAAGTGATCGGAACAGTAATGTGCTCTTTCAGACGTTCAGCGAAAGCTTGCACCCTTTTACCTTGTGAGTGTATTGCTCCATCCAAACTAATAGGGAGGCCTACTACAAGTCTCTCAGTCTCAGTTTCTTCAATTAGATGTTGAATAGCTTTCCAGGTCTCAGATTTATCACGAGTGACATGCAGCGTCGTATAAGGTGAAGCCAGAAACCCTGTAGCATCGCTTATCGCTACGCCGATTCTAGCCTCTCCAACATCTAACGCCAACCATCGTGCCATGTCGCTCTCCCCAAAGAATACCAATTAGTATCGAAGACGACGAATACTATTCCCGATGTAGTTGAGTATTCACCACATCTCAAGATATATCCTATTAAGCTTCAGATCATTCTAACGGAGGAAGGCCTTTTTGTCTAGAAGTTACAACGATTGGGGGATATGCTCAGGATATATTTAACCATTAGAGGTGCCTTTGGTTGGCCCAGGCTGGATCACAATGTGAATTTGTTCTGGGCGGAAAGGCATGAAACCAAGAAACGGCGGGAAGAGCACAATAGGGGCAGTATTCACCTGTTTGATGCCAGCCTGTCCACTGGTGATAAAACTTTGCGCCTGATCCACACTCTTTCCAGCCAACTGTTGACTGATTTGTTGTGCCGGGACCTGTTGCACAACATGCCCTGTTGCGTTCACTGTCACGGACAGGCTTTTCCCATCTTGCGAAGGGGTACTCTTAGTAACGGCAACCTTCGCTGTTGATGTTACCACGACGGTAGGTGGGTTCATGTGCAAGGCATGTGCCATAAGCTGCGCTCTCCCTGCTGCCTGGATGGCAGCGTTTCGGATTACCAGTACCGAGACTTTGGCAGTCAATATACCGGTAAATTTCCCTCCAGGCGCCGGTTGCCCGACAGAGGGTGTGGTGCTGAAGGTTTCTCCTTGCAGAGGGGTAGCGCTAGTTAACACATTTGGTACCGGTGTTCCAGCTACGTCACCTGGATGCACAGCGTTCTTCAACCAGGCATTGACATCGTTTTGCACTTGTTTCTGGAGTGTCGCTTCGAGCGTATTCGCGTCACTGCTGCTCACCGCCTGGGCGTTCGTTGCTCCGCCTCCCGTTGTGAGATTAGGATTCGTGACCGTTAGGGTTCCAGGAGTTAGAGTGTTTACATGGCTGTTTTGTGCGATTTTCGTAAGACTATCAGGCGGGATGATGGTGATACTGTTAGCTGGCACGTTGCCACTTTCACCTGGAAATTGTGCCTGTACTGGCGAGGGAATGGAATTGCTCGCACCAGGTTGAACAAGTACATCAGCAATCGTCACAAACTGTACGGGCACAGCTCCACTGGTAGAGAGCACTGTGCCTGTTGGAATATCCAATGGGTTCGAACCAGTATTGGTAAAAGAGACTGTCCCTGATGCCACTTGATTTCCCTGTTTGATTGTGCCAGTGGCTGATCCTTGCCCAGTGGCACGTACTGGATGCGTAAGAACCTGAGAAGGAATGGTATTTTGTTGACCGCTTTGGGGATTCATACTTGCTACATATGGATTCGTTACACTCACTGATTGATAAGGTACAACAACAGTCACTGTGGCGTTCGAGCCAAAATAGACAAACAGCAAGAGAGCCAGTAACAATACCCCAAGACTGATCGAAAAAATAGCCAACATTCTCTTACCATTGCGGTTGGAACGTGAACTTGCCCGCATATTTAAAGGCGGATTTGTGACAGTACGACCCGTTTTCGTAGTTACAGGCTTTTTTGTTTGTTGAGTTGTAGGGTTGACCGTAACCTTACGCACCTGTGGGGAAGGCTGAATAATTGGTTGTGGTTCACGCCTGGCTGCAGTTGATGGAGTGGATGCACCAGACGGACGCGCCTGAGAAGATGGAGTAACGCGTGTCGGTTGATCCTCAATCGGGCTTGAAGGAGGTAACAGGTCATCTTCATTGCCAAAGTCCTCTAACGATGGACGCATAGTATTTCCCATACGACTACTACGTTGGGGCATACCATACATTTGCGGTGTTTCTTGCCTATCTGATTCCTCCAGCGTTTGTTCATCCCATGCATGGGATGGCCAATCATCCTGAAGCATCCCTCCTCCCACATCGCCTAAATCTTCGACCTCTGCGTCATACACATCAGTTGGCACATCAGAAATATCGGGAACACCTTGATCGATATCATGTATGAAAGTGGAAGCTCTTTGCTCTGGTAAAGCAGTTGGCTGAATATCCTCCATATATCCAAATGGATCGTCTTCCATTCCACTCGGCTGCGGAATCTTGCTAGATTGTTCTAATTTAGCACTCGATGTTTCTGTATTTTCAATTGTTGAGGATACCTGGTTACTTTCGGAGCTTTGCGCTGCTTCGCGAATACTTCGCGCAACATAGTAATCCTCTACCAATGGGTCGACTTCAACATCTTCTTGATCTCCTGCACCAGATTGAGGTGAAGGCACCGTTTCAATTGGTAAGTCGTAGTGAGAATCGTAGGGTATGTCTTCTATCTCAAACGTGGACGAAGCAGATGCATCAATCTCTCTATTTATGTTTTCAGAGCCGCTTAACGTGCCACTATTCTTACCTGATGAAGGTGGCATTTGCTGTTGGCCTGATTGTAAAGAACGACTAGCTTTGGTAGCGTTGCTTACTTGTTTATTAGCGCCTTGAGATGTTTTCCCGCTCATGTTGCTGCGAACAGGACGATTGATGGGTCGAGGTCTGTCAGAAGGGGGAGACTCAAGAGAATCCGCAACTCGAAATCCTGCAGCTTTGGCAACAGCTCGGATTTGTCGATCAGAGCTAATGATGAGTACATCCTGGCCAAGCTCTCTTACACGAGAGCGCAGCAACCGCCATCCAACATGACTGCGCAACTGAGTCTGTGGCGGAATTATAAGTATAATATATCCGGCTTTGGTGTTTTCCAGGCGCTCACGCACATTGGTCAATTCTTCTTCTGGGCCAAGATAAATGATCTTTTCTTTAGCCATTCGCCCTTCTCCCCCTACTAGCTGGATCGGAGTAAAGATACCGGTAATCTCAATGCTGGTTATATTTGTTAGATGTGCATTTGATGAATCACCCGGTAGAGCACCCTCTCTAAAACGTTATCTTCGTTTTGCAGTTCAATAGCCTGATATGCCAGCGCCATTGGTGTAATATCCTGTGCATTCCTTAAAAGGTTATTGGGATCCACAATGCTGGTCACCATAGTTGGCTGAATTGTTTCGACAATTGGTTGACGAGAAAATGGGAGTCGTTCTGTCCACGGGAAATTCTCAAGTTTTTGACGTAAATCGGGCAGAGCAGAACCTCCTCCTACTAGATAAATCGCAGGAGGCAGTAGTTCTCCCTTCGCCAATTCCTCAACCAGCAATTCTACGCTATCCATCCATATCTGAGCTTCTGAGGCAAAAATGTTTTGAATCTCATCCCGTTCATTCCCCTTCGTGCCTCCATTGCTATAACTCAACTTGAGTTTCTCTGCCTCTTTCACCGAGAGACCTTTGCTCGCCGCGAGCCGACGGGTAAACGTACGCCCACCCAATGCAAACATACGAGTCTCTTCGATTCCTCCCTGGCGCACAAGAGCGATGTCTGTTGTACCGCCGCCGATATCAATAAAGATAGCGCCGCTATCAGCGCTCGCGTTGGCACTTAAACATCGTGCCAGCGCATATGGCTCTGCGACTATTGTTACTAGCGTCAAATCCAGCCCCTGCGCAACTGTCTCTAGCGCGCCTAGTTGCATGAGCGGCGCAAAGGCGCTAAAGAGCGTTAACGTGAAATGACGCCCGCGAAAGCCAATCGGATTGGAAACTGTCTGCCCATCTATACGCACCGAGATGACTGCTGCATTGGTTAAGCGCACTTCAATGTTTGGATAGCCTGTCTCTGCAGCGATACGCTCTTTAGCAATCTTCAGCAATTTTTGTTGGGCGCTTGAAATTATGCCTTCAAGTTCTTCGGGCGAGATGGGTTTAGTGGGTTGCTGCCTCTGTTTGGAAATCGTGATTGAGCTTCCCTTCACAAGTTCGCCCGCAATGCCAATTACTGTTGAAGGAGCAATAATACCCCCAGCAGATTGCTCTGCTTTGGTCAATGCTTCGTTACAATTTGTAATGACGCCCGGAATATCGGTGACGATACCATCTGACATATGGCTATAGCTCTGTTGATGACGTCCCACCCCCAATACAACTCCAACATCATCCTGGACCTCAATAATAATAGCCTTCGCATAAGCTGTACCGATATCGAGTGCTGTAAAAACTGGCCGCGAATCTTCTCCAACAGAAGAGCGAACATCAGCGCCACGACTTGAGTATCTACCGTTCTCTTGTCGTCCTAATTTTGCAAAAAAGTCGAGTAGGAATTGAAAGGGATTATTCATGCATACATGTCTTCCTGGACAGGGTTGATTATGATCTCACTATAGAAGAGAACGTTCAATTTACTCAACTCGTCGGTTCCTTCGTTTTTCAAGCTTCTTGAGTACGTTATAGCACGTTGAACGAATGACCGCAAGAGTCACCATTTCTAGAGCGCTTCACTTACCAGTTTTGTCACCATATCGAGTGCTGCGCCGAGTTCAGCCTTATTTTTGCCACCACCCTGTGCCGACTCTGGCCTGCCGCCTCCTTTACCGCCCAGGCGTTGGCCCACAACATTAGCAATTTTCCCTGCATGGAGGCCACGTTTGGTCAGTTCAGTTGAGACGCTTACTTGAAGCCCCACCCGATCCTGGAAGTTTCCAGCCAACACTACTACCCCAGGTATTTCAAGTTTGTTGAGCACCATATCGCCCATTTCTCGCAATACCTTCTCATCTGGTACATCTACACTTGTCGCTACTACTGAAACTCCGGCTACCACCTGGGCTTTACGGGCTAACGCCTCTGTTTGCTGCTGAGCAGCTTCTCGATGGAATTGAGCAATTTGACGACGCGCAGCAGCCAATTCCTGTACAAGTTGATCGACTCTTGGCTCAAGCACGTCAGGCTGTGTCTGCAATTTAGCACTGATTTTCTCTACCAGAGAACTGCGCTCACGCAAATATGACTCCGCGCCACGCCCTGTCAATGCCTCGATACGGCGGATACCGGCAGCAATACTCGTTTCCTGGATGGTAATATACAACCCTATTTGTCCAGTTGAAGAGCAGTGCGTACCACCACAGAGTTCAATGCTTTTCCCCATTGAAACAACGCGCACCTCGTCTTCATATTTTTCACCAAAGAGTGCCATCGCACCTGTCGTTAACGCCTCCTGTAAAGGCATAATTTTCGTACGAATGGGAAGATCAGCGCGAATCCAACGATTAATCTGCTCATCAATGAGCGCTATTTCTTGAGCAGTCAATGCGCGAGGACAAGCAAAGTCAAAACGCAGACGCTCCGGCTCAACTAATGAGCCACGCTGCTCAACTTGCGGGCCGATAATATCCCGCAGCGCCTTATGCAAAAGGTGTGTAGCGCTATGGTTGCGCATCGTATCTTCTCGTCTCGACGCAATTACATTGGACTGCACGCTATCACCCACACGTATGAAGCCCTCGCGGATACTTCCATAGTGAACAATCAAACCCTTCAAAGGACGACGGGTATCCTGAACCTGAAAGACTCCCATTGAACCACTTAGATCACCACGGTCACCTATTTGACCACCACTTTCAGCATAGAACGGGGTGACATCAAGTATCACAAGAGCATCTTGTGGAGCACTTATCGTATCAACCTCGATACCATCAACAACCAGTCCAACGATCTTACTCATACTTGTGACACCCTGATAACCTGCGAAATCAGTTGGTCCAACACGCTTCAGCACTTCTGTAAGTGCCCCATCGTCTCGCACATGTGTAAATGTGCTTGCTGCTCTGCTGCGCTCCTGTTGTTGTTGCATAGATTGCTCAAAGCCAGAGACATCTACAATAAAACCTTGCTCTGCTGCAACCTCTTGTGTTAGTTCCAGTGGAAAACCATGCGTATCGTACAGTTTAAAAGCATCCGCTCCTGGAATAGCTGTGTGACCTCGTTGCTTCAGCTCTTCAAGCAGGTTATTGAGCAAGCTCATGCCTGCATTGAGAGTCTGTCCAAACTTCTTTTCTTCGAGGCTCAATATTTCAACAATACGGTCGCGTTGCAATCCCAACTCGACATAGTGCCCCCGCATGAGATTAATTACAGTATCGGCTGCTTCAGCGAGAAAGGGTTTATCCAACCCTAACAATTTGCCATGCCGCACAGCGCGGCGTAGTATGCGGCGGAAAATGTAGCCACGGCCCTCATTACTCGGCAAAACGCCATCGGCAGCCAGAAAGACAAGTGCGCGTGCATGATCTGCAATCACTCGCAAAGAGGTATCAATCTTTGTATCATTCCCATAATTAGCATTGGCAAGGGAAGCAAAGCGGTCGATAACAATACGAAATGCATCAGTATCAAAGACCGACTCTTTGCCTTGCAAGATCATCGAAAGCCGCTCCAGGCCTAAACCTGTGTCAATATTTTTCTTAGGCAAAGGCGTTCGTGTACCATCAAGGTCCTGGTAGAATTCCATAAAGACCAGGTTCCAGATCTCCAGGAAGCGTTCGCAATCACATCCGGGTTTGCAATCGGCTCTACCGCAGCCATGCTCGACACCTCGATCATAATAAATCTCGGAATCAGGCCCACATGGGCCTGAGGCTCCTGGCGGACCCCACCAGTTATCCTCTAACCTTACGATACCCTCGTCGGAGATACCTGCGATTTCACTCCACCATTTGGGTGCCTCGTAATCTTCTGGATGCGCTGTTGGGTGCAACCTACCAGCAGGCAATTTGACCACCTGTGTTAGAAATTCCCATGCAAACGCAACTGCTTCGCGTTTAAAATAGTCACCTACGGAAAAATTACCCAGCATTTCAAAAAAGGTCAAGGTGCGCTCATTCCCCACAATATCGATATCTGTTGTGCGGAAGCACTTTTGTGCAGAGGTAAGCCGTAACGCTGGAGGAGTCTCTCGGCCCAAAAAGAAAGGAATCATCTGTTGCATACCTGCCGTTGTTAGCAACACAGTTGGATCATTGGGAATTAATGAAGAACTGGGCATCTTCAAATGGCCCTTGCTGGCAAAGAAATCCAGGAAAAGCTCGCGAACTTCTGTACTTGTAAATTTCATTTCAACAGACACCTTGTCCTCCTCTATCTAAAAGCCATTGAATGCTTGTTCTTTCTTGCATTGTTTGGAAGTATAGAGCGCATTGCCCCTTCTTTATAGCGACAGAACCTCCCACTTTTCCACCTCCCAACGCCTACTGAATAGATAAACATGAACTGAACGTTGTAAAATTGCTTATTAGAAGAAAAGCTTCGCGCTTTACCTTAATATGCCTTGATGCGTCAAATGATTGTAGATGTGCAGGGCTATTATATCAAAGGGGGGAATGCATAGCAATGGCAAGAGAGCATAATGCATGAATACGCCACGCATCATCACAATTCCACGTAGAACCCTGCTTGTCCTATGTGGACCTGCCGGATCAGGTAAAAGCACATTCGCTGCTCAACGCTTTTCCGCGACAACCATTGTTTCATCCGACCATTGTCGTGCCATGATATGCGATGACGAGAACAATCAGAAGGTGAACCGCGACACTTTCGAACTCTTCCACCTGGTCATCCAAAAGCGCCTTTCACTTGGACGCTTCACTGTTGCCGATAGTACTGCACTCCAACAAGATGCTCGACATAAATTGCGAGAATTATCACGTCACTACGGTTATTTAGGTTGCTTGCTTATTTTTAACATTCCTCCTGAGGTCTGTTTGGAACACAATAAGAGTAGGAACCGCCTAGTTGATGAGCACGTAATTCCATATCATGCTGGTCTTTTGCAACGCACAATACTTGAAACACCATATGAAGGATGGGAACAGATCCATATCTTAGGTGAGCAAGATATAGATATTATTGTCGATATCGAAGATATCCAGGGCCCACAACGCATACCTACAATTCTTCCGCCCTCATGATTATCATATAGTGGTATAATATAGTTATGGATTGGGTGCGAAATTCATGAATATTTCCGTTTAAACCAGTGGGTAAATGTCTTTGTAGTCAGAAACGTCAACTTGCCTGGAGCGAATAATAAACCATGAAGCGTCGACGACGCCAATCAACAGATCACTATTCGCTATACAATGATGTTACTGAGCCAATGTTGTCAACTATCACTACACCGATGCCTCGTATTGCTCTTCCACACGAATCATGGCTACAGAGAGTATTGCGCGGCCTGGGAATTTTTTTCTCTGCCATCATCAACAAAGTCAACCAACTGCTTGCACTCGCTCTAGCAGTGTTGTTGCTACTACTCTTTACACGCTTCATCCTGTCTTTCTTTCACTTCTCTAGTAGTGGTGAGCCATTCTCCTTCTCATACTGGGTATTTTTTTTGAGCACGCCCCTGGTCATTCCATTCCAGAACATGCTTCCGGTACTTCCTTATAATGGCTATAGTATTGAAGTTACAACACTAATTGCAATCCTTGTTTATACAATCGGGATAACAATCATACGTCAGTTTTTGAAGGTGCTTGTGACAAGGTAGCCAACGCTTCCAATTTCCTTTTTTGGAGATGCTATATTTGTGTATGGATGCAGAATAGTGCGCCCTACATTTATTCATATTACTCACGAAAGGCTTTCCTATGGAGATCCCGGTTTTCTGGAAACGACCGGACCTGCAATTTCCCACTCAATTTAATACCATTCTCTTTGATATTGATGGCGTACTTATCAAAACTATCGACTCGTTTCATGCCACAGACATCGCGACAGCAGAATATGTCACCAGCACAATTCATGGTCTCGAATGGGGTCAGAACGAAGGAAAAACGTTGGTAACGCACGAAGATGTGATCGCTTTCAAACAAGCCGGTGGTTACAACAATGACTGGGATATGTGTTATCTATTAGCAACCCTGTGCACAGCCCGACTACGTGAATGGAAAGGCACACCACTGGCAGAGCGCAGTATCGAAGAATGGGCTGCGCTTTCACGAGTCGCCAACGAGGAGGGGCATGGCGGTATCGAATGGGTCAGAGAGGTCATGCCTGTCACTTCGCAACTTGATTACAATATGATTGGGGACATTTACCACGAATTTTACTGGGGGGCTACTGAAATAAAAAAACGCTATGGTTACACACCCCGCTATTTACCAGACTTTCCTGGTTTTGTACATAACGAAGAGATGAATTTTCCTCCCGATTTCTTCACTAATCTTCGGGATGCAGGCATACCTCATTTAGGATTGATTACCGGAAGAGTTGGTCCAGAGGTAGATATCGCTCTGGAGATGATGGAGGCGCATACCGGCACACGCTGGTGGGATGTGATCATTTCTGCCGATATTTACCCAAAGCCCGACCCGCGTGCCTTACAATTGGCTATCGAGGGTATTCTGGGAGAAGTAGGCGGAGGCTTGTACATAGGTGATACAGGAGACGACCTTGACCTTGTACTAAATTACCGCGCTATCAAAAAAGAGCGCGAGCCAGATATGCTCGCAGTAATGCTTGTTCACCCGTATGAAGAAGCTCTGTACCAGCAACGTGGATCTGATTTCATAGTCGGATCGGTTATGGATGTAATACGCTGTTTACCGGATGGTATATACTATCCCAGGTATCAAAAATCAGAGTAAAGGGTAATGTTCCTCTACCTTTTTTCGCGTCCCTGCGCTTCCTCAATTAAACCCACCAGATATTGCAGCTTCTCTATAGTGTGCTCTGCATTGCGCTTATTGCGTTCGTATCCATCAGGCGCAAGCTGCTGAAACCAGGTACGTATATCTTCTTCTGAAATATCATACCACTTTGCATCCGCTTGCAATCTTAAATAAACGCGCATCTGTGGATCTTGTTTTTTGCGTGAGGGAGTCTTTTCTTCTACGCCCTCGCTCTCGCGTTCATCTGCTGCAACCGCCTCCGCAAGTTCAGCTGATGGATGCAATTCATTATTCAAAGCCTCGATTTCTGAAGTCCGAAAGAATGCTTCTCGACCAACACCCCGATGTGATTTTAAGCGCCCATCACGTATCCATTGATCCAACGTCACGCGGTCAACTCCTAATAGGCGCGCCGCTTCACCTGCATCTACAAAGGCAAAACGCCCACTTCCCGGTTTGCTTACCATCCTCATGCTCCTTTTCAGGCCCCTACTTCATAAAACATCAATAATGTACTGCCATAGCGTCGTTCATCGGTCAAAATCAGGTGTGTTAGAGGAACAGCAGTCACTACTGAACGCTCTTTAGGGTGAATCTGGACAATGATCATACCTGTATCAGGCACAAGCCTCGAGTGATCAAGCAAGTGTAGAGCGCGAGCTGCCATCTCATGATACTGTGGCGGAGCAACGTAAATGATATCATACTCACGCTCCTGCCCCTTTGACAATGACTGGTTCTCCGAACTGTATGATTGCAAAAATTTGAATGCATCGGTATACAATGTCTCTGCACGATCCCCCAAATCGGTAATTTTTAGATTTTCTCGCACTAATTTCAGCACACTATAATTCATCTCGATGAATGTTGCGCTGGCTGCGCCTCTGCTCAACGCTTCTATGCCAACACTGCCTACACCAGCAAAAAGATCCAGAAAACGAGCATCTTCAACACGCGTTGAGAGGATATCGAAGAGGGCAGTCTTGACTCGATCAATAATAGGGCGTGTACTAGGTGTCTTGGGACCTTTAAGTTTGCGCCCCTTAGCCTCACCAGTCACTACGCGCATGAGATTCCTCTCCGTCAATAAGCTCCAACACAGACTCCACCTCTTCAACGAAAAAATCTTCCTTTGCCCAGGAAATGAGCGCCTCTATCTGGTCAACCTTTAATTTCTTCACACTTGTCACTCCCCATATATGTTGTATCAGGCGCTGTAACTGCTGATCGCTGATTTGCGAATTCAGCACGTTTTGCAATACCGTCAATCGCCCCTGACTGGCAAGTGATGTTCCACGCACCTCTTTCAATTCGTCTAACTTGATCCTTGCAATCACCCTCTGTTCCCCATTCTCCTCCTCTTTCTCTTCCTGCAGTTCTTCATCCTCTTCATCAAATTTATATACCCTTCTCGGCGCTTCTCGTATCATCTCATCCTTAATCGGGATAACGGGAATATTCGCGGGACCATGTAAAGCGCCTGGCATAGGACTCGCAGGAGGTTTAGATTGTGATCCCTGTAGAGGAAGCGGCCCTTGTGGTTTCGCTTGTTCCTCAGCAGGTTTCGGTTGAATCGCTCCAGAAGCTTTATTAACGGCGCCAGGTTTTGATGTTTCCCTGGAGTTACCCTCAACGAGTGGTTGTAATTTTCTTAAAGCTTCACGGTAATTCATGCCATTTAATGTTTTTACATTTAACAAATCCATAGCTTGTTTAGGTGTTAGTCCCCAGGCATCCCGAATTGCCTGCATAAATTGCGAAAGCTTCATATTGCTATTCGCCTCACTCTGCATACCAGGTGTAACAGGCATATTTACCGGGCCCACTTGACGTACAGGCACCGTCGTAGACTGCTTCTCATGTAAAGACAGTGGTTGTGGTATTTCGCGAGCTGGCACCGGCGCTTGTGTAGTTGACCTTGTTCCAACAGGGGGAGGGGTTCCAGTCGAACTCCGATAACCTTCTTCTTGTAAAGGTGCCTGGTTGGACCTAATTGTGGCAGGCGCTTGTGTCCGTAGGGGTTCAGGTGGGCGAGTGCTGCGCTGCGAAATCTGCGCTACCCGATTTTCAACGCGCCGTGTGAGTTGTTCCATCCCTATTTCGGCTTCACGAATCAACTGTTCGCGCATTTCCGCACTCGCTCCTAATGGCATAGGAATACCCATTTCTATAGTATGTGTGCGCCCCCCGGCGTTAAATTGGGTTTTATAACGCAGCCAGATATACGGATTGCCATCTTTTCCTGTCGGTTTATCCCTACTAGTATCCATACTACTCCACCTACCTTCCTGGATAGGAGCTTATTATGATCATATCTGTAACATGTGCATGTACACATTATTATATCAAACATAACAAAGTTCGTGTCCGTACCATGGGATGTCCACTCCCAAATACCTTGCCAAAAAGCCTATTGTAGTGTATCGTACATGATGAGGGACAAGTAGCATCACGAACCTACTAGAAACGTTACACACAAGAGTAATATGTAAAAAAAGGTCCTGTACTCCGTGAGATCAGTCAGAAGAAATCGAATGAATATGCTACATATAAAGATAACACTCTATGCCGCCAGAGAAAGTTGAGATGCGAGACGTATGATAAGCCCATCACCTACTCAACAACCACCTGAACAAACAACACCAGAATCGAAAAAAGTTGAATATACATCAAGACAAAGAGCAGGCCAAACTCCTACTGCACGGTTCTTTAAGGCAATTTTTCGTCCTATCTTCAGGGGTATTTATTATCTTCTTCGTGGTATGAGAAACCACAAACTGGTTACTTTTAGCATGATCCTGCTTATTCTTGGCAGCGCTGTAGCAGCAAATTACGTTTTTGCAAGAGAATTGCCTTTCGGCATTGGCAACGATCCGTTCAACTTCCATGTAAAAGGCGGCAATGGTGGAGGTGAGAAGGTGCAAAACTGGCTTTACGACATGCGAGACGGTAACGTCGGTGCGCTACAATTGCTTGATAAAGATATGTCACAGCCACCCAACGTCCCACAACTTGTTGGGCAGTTCAGCCAACCACAAGGGCACCTGACCTGGAAAACCATCAATGTATTAAGCGTGTTCCAAGAATCGGATAGTACTATCGATAGCTTTGTAGAAGTAGACCTCTCTGCCACTGGCCCTGGTGGAAATACCAGTGGTTACTTGATCTGGCATTTCGTAACGGTCTCCCAAAATGGAGGGGTTCTTATAAATGTCACCCTTGTAGATTTTCGCGCACCTTTAGGATAAGAAAAGTAACTGTATGATCTCTTTATGGGTTCCTGCAAAGCAGAAGGGATAAATTGCTATGTCAGAAAAAAGCAAAACACAACGCGATGAACTGGATAGATCTATCGATATTGGTATGGATCAATTTGGGCGTTTCGCGAAAAGACGTTGGATCTGGCTTGTCCTCTTAAGTTTGGTGCTATGGTATTTCTTTTTCACGATGCTACCGCAGTTAAGCGCACCATCACCAGGAACAGTCCTGACATATGTCTTCCAGATCGGCTTTGCCGTCATGTTTATCATCATACAATTCGGGGCTCTTTTCTGGTTTCTTGGCCGTCCGCGATTGTACTGGGTAATGCCAGGTGAGACAGGTGTTAGCTTTGACGATTATAAAGGAAACCCAGAGGTGTTGGAGGCAGCCAGGCGTATAGTATTACTGCTGCGAGGTACCGCTGAATTCAAGGAGATGGGGGGTCAAGCTGTACGTGGCCTCTTGCTCACAGGCGATCCGGGTACTGGCAAAAGTTATCTTGCGCAGTGCATGAGTACTGAAGCTGGCGTCCCCTTCGCCTATGCTAGCGCTGCCAGTTTCCAGGCCATGTTCATAGGCATGAACGTACTCATGATCAAAAGGCTCTATACCAAAGCACGTCGATTAGCGCGTGAGTATGGTGCCTGTGTAGTCTTTATGGATGAAATTGATGCCATTGGCATGTCCCGATCAGCGGCTGGCAGAGGAGGTATAGGTATGGGTATGGGTGGTGGTCTTTTTGGGGCGGGTGGTGGCGGCATGGGTGGACTCAATGAACTTCTGATGCAGATGGACCCACCGAATATTGAGACTGGCTGGTTTAAGAAAATTCTGCGTATAGTTGGCCTCTATCATAGCCGTGTCCAGAATCAACCGGTACTCACCGTTGGCGCAACAAATATCCCTGAGTCGCTTGATCCTGCACTCCTACGTCCGGGTCGCTTTGACCGCAAGATTCATGTCGCTCCTCCAACCGACAAGTATCGTGGTGAAGTGATTGAGTATTATCTCAATAAAGTCACACACGATCCGAGCATCTCTATACCTACTTTAGTAGCGCGCATGGTCGAGTATACTCCTGTAGCCATCAAACACGTGATTAACGAAGCGGTCATCATCGCTCATTTCGATGTTCGCGATATGGTGACCTATAGGGATCTCGTCGAGGCACAAGATGTTCACGAATTTGGTCTGCGTCAACTCGCTGAGTTAACTCCGATTGAACGCAGGCGTCTTGCTTATCATGAGGCAGGGCATGCTGTAGCCTGTTACTATCTGATGGACCGCTACTTTCCGGCATTTGTCACAATACATCAACATGGTGACCTGGAAGGGGCAGCAGCATTTGCTGCCTGGCGTCAAACGGAGACGATTGTAACCCAGAGTAAGGAAGATGTCCTTGCCCGTATCCAGGTGTCTCTTGCCTCTCGCGCTGCCGAAGAATTGTTCCTTGATGTAAGCTTAAATGGAGTCACTGGCGACTTCGCCAGCGCAACAGAACTTGCCACACGGTATGTCGGTCTCTATGGCATGGATGGAACGTTGACCTCATACATACCTTTCATGAGTGTTGGTGGCGGGGTAGCAGGAGTACCAAAGCTATCTGAACGTGTTGAAGCTGTCCTTCAGTCCCAGTTCAAAGCTGTGAAACGTCTTTTCAAGGAACACCGTGAGGCGGTTATGGCTGTAGCTGAATCCCTGATAGAGCGTGACGAATTGGTTGCGGAAGAGATTAAGCAATTGATCGATGAGGCCGACGCAAAACGTGTTCTTAAAACTGTCCTTGCCGACTTTGAGGTCGTCGCAAGCAATGGCAATGGTCACACAAACGGAACAACGAATGGTTATGCCCTGGTCGGTGAACACAGTAACGGCAATAGCAATGACCAGGAGCTGATTGATGCCCCTAAAACTGATGCGGTGGAGAATTTCTCTCCCGGCGGTGAAACAGACGCCATGATAACCAATGAAATTTTTCCCAAAGACACAGGCCCATTTTTCTTTATGGGTGGTTAAATGTGTGTAAATGACTGAGCACTCCAGCAAGGCGGTCGCCTTGCTGGAGTGCTCAGTCATTTACACACCAATACAACAAAGAGATACCTATGTTCGCAAGCACTACGAAGAACGATATTACAACTGAGAAGACAAAACAGACTCAACATTACTCTAATAAGCAAGGCATCTTCTTTTGGGGAGTCGTACTGGCTTTGATCGTCATTGCCATTGGGATGCGTCTTTACCATCTTGGCCTTCTGTTTGACCGTGATGGGTATGATGAGGGGGTATATTGGCAAACCTTGCGTTCTATGAGCGCCGGGAATACTCTCTACCAGCATATTTTCTACTCACAACCTCCTTTTTTCATGCTTTCCACATTTCCTGGTTACATCCTCTTTGGCAGTTCTCTCTGGTCAGCAAGATTTGTCATAGCACTGGTTTCGCTTCTCGGCCTGCTGGGTGCATTTTTGCTCGGCAAGGCATTGAGTGGACGATTGGGGGCAATTTCAGCCATGCTCCTACTCATCGTCAACCCATTGTATCTCGCGCAATCGCAAACAATTGAAGCAGAAGTATCATCAACGGCGTTCTCACTATTAGCAATAGGTCTAGCTTACCTCTGGTGGGAACATCCAGAGGGTACGCGCGGCCTTTTCTATGCTGCTTTCACAGGTATCACGATTACATTAAGCATCCTTTGCAAATTGCTTAGTGTTTCTGTTCTGGTGCCTATTGCTCTATTGATGCTGGCTCGTTTTTGGCAAATTTGGCACAAGCAACCTGGAACACGCTTGACCGGCTTGTTTCCCATTTTTGTAGGTATAACGGCCTTTATAGCGACATTTGTGATTTTGCTACTGCCTTTCAGTGGCTCATACCAGGTTATGCTACAGAGTGTCATTACTTTTCACAACGATGCCGCACAGGTATATAGTCGAATCCAGCAAGCAAACATATCTACTATTCAAGACACTCTTACCTCTCTCCTATCTCTTACAGCTTTTTTCGGTATAATGGCAGCACTCTTACGCCGAGATTGGAGAGTTATCCCTTTAATTGCCTGGTTGTTCACAACACTCTACTTGCTCTGGCACCAGGTTCCTCTCTTCCAGCATCACCTTGTCGCTCTTACTCCTCCACTTATTGCGCTGGCAGTTATGGGTATTGGCAACCAACCCGCGAATAGCAAAGACACTTCCAGTAGCTTGATGTCAAGAACGACAAGATATTTCACCTGGATTGCCATTGTACTTATCATGACTACAACCATATTAAATGTCCAGCAAGATATGTTATACTACCGTACGGCCCTGGCCACAAGTGCATCCGGATTAAACCAACTCGAATCTAAAGTAGCGACTGATCTACGACTGGCCACAGCCCCTAACCAACTGGTTGTCTCAGATGCCCAGTTCATTGCAGGTCTTGCAGACCGCACTACTCCGCCTGCTCTGGTAGATACATCAGCCGTGCGCATAACTTCTAACTATCTCACGCTTTCACAGCTAGAGAGCGCTACCTCCCAGCCACAAGTACATGCTGTGCTTTTTTTCACTGGACGTTTTTACCTGTCAAATATAGCCGGGTTTCACTCCTGGGTCACACAGCATTTTCACCTCTTGCACAGCTATGGTGCGGGTAGAGAATTATGGGTGCGCTGAGATATATCTAAAAAAGGAAATGAGGAAACATATGCAGAAAAAGAAAACCTTCAGCACAATGGAAATTATCCTGCTGTTGGTAGTGGTTGGCTCACTTATTCTATCATTCTTGCAGTCCTGGCTCGAAGAAAAGAAAAAATCTTAACCGAATATTGGTACATGATAGCTATAAATGGCACACACATGCCTGGAAAGTGAAGATTTTACGCCAATACTCGTTATACTTAATTAAAGCTCACAAGATATTTTTTCTCTGTCCTTGTTACTGACGAGGATGATACCAGGAAGCAGGTATACTGGATTGAAATCCCAATTTGTAAAAATAAATGCTCTACAAGGTAAAGGCAGTCAGTCAGAACAGTCACAGTTACCCAACGGAGGATCACAGACGGATACACAATCAACTGTCCCATTTGACCAACTCCATGCAAGGAAAACTCCGTTCGGCCAAACAGTTCATTCTTCTGGCAAGGGGCTTCTATCTTATTGGGATGCTCATAATTCGCCTTCTCCTCATCCTAACGGAAGCTCAGGACGGATATCAGTAGTAGAACAAAACACCTTCAAACTACAAGCGATGATCGGGCCGATAACAGACCCTGCGCGCAATGCTAATCATGCCCAGGCACAAATGTTTGCTTATGGGCAGATGCCCTTTTCACCATATCAATCAGGGATAACACCCTTTGCGGCGATGAATTCTACCTCTCAAACGTTGCAGGCCCCACGGGCTTCTTCAATACAGTATTCTGCTATGCAGCAACTCTCACCCATCAACGGATCTACCCCTCTATCTCAACCATTGATGAATCCAATGCCCGGATTAATGTCAATGCCTCTATCACCTATGCCAATGAACTTCCAGGGAGCGGGAGGATACCCACCTGGATATGCTTCACTCCTGCCAGGCAATAATCGTAAAAAGAGACGCTTCCCAATCTGGGCGAGGATCGCTCTATCGGTTTTTCTGTTGCTACTGATCGTAGTTGGAGGCCTTGCTGGCTACTATTACTACAATTTTTCTGCTCCTGTCAGCCATATAGTAGGACAGCAGGTGACACGCCTTAAAGGAGATGAGGATCCAAATGCTAATCACAACGGAGCGGATATTTTAAGTGGGCCTCGCATCAATATTCTTTTACTCGGCAGTGATACGGACCAAAAATTTACCAATGCTGATGGCAGTCATAACTACCTGGCTCAGTCGGATATTGTAGTTACTATCGACCCGGCTTCAAGAAGTGTAGGCATGCTTTCAATTCCCCGTGACTTCTGGATCCGTGTTGGAAATGGTATGCATAAGTTGGACGAAGCCTATTCACTTGGTGGTCCCGCAGTTGGTACCGGGGCTTATAGCCCTGGTGGTGTTGCACTCAGTCGCCTCACGATTTTCCAGGATTTCGGCATTCCTATCAACTACTATGCCTGGGTCGGTTTAGATGGCTTTGTCAAAGTGATTGACACTGTTGGTGGCGTCGATGTTGATGTACTACATCCGATAACCGATGACAATTATCCCGATGATGTTGGCAATAACACTGGTGATATCTATGCCTACAAACGTCTTTATATCCCGCCGGGACCGCAGCATCTCTCCGGGCCAGAGGCGCTTGAGTATGTGCGTTCGCGACATGCCGACCTTGTAGGTGACTTTGGCCGCTCCGCGCGTCAACAACAGGTACTAAGCGCGCTCAAAACGAAGCTGAATAATCCTGATATTGTAAGTAAGCTGCCCGAAATAACAAACGACCTGAACGGGTATGTCAAAACGGATATGCAGTTAAGCGACGTGTTCAAGTTAATGAATTTTGCGCGCAGCCTTAACTCAAATTCAATCAATCGCGTTATCCTGGGTCCCCCATATTCTTCGGATGGCAACACAACAGATGGTCAATCTGTCGTTTTCCCAGATTGTGGTAAAATTGTGCCTGTGATAGCGCAGATGTTTGCTCTAGGTGACAAGGCTGCTTGTAACATTCAAGCGAACAGTAGCAATAATGCGTTCGCCTCAGCTTCACAGCATTCATCTACAAACAATAACAGCACCAACACTAATAGCTTACAAGCAATGAGCCAGTTGGCAAGCACGAGCGCAATGAATCTTGGCGGAGGTAGCGACAATTTATCTGGTTTTCACAGTCTGCTCGACTTAATGTTTATGGTCGTGTTTGAATCTCCACAAGCGATGCAAGCATAATAGTAATAAATTATTCTTATTTTTCCTCTCGCCGCCGCACGCGGCAAGAATACAGTCAGAAAACTTTGTGCATCATGATACATAATGAGAAAAAATGTATGAAACGACATATTCCCTGGGGTAAGCTTCTATTGCTGCTCTCGCTGGCATTAATCCTGCAGGGATGCCTTGGTATCGGCGACAATTCTCAGAAGGGCAACACAATTACAACCAACTCGAATGGCAACCAGGTAAATATTGTCCAAAATCTCTTCAAAGGTAAAATCTACTTCACTATCGATCACAACCTGTGGGTAACCGATGGCAAAAATAACACGCGCAAAATTATGACTGGTGGAAACATCTATGATCCTGCAGTCTCTCCAAATGGGAAATGGATAGTAGTTAGTACGCGCAACAAGAATTCTTCCGACATTGCAATTATGCCGGTCAGTGGAGGGAAACGACACAATCTACTTTCCGGTAGTGGAAGCTTTTATAACGATGGTGGATTTATCAAAAGCTCCAATCACTGGTTTGCGCAGCCCGCATGGTCGCCAGACAGCACACATATACTCTTCCTGAGTGATATTGAAAAAGAAAATTGGTACGCTGCCACTGGGATCAATGCTCCACTATTGGATTTACAATTATTTTCAATCCCTTTCAATAATTCATCAGCGAAACCACAGGATGTTGCTTACGCTAGCTTTGGGGACGGGGGCGAACGCGATCCAAGCTATCGTCCGGGTCACTCCACTGAAATCGTGTACACGCACTATGCATATGATACTGCAACACGAACCAAGCAAGTCATCCAGCTATATCTTGAAGATGCCAATGCCATTGCAAATCATCCTGGAGTATATCACCCTGGACTCCCAGGCTACGATCCCGGCATAGCGATTACTGACCCGAAGGATCAAAATATACAACCAGCATTTTCGCCAGATGGCAATGCGATTGTCTACGTGAGACGTGAGTCACCCACCCAGATGGGACTTTACGTCATGCCAGTGCCGGAAGGGGTGACAACTAACCCCAATGATCCTAAAGTAGAGCAACAAGCTCTGTTGCCGTACAAAAAATCTTCACATATTTTGAGTGGACTCTATGTTTCCCAGCCGGTGTGGTCTCCTGATGGAAAACAAATTGCTTACATTTCTTACATCAACAATGAGTTTGATCTTTGGCTGGCAAATATCACTTTCAATGCTAAAACAGGCATTTACAGTTTGCAGGGCAACCCCGTTCAACTGTCAACAGGTGGCATTGATGGGAACTCACGTCCTTTCTGGACGCCCTGATCTCGTACATGGTATATTGGACTTCGTTACTCGTAGAGCCTCTTGAATTTGAGGCAAGATATTTCAATAGCAAGATTTGGAGTATCTTTCATAGATACTCATTTGAGGTAACACATTGACTCAGTTTGAAGGTATGCGTATTGCCGGACGCTACGAAGTCCGCGAACATATTGCTACAGGTGGGATGGCTAGTGTATTCAAAACATGGGATCATCGCGTCGAGCGGCTGGTTGCAATAAAGGTACTTCGCTCATTGGATAAAAATGATCTACGTGCGGTCGAACGCTTCCGTCGCGAAGCCCGTGCAGCTGCCGCACTTGCCCATCCTAATGCTGTTACTATCTATGATTTTATTGAAGAACTCAGTCAGTACTTTCTCGTCATGGAATATATTCATGGACCCACCTTGAAAAAGGAAATCATAGACCGCCGGCACTTGCACGCGCTCGAAACATTAGAAATTGCGGCTCAAGTATGCGCTGTGTTACAGGTAGCCCACACCCGTGGCTTTATTCATCGAGACATCAAGCCGCAGAATATTATGCTGGTTTCTACGAATGTATCTACACCAGGGGTTAACAATCTATTGGTCAAACTGACTGACTTTGGCATTGTACGCGTGGCAGAAGATGCCGGTTTAACCAATAGCGGTATTGTACTAGGCACCGCCGATTATCTTTCTCCTGAACAAGCACGAGGGGAAAAGCTTACAGCTTCTTCTGATCTCTACTCGCTTGGCGTCGTCATGTTTGAAATGCTGGCTGGTCGGCCTCCATTTATTGGTCCCACTGCTGTATCTATTGCAATGCAGCATGCCTCAACCTACCCGCCATCTCTACACCAATTTAATCCTAATATACCACCGGCCTTGGAACAGATTGTGGTAAAAGTATTAGAGAAAGAGCCTGGAGATCGTTTCCTCTCGGCTGCTGAAATGCAAAAGGCGCTCCGCCAGTGCGCGAAAGATCTGCGGCAACAAGCTCGCCAGCACCAAACTATTCCATCACCCCAGTTGGCTCCGCGTAACTATCCACTAGACGCTGGCAACCAGGGGCAGTTCCATCCACCGGGGTATGGACACCATTAATTATTACTGTTACAATGCATTTCTCTGAAAATAGAGGGGCATACCAGCATCCTTTTTATTGATCGTCACCTGTGTTCACTCGAGGAAAATTCTTATGCAACGTACAAAGATTTCTACACCAAATGCTCCAGCCGCCATCGGACCATACAATCAAGCCATCCGCTATGGCCAATTCGTTTATACCTCTGGTCAAATTGCTCTTGACCCGACAACTGGTGAGCTTAGCGGTGATGATGTCCAGTCTCAAACGCATCGCGTTCTGCAAAACCTGCAGGCTGTATTGGAGAGCGCTGGAACATCGCTTGCAGGTGTCGTTAAAACCACTGTATTTCTGACTCGCATGAGCGATTTTCAAGCCATGAATACTGTATATGCAACGTATTTTGACGGACCCGATGGTCTGATGCCCGCTCGTTCAACAGTTGCTGTGGCCGAATTGCCGCGCAAAGCGCTGGTTGAGATTGAATGTGTTGCTCTCGTTGAAAACTAACATAGGGAGTATTACAGTGAACGTTGCTAATATCTGGCGTACTACGCTCGAACGGCTCGAAACAGCTCCCATTGACGCAGTGTGTAAAGCATGGCTTCTCTCAGCCAATTTGACCAATGCCTCATATAACGGTATGGATGATTTCGATGTTGATGCCCTGACTGACGACGAATCGCTCTATTTCACACTGCAGGTCCCCAGTACTCTTGCCCGTGATGTCATAAATACTCGTTGGCGCCGCTCGATTGAAGATATCTTAGCTGATGTCACCGGTCAGCCTGTCACGATTGCTGTTACAAATACGCTCGATGACTCTGGTTTTTCTAATAGAGATATGAACAACCGATTCACATCGCCACGTCATCACCAAACCAACGATTATGCATACTATGATTTCCCGACGAAATCATCTCTACAACGTGATGTGCAAGATCTCCAATATGGAAATATGGATGCAGTCGAGCGCTCAAATGAGGCATGGGACAATGAGCAGCGTGCTAACATTCTACTTCACAATCGTCTTAATCCACGCTATACCTTTGACGCTTTTATTGTCGGTAACAGTAATCGCCTTGCGCATGCTGCATCTCTTGCAGTAGCAGAAGCTCCCGGTGAGTCATACAATCCCTTGTTTCTCTACGGCGGTGTCGGACTGGGCAAAACGCACCTGCTGCACGCTATCGGACATCAGGGCGTAGAGACGGGACTTGCAGTCCTCTATGTCTCTTCTGAGCAATTTACAAATGAGATTATTAATGCTATCCGCTATCGTACTACAGAGGAGTTTCGGGCCAAATATCGTTCAGTCGATATCTTGCTTGTGGATGATATCCAATTCATCGCAGGCAAAGAATCTACAGAGGAAGAATTTTTCCATACCTTTAACAGTCTTTATGAAATGAGCAAACAGATTGTGATCTGCAGTGATCGACCTCCCAAAGCCATCGTTAGCCTCGAGGAACGCCTGCGTTCGCGCTTTGAATGGGGATTGATTGCTGATATTCAACCACCTGATCTAGAAACACGTATGGCCATTCTGCGCGTTAAGGCCGATGTACTGCGCTATCGCGTTCCCGATGACATCATTGCGTATATTGCAGGTCGCGTCCAGACCAACATTCGCGAGTTGGAGGGCTGTCTGAATCGCTTGATGGCCTATCAGCAGTTACACCATACCGATCTAACCATGGAGGTTGCTCGTGCCGCTATGTCGTCACTTGGCAATGATAACAAAGAGTCACATCTGAACATTCAACAAATAGCTCAGGCGGTAGCTGAGTACTATCACATCTCTCTCGAATCCATGTGTGGTAAGCAGCGTGATAAGCATATTGTCATGCCCCGTCAGATTGCTATGTACTTGATGCGCCAGGAGACTCAGGCTTCCTTGTTGGAAATTGGACAACTGTTCGGCGGGCGCGACCATAGTACAGTGCTTCATGCATGTGAAAAAATTGATCGAGCGGTGAATATTAATCCTGCATTACGTCGCGAGATCGTCGCTATCCGTGAGCAATTGTTACGCGAATAATTCATTGGGGAGCTCTATGTTACCTTATACAGCCTATTTGATTGATCTTGACGGAGTAATATACCGGGGCAATGAGTTGTTGCACGGCGCAAAAGAATTCATCTCCTGGCTCGAGACACATCACAAAAAATACCTTTTCCTGACCAATAATTCTTTCGCGACAGCCACACAGATACGCGCAAAGCTTGAACACCTCGGTATAGCCACCGACAATGCGCACCTGCTTACAGCAGGACAAGCAGCAGTACAAAATATTGCTCGCCGCATACCTCAGGGAGTAGTATATGTGGTCGGAGAGCAGCCGCTTATCGACTTGGTTGAGTCAAATGGCCTGAAAGCGGCCAGCATAGATGCACAAGAAGCGGATGCCGTTCTTGTCGGCCTGGACCGCGACTTCGATTATGCAGTTATGACGTGTGCCATGAATGCTGTACGTTCAGGTGCACTATTTGTCACTATAAATCGGGACCCTGTTTTGCCAATTGCCGGTGGTTTCATTCCTGGCTGTGGCGCTCTGACAGCAGCCATTGAAACTGCAAGCGGTGTGACGCCAGAGGTTGTAGGCAAACCTGAACCAATGCTGCTCCAGGAAGCTATGCACATATTAAGCAGCCAACCTGAAGAAACAGTTATGATCGGAGACGGTTTGCAAGTAGATATTTTAGCCGGTCAAAATGCCAGAACACACACTTTGTTAGTACTCTCCGGTAGCAGTTCACCTGAAGACCTTGAAAAATCTTCCATCAAACCTGATCATGTGTACGAAGATTTGGCTGATCTGATGAAGGATTTGATACAGGAACACACTTCTACACTTTGATCATCTTCATACTACTTTCTGCGATCCTTGCACCTCGCCCGTATTCTGCTTTGGAATGTACCTATCAGCATGTCCAAGCGCAGTAAATGAGAAGGCAAACGGAATCAGAAAGGTTAACACTCCAATCACACCATAGACCAGCGCGACATTTTGCGTCCATGTGATCGCGAAGCCTCCGAGCAAGCTTCCCAATGGAATAGCTGACCAGGCAAGCACACTGGCGATACTCATTACTCTCCCCAACAAATGATTTGGGACAATTGTCTGCCGCAAGCTGCTTGTATTGATATTAAAGAGAATACCTACCCCCCCGATCAGAGTCCAGAGCACAATAGCCACCCAATAGATACGCATGAGCGAAAAAACGACTGTTAGTACCCCTTCTAACATCAACGCGCCTAATGCCACTGTACTGAAACTCCAATGTTTGCGTAATGGACCTGCCGCTAGCGCCAATAGAACAACACCAAAACTCCCTACTGAGTAAAGCAGACTCGCCTGAAAATCACTGGCCTGCAAGCGCACCTTGGCAAAGAGAATGAGCTGCGCATACGTCGTCGTGCCAACAAAGTTCACCAGTGCCATCATTAACGAAATGTTGCGCAGAACTGGATGTTTTAACACATAGCGCAGCCCTTCGACCACATCGCTGCCTATGCTCGTTCGCTCCCGCTTCTCACCTGTGTTGAAACCGATCCTGATAAGCGCTAGCGAGAATGACGATACCAGAAATGAAAGGGCATCAAACCATAAGAGTGTAGAAAGGGGTACCAAAGTTACCAAGACACCAGCGAGTAATGGACCAATGATACTTGCACCTGAATAGCTGGCTTGAATTCGTCCATTTGCTGTGACCAGGTCATCTTGATTGACTAAACTAGGGATGGCAGCGAACTCTCCCGCATCGAAGCATATCTTCATTGTCGCGTGAATAAACGCCACGATGTAAATCCACCAGATAGTAAGGAAGCCAAAAGCAAAGAGCATTGGAATCGAAGCTATGATGAGTGCGCGCCCGATATCGGTACCAATCATCATCCGCTTGCGGTCGACCCGATCTGTCCAGGCACCCAGTATCAGCCCAAAGAGCAGATAGGGTAAAAATGTGGCTGCAGTGGTAATGCCTAGACTGAGCGCTGAGCCAGTAAGCTTATAGACTAATAAAGGCAGCGCGAAAAGGGTAACAGAGCTGCCAAGATTTGAGATAGTCTGTCCAGTCCAGTATTTCCAAAAGTCACTATTGAACTTTCTTACCTGCTTCTGTGTAGTGGTATTATCTTGCATCGTGTGCTCCTTAGCAAATACAAGCTAGTTTGAATCTACATTTATTCAAGCTCAGTAAACAGCGTATAGGTGACTTTTCTTGCCTTCCTACATCAGTAGAGCTAATCTGTATCAGTCGATTCTAAAGGTAGGAACACAGCAGGGCCTTGTATATATTCAGGCGCCGTGAACATGGAGACAAGGATGCCATACACTTTACCGTTGGGATCAGATGCCTCACTCAGTATATCATCAACAAGCGACCGCAGACGCTCAGAATAGTATTTGGCACGCTCTGGAGAGAGACGAACATGCGGAAATCCTGCAGTTTGATTAACATCTTCCTTTGTGTTCGCTTCTGCCTCAGCCAGTTCCTGGTAAGCTTTTGCTATAATATCGAGATTTATCGATGTATCACCTGTCACCTCACGCGGTAGATCATACGTGAAGATACGAGCCGTACGAGTGTAGTAATTTGCAACGATCCCTCGTACCAGGCGACGAGCGACAACCTGTGCAAGCCCTGCCGCTTCAAGGACATGCAGGTGATGACCAATTGCACCGGGGCTGGCTTTAAGGCTATCAGCAATCTGTTTGGCAGTTGCTGGATGGTTCTGAATGATGCCCAATATGCGCGATCGTATAGGATCGCTAATGGCTTTAAACTGCTGGGCAGTATTGATGACAATTTGTACTGGCAGTTCCGGCATTATTACAGGTACATTCGCTGGTAGAACTGGTATCACGTCAACGTCATCTTTACTTTGCAAGATATTCATCAGTTACTCTCACTTCTTAGTAAAAAGAAAACAGCATGTTTTGTAATTAAATTATGAACAATATTATTAGTATGTACTAAATTTTTAGCATATAATAATCAAAATGTCAACCCTTCTGAGTTCACCAGGAGAAGTTTGTATAAGAGAGGGTATGCTATTCGCTTCTTCTCAGATCTGCCTCCTTGGGCCAGGCCAGGAGGGTCGTGACGGAAAAGAAGGACGAGAAAAGCGGAAATTCTGTACCGATTTGGACAGTTGTTGTTCAGTCTCCTTTGGACGGGCCATAAGCCAGGTTGCGGTAAAGAACAATGTCCACCCCCATATGAGCAGAGGTAAGCCTATCGTCACCAACGCCAGATCAGGCCATACCGTTGGCCAGAGTAGGAAGTAGTACTCCAAAGCAGCTCCCATTGTAAGCAATATCGCTAGTAGAATAGTATAGCGGCTCGTGCTTACAATAGCCAGAACCAGCGGCAAGAGCATGAACCATGGCCAATGTACCGGTAACAGTACCGTCAACCCTAGAAATATCCAACTGCTGAAAAGCAAAACCAATTCTAAGGTATCAGCAAGCCATAGACCAAACAACATGAGACTTCCAATAGTTATCCCTGCAAGAATCGTCCAATGATACGGAGCCGAAAGCCAGGATAAAAACAGTGGAAAACCCATTGGCAAATACAGGATAGCCGCATCCAGCGAATGAACCGCATTTCCTTCTAAGAAAGTTCCTTCTAAATTCGACACAGAACCCATCAGGCCCCATCCTCGCGAGTAAGGAGCGAAAGCCAGAACCACAATTACAGCAGAAAGACTTGTTAACGCTAACCACCACAAGAACCGCCGTCCACCTTGCATTACACGTGTTTCTTTCCAGAATAACTTCAAGAAAAAGGGTAACAGCAGAAGGCAAAACACATTGAGGAGCGTCGCGAGTAGCACAAAAACCCAACTTAACAAAAATGAGCGCCGTTGGAAGAAAAGCACGCTCAACAGTAAAAAGGTAATGACTACTATTTCGTAATGTGCCTCACTTACACCTAGCAGAAGCACCAACGGATTCCACGCGAACAAAATTACTCCAGCCAAGCGCATCTCTGGTTTGAGTTTGGAGAGGATTATCCAGATTAACATCGCGTTTGCCATGTAAGATACCAAACCCAACAGGCGAAATCCAAACAGAATGTTAGCAACACTTTCACGCGCTACTAACACAACTGGTAATGTCATATCTATCCAGAGAGGTCCATAATGAGCACCACCCAATCCTTTGTCTACTAAGAATATGTGGAAGAAATCATGTGTATAAGCTGTAGGACTCACGACATATGGATTAACGTTATGGAATGACGCCATACGTCCATAAGTTGCATAGAGAAAAATGTCCTGTGACATCACCGCAGGAGCAAAGATAAAGATGACACCAAAAACTCCTGTAAGAAGGCATACCGTCCAGAAAAGCAAGGATCGATCTTTAGATGTAAGCCGCTCCCGCGCTACTTTAGTACCTACTCGAGATGCAAAGAGAACCAGAAGAAAAGCCAGCAAAAGCAGTGCCAGAAGCAGATTAGGATATCCATGCGCAATTGTTGTTGACGAAATCCCACTACGTAGATCAAATATCGGGATGTGATGTAAACCCTGAACGAGGAGAGAAGCCCATGATGTCCAAAAGAGATGCGGCAGCCAGGGAAACTCTACATAGAAGGCCTTGTTAAGAGGCCTATTACCCACCCCTGCTAGCAATGGATACATTGCCAGATAGAGCAACGCAAGAAGAAGCCCTAAACCAATCAGTTTTTGTGCGGCTCGCTTTGTATGTTGAGGCTGTTTTTTACTCATGGGAGAGTTGGGTAAAGCAGAACCAGGTTGCAGCTGCACCATTATAGAAGCAGTTGGGAGAGTTACTCCAGGAAGAGCTGGTTGAGTTCTCCGTGCGCGCATGGATCGCGCTCCATCTTCACTGTTACGCTGTTGCATATCTTCCTCGTTCATAAAGAAAAGCCAGTTGCTGCATAAAGTATGAGCCAGATATTGAACACTGCAATGAATGCGACGAAACACTACCGTTATCCGTTACAAAGAACGTACTACAATGTGATTTCCGCTTTTCCACTTTCCAATTGTATTAAAAGAATGTGATGCTGAAACCTTCTGTTATCTTCTATTGTCAGAAATAGGGAACAATGCTATAATAGCGAGGTGCTTCCACCCCAAGCTACCTTACCTGGTTTTCGGGTGCAATGTGCACCTCCCGAGAGGAGTGCAAGCATATGTAAAATAAAGGTAACGTCGCAGCTTCACTTAGAGTGGCTTGCGACAATCATTTTCTGCGTCGATATACTGTCGATGCTCCACCTGCTCTGGCAATTACTGGCTCTTTTGTCCATAAGTAATGTGACCAGATGCATACCCAAAGGAAGGAGGTGGCTTCGTGAGGCGTGACTATGAACTAGGCTTCATTCTCAACCCCGAAGTCAGCGAAGAGCAGACAAGCGCTATCCTGGAGCGCATTGAGAAGATCGTCAAAAACTATGACGGTCAGGTCGTCAAGGTAAATCAGTGGGGTCGCCGCCGCCTGGCATATCCTATTGAGCATCATCGTGACGGCAATTACGTGTTTATTGATATGATCTTGACCCCTGAGACCGTGCTCGAACTAGATCGAACCCTCAAGGTTTCTGAAGAGGTAATGCGACACTTAGTCAAGAGGCGCGATCCTAAAGCTGTGCAGAAGGAACGTGAAGAACGCGAAGAGCGTGAGGCTCGTGCCGCTGCTGCTGCAACTCAAGCCCAGGCCTCTGCAACTGCTGAGCCAGAAGCTGAAGTGGAAGCGCCAGCGCCTGTTGAGTCGGCTGCGGAACCAGAAGAGAAAATACTCGTTGCCGGTGAAGAAGAAGAGCCAATAGTGCTCTCCCCTGAAGAGATCGAGTATGTCCCACCCGCAATTGAAGAAGAAGAAACCATCGAAATGTAGTGAGGATTCATCCGGGTAGATTCGTCACGCGGTCTCAATGGAGGAGTTATCTCAAGCGTTATGTACGCTGAAAGGATATTGAGAGACAATGCTAAACAAAATCATGCTTATCGGGCGTTTGGGAAAAGACCCCGAATTGAATGTCACATCAGATGGTACTCCTATCACAAAGTTCACTCTTGCTGTAAACCGAAATACCAAAACGAGTACCGGCGAGAGGAAAGAAGAGACCGAGTGGTTTAATATTGTTGCCTGGCGCCAGCTTGCAGAGACCTGCGAGCGCTACCTGCACAAAGGCTCCAAGATCTATATCGAAGGTCGCCTGTCACAGCGCAAGTATACTGACAGAGAAGGCGTACAGCGCACGTCAGTTGAAGTCATTGCCAACGAAATGGAGATGCTTGATTCCAAGCCTGTATCCAGTGGCTCAGAGAGCTATTCAGCAGTAGGTGCAGGTGACAGCAACGATCCCTTTCTTCCCGACTACCCGGACGACTTATCCTAAAGACCCAGAAGAAATTCCTTTTTAGTGCAGAGAGTACAAAAAGGATATAGAGGAGAACAGTCCGTGCAAAGACGATCCGAATCGGGCCCGCGTCGTGAGCGACCAGGCGGGCGTGGCGAGCGAACTTCTCGCCGTAAAATATGCCAGTTTTGTCACGATCACGTGCGTGAAATTGATTATAAAGACGCCAACCGTTTTATGAAACGGTACATTTCTGATCGTGGCAAAATCGAACCCCGTCGTAAAACGGGTACTTGCGCTAAACACCAGCGCCGTCTCAGTGTAGCTATTAAGCAAGCGCGACTCATGGCGCTGCTGCCCTACACCGCAGAGCACATACGTGGCATGTAGAGCTTGACTCTTATGCACTACACAGCGAAGATCATGTGATGCTTCAAGCTAAAAAGTAGCACACAATTCGTCTTTGCTGTGTTTGCGCGTTATGTGAACCGAAACCAGTGCCCTTTGGCAGGAGGGAAGGAAAATGAAAAGTCAGACTGAGCAGTCTGTAAAAAGGCCCCTGAAGCAGAAAACAACGCGTTCAAATAAACCGAAGAGATATAATAGGCAGACAGCGCACGTCGAAGCTCGGCGCGATGGCAAGCCTCTCATTTTTGGATGGGGAAAACAGCTTTCCCACGCAGAAAAGGTGAAAATTCAGCGTCGCGCCACATGGACCATCGCTGGCATTTTTGGCTTGCTTATCGTTGGCACCATTCTTGCTTTCTGGATAAGTATCAACATCATCATCCCAGGAAAGCCTATTACGAGCGTCAATGGACACCAGATACCACAATCGCAATACCGAAAAATGGTGGCCTTGAAGACTCAACTCGAACTTAATAAGATCTATGGTAAACAAGGACTTGTAGCACAAGCCAACGATCTGACTAAACAGGATGCTGCGCAACTCAAGACAATCAATGACCTCACTAAGCAAGTTGATGCTCTAAACAAGCAAATCAAAGCATTACCAGCTGGATCAAGTCAACAACGCACCAATCTCGAAAATCAGCTTCAATCGACAAAAAAACAATTGTCTGACGCTCAGACCAAGCATCAAACTCTCACTCAGCAAATTACCAATCTAAACCAGAACACACTACCGCTGGAAAAGCAGTCATTCACTCAGTCGCAAGTTGCCAACGATAGTGTGTCATGGCTGCAAGATGACGAACTTATCCGCGAGTGGCTTACCACACAAAGCACTGCAATTCAAAATCAGGTTAATCCAACAACTGCTGAGGTTAACAAGGTTCTGAATGATCTGAAAGCAACCCTTCCAACATCCACCAGCTATAACAACTTTCTCAGTCAGATGGGCATTTCTAATGATGATGTAATCAGTATGCTAACTGTAAAAGCACGTCGCGATAATATGCAAAACCACCTTGCTTCCAAGATAGGTTCACCCGCGTACCAGGTTCTGTCTCGTACAATCACTACTGATACTCAGGCGGAAGCCAATAAGATACTCCAGGAACTCAAAAATGGGGGTGATTTCGCCAAGATCGCAAGCAAGCAATCGAAGGACACGACGACTGCCAGTCGTGGCGGAAGCCAGGGTTGGTTAGCTCGTGGTCAATATGCGTTGAACCAGAATGCTGCAGTTGTGGAGAACTGGTTATTCAATCCTTCGCGCTACATTTACGAGCTGAGTCCCGTGCTGAAAGAAAACGGATCGTATCATATCGCACAGATCATGGGCATTAATCCGTCGCGTCCTATAGATCCTAGTATGTTACAAACGCTCCAGTATAATGCGTTATCAAACTGGCTCCTGGAACAAAAGGGATTACCAACCACCACGATTACGCCCGTAGATCAAAACATGTTGCTCGATCCTATGAATCTGCCTCCAACATCAGTATTGCCTGCTGGGGCACCATCAAATGGCCAAAGTACACCGGGTGTAACAAGCCCCTAAAGAACGGCCTGTAAGTTAGAGGGTAAGGTTTATGGTGATCCTTACCCTCTACATACAATCAAAAACCACCGAGGAAACACAGGATCATGCATGGTTACTAGCGCACCATCTACCTATCTGTTAAATAATTCTGAAATTCAAGAGCTTCTACAGACGGTCTCTCTCTATCTGCACATTCCTTTCTGTCATACTCGCTGTCATTATTGCGATTTCAATACCTATGCTGGCATGCTCCCCCTGCGCGAACCTTATGTACGTGCATTGATCACTGAGATAGAGTTAGCAGGACAACTTGCCCAAGTCGCAAACGGCACACCACGTCGTTCACGCACTATCTTTTTCGGCGGGGGTACACCCAGTCTACTTACTGTAGAACAAATCCTACGCCTGCTTTCTGCTTGTCGCAAAGCTTTTGCAGTTGACGAACAAGCAGAAATCACACTAGAAGCCAATCCTGGCACACTCAGCTTTGAACAACTATCAGGCCTACGTGCTGCTGGTATCAATCGTCTCAGCTTAGGCTCTCAAAGCTTTGACGCTGAATTACTGCATATATTAGGTCGTATTCACACGCCAGAGGAGATTGTGCAAGCACTGAGCAATGCTCGTGCGGCAGGATTTAAATCCATCAATCTCGATTTTATGTTCGGACTGCCAGGACAGACGATGCAACACTGGAAAACAACACTTGATCGGGCATTGGCTTTACGTCCTGAACATTTTTCACTTTATTCTTTGATTATTGAAGAGGGCACACTTTTCTACACCTGGACAAACGAGGGGCGTATTATTCCAGGAGATGAAGATCTATGCGCAGATATGTATGAATATGCCGACGAACGCCTGCAAGCAGAGGGTTATAGGAACTACGAAATTTCGAACTGGGCATTGCCAGGACATCAGAGCCGTCATAACTTGACCTACTGGCAGAATCTTCCTTACATTGGTATGGGGGCTGGGGCGCATTCTTTCTTTGGAAGCAGGCGTTTTTCTAATATTCTTGACCCACAGGAATACATTCAACTGCTTAAAAAGCAGCAGCGACCAGAGGCAGAGGGCGAAATCATTGATCGTGTACAAGAAATGTCTGAGACTGCTTTTCTAGCGTTTCGCACCGCACAGGGCTTGCATTTGCCAACATTTGAAGAACGTTTTGCTGAACCGTTTACCCAATTCGTAGGCACGCGCTTGCACACAGTGGAAGAAGCAGGACTGATAGAGCAAGAACAAGAATGGATCCGCCTGAGCAAACGAGGTCGCCTGTTGGGTAATGAAGTTTTTTTACGATTATTACCCGACTAATTAAGGATACACACGTGGACTTATCACGATCTACATCCTGGACAATATACGACCCTTTAACAAAAGCCCAATATTTAGAATACCAACAAGCGGATATAGGTTATCTCCATGCCCAATTGCTCATTAATCGGGGTATCAAAACACCCGCAGCTATGCGCAAATTTCTCGACGCTCGCTACGACCAGCTGCTAGATCCTCTCACAATGACTGGCATGCCCAGTACGCTTGAGCGCATTCAACGTGCTCTTGCAGCCCGCGAACACATTACTGTCTTCGGCGATTTTGACGCAGACGGCGTCACTTCAGCAGCCTTGTTGACTCGCGTGCTACGGGCGATTAAGCATCAAGATGTCTCGCTTGATTACTTCATCCCTCATCGTATTTTCGATACACGTGGATTGAGCAAGGAAGCAATTGATAAAATCCAGACCAGGGGCACCTCGCTCATTATCACTACCGATTGTGGTAGTTCTGATTTTGAAGAAGTAGCATATGCAAAAAATCTTGGCATTGATATTATCATTACTGATCATCACCAGCCACCCGAGCAACTTCCTCAGGCTTACTCTATGATTAATCCATGGCGATCAGACAGTACTTACAATGAACGCTACCTCTGTGGCGTAGGCATTGCCTTTAAGCTGGCACAGGCACTCTATCATGTTTACAATCGAGAACAAGAGGCTCAGGAATTACTTGACCTCGTTGCAATTGGCACTATTGGAGATGTAGCGCAACTGCTGGGAGAAAACCACACTCTTGTGCGCCTGGGCTTGCAACAACTGAATCACACAAACAATCCAGGATTGCGGGCACTTATCCAGACTGCAAATTTACAACCTGGAAAACTGCGCGAACGAGACATTTCATATGTTCTTGGCCCTCGTATCAATGCCGCTGGTCGTATGGAGCATGCCGGTACAGCTTTTCATCTCCTGACCACTGATGATGCTGAAGAAGCTCGCGTGTATGCCCAGGAGTTGGAGGAGCTTAACCAGTCACGACAGCAACAAACAGAGGAGTTGATGAAGCTCGTACGAGAGCAAGCACAAGAGCTATCCAGCGACCAGGTTGTTCTTGTTTACGGTAATAAAGATACCTGGCCGGAAGGTATAATTGGTCTTGTAGCAGGCAGACTATCAGAAGAAATTAAACGCCCCGTCTTCGTACTCAGCCAGGACACACAGTCAAGCCGTGGCTCCGCGCGCAGCTACGGAGGCTTCAATATCATTGGGGCTCTGCGAAATCGTGCCGATTTATTCGAACGCCACGGAGGGCATGCCCAGGCCGCAGGTTTCACTATTGCTAACGCCAATATCGAAGAACTACGCAAGCACCTGCTATCCTGGTATGAAAATACTCAATCACCTATTGAAGCTTTGAATGAAAACACTGAAACACCTGATCTCACAAGTATCATTACTGAACAAGAGCAATCTGCTTCAACAGGCACGCATAAAGTTGACGTGTTTATCAGGAAGCCCGAAGAACTTACATACGATGTTTATCATAAAGTAAGCATGCTTAGCCCATTCGGTGCGGGCAATCCCGAACCCAGCTTTAGAATGAACGGCCTGCGTCTTATTCGTCGCTGGGTAAGTGGTCCCGAAGGACGCCATCTACGTGTACGTCTTAGCGTCGACAACCTTCATTTCAATGGCTCGTATTTGCGTGGAGGCGCACAGTTGAACTCCTTTCATGAGGGTTCTCGGGTTAATGTGATATTCTCACTCGAACCCGCCTGGAACACTCCTGATGGTGCGAGCAGCCGGGATATCTGGTTAAAAATACTGTATATGGAGCAAGCGATTACGGATATACACCCCGTATCTCAGTAGCCTCAGCCACGCGCGTTACAGCCAACAGATACGACCCCATACGTAGATTGGTATCCTGCTCGTCAGCCTTCGCACGCGAAGCACGGTAAGCGCGGGTCATAATCGATTCGAGGCGGTCGTTGATCTCGTGTTCGGCCCAGAAGAAGCGCTGCAAATCTTGCACCCATTCAAAGTAACTGACCGTTACCCCTCCAGCATTCGCAAGAATATCGGGTACAATCATAATACCTCGATCATTGAGTATATGATCAGCATCCGGAGTTGTAGGGCCATTAGCAGCTTCGATAATGAGGCGAGCCTTAATTCGCGAAGCATTTTTCGCGGTCAACTGGTTTTCTAAAGCGGCAGGCACTAACACATCGCATGGAAGTTCAAGCAGTTCGGAATTAGTGACTGCTTCAGCGTCTGGCAATCCACGTAGTGTTCCATGTTCCTTGGAATGCCGTAGTGCGCGGTGTATATCAATACCATTTGAATTATATACACCTCCGCTAATATCGCTCACAGCAACAATCTTACAGCTTAGTTCATGCAGCAAGCGAGCCGAAATGCTTCCAACATTACCAAATCCCTGGACAACTACAGAACAATCTTCTGGTCGCATTCCCAGGTCATGCATGGCTTCAATGGCTACAAATTGTACTCCCCTAGCAGTTGCCTCTAATCGCCCTTCGCTTCCGCCAATGGCTAAAGGTTTACCAGTAATTACAGCAGGGATCGAAAAGCCTTTATGCATTGAAAATGTGTCCATCATCCAGGCCATAATCTGCGGATTGGTATTCATATCCGGAGCAGGAATATCGCTATCGGGGCCAATCAAAATAGAAATTTCTGTGGCATACCTTCGACTCAATCGCTCAAGTTCGCTACGTGATAGCTTGTGAGGGTCACAGATCACACCACCCTTTGCTCCACCAAACGGAATACCTACAACCGCACACTTCCAGGTCATCCACATCGCTAGTGCGCGCACTTCATCGAGCGAAACTTCTGGGCTGAAGCGAATACCCCCTTTCGCGGGACCACGATTGATATTGTGCTGTACACGATATCCCGTAAACATTTCCACATCCCCATTGTCCATCCGTACCGGAAAATTAACGATCAACTCACGTTTGGGTTTACGCAAAATAGCCCGCATTGCTTGCGAAAGTCCCAGACGATCAGCTGCTTCGTCAAACTGTGCGATCGCCATATCATAGGGATTTACGATATCGATAGCCATAGAAAAAATACCTCCTGTCTCCATGACTTGTTCCCAAAGCCATGAATGCTGCTACGCATACTGAAGCATCAGCGCTTCACTTCGTGTACACTCATCTAAGACAAACGCTTTACAGTGACGCAACATACAAAGTTTTCATAACAAACGGTAGATATAGACGAAAGCCCGCCAGGGGCAGACAGGCGGGCCTACAATTGTTTTGTCAATTTTCAGTATAACACCTCACAAGAGGGGCTTTCAAGGTAAGCACACCCCCTGTAGCTTAATGTTGTTCCAGATACACATTTGACCAATCGCCGAAGTAGAGCCCGGTATTATTCAGACTAACTCCTTGCACCCAGGAAGGAATAACCGCTGCCATTGATTGGTGATCAAGAGGTAACCAACCAACATCGGATATGGCGATTTGCTCAGCCTGATTGTAGAGCTGAATGCGCATATCCCCTGACATTTGCTCGGCCTGTATCACTATTTGATCGAACTGTGGATTGTTCCAATCGCCGCTGTTATTTGAAGCCGTTGAAAACAGATTCAATGTCAGCCAGTCATATGGGTCTGGAAAATCTGCACTCCACTGAGTAAAACCGAATTGTACCTGGTGATTGGCAGTCTCGGTATTATAGGCATTCAGTTCTACAGGCAACAACTTCACTTGAATCCCTAACGCAGTTTGCCACATCTGTTGCAGAGCTGCCGCCTCAGATTCAGATACTTGTGAGTTAGGAAACGAGAATGTGATTGGTGGAATTTTACTGACATCTGGATAGGCAGATTGTAAAGCAGCAAGTGCTTTACTCTTATCGTATGCCAGCCCCTGATAATTTGGTTGATAACCAGGCATGCCTGGTGGAATAATTGTTGGAGCAGGAATCGCTGAACCCTTAAAAATCGCCGTTGCCAACGCTTCTTTGTCCGTAGCATAAGCAAATGCTTGACGCACTGCAGCATTATTAAAAGGCGCCATTTTATTGCTAAAGAAAAGCAGGTCGGTTTGTAGCAATGATTCGCTCACAAAGCCAGCCATTCCTTTCGCACTAGCCAGGTCCTGCGGCGCAATATTCCACACAAAATTATACTGACCAGCCTGGTAGGCCTTAAATGCCGTCGATTGATCATTGACAAAAAGCATATCAACTTCTGTCAACTTCGTCTTAGCAGCATACCAATGGGGATTAGGAACAAATACCATCTTTGTATTATGGTCCCACTCTTTTACAATGAACGGACCGGTACCTATACCATTGCCTGCTGCATGGTTCACCCAGTCTGTCTGTCCAAACTGATTAATAACTGTTTGATTCAGCGGAAAAGCAATTGAGTCTGCCATTATTTGCAGGAAATAGGCTGTTGGTTGCTTTAATGTGATCTGCAAGGTGTTATTATCGATTGCCTTAACCCCTGCCAAAGTTTTAGTTTTGCCATTACTCACATCATCTGAACCAAGGATTGGACCTAAAAAGAATAATGCTATTGGCGATTTTACTTCTGGAAGAAGCGCTCTGGTCAATGTGTATACATAACTTTGCGCCGTAATAGGAGTTCCATCCGAAAATGCAATTCCCTGCTTCAGTGTGAAGGTGTAAACTTTGTTGTCAGGGGAAATAACCCAGGTGGCCTGATCGGGCACAACATTTAGATTCTTGTCAAATTTCACCAGACCCGTATAAATCATACCTACAGCAAGAGCCGAGTTGGAATCTGGCCCTAGCGCCGGATCAAGTACACCAATATCTCGTGTACCAACATTGGGGAAGGTTAACACCTGGCTAGATGCAAGCGAAGGCGTTCCATTTGCTGTTGGAGTATTAGTAGTAACTCCTCCACAAGCTGCCAGGATAATGAGCAATGAGCTTAGGAGCAATATGGCGGTAGGGAACCTAAGGATGTGCCTTGAGTAAATTTGATTATGCACTTATCACCTCACTTTCCGAAGAAAACACCAGAGAGGTAGCTACAAGAAAGGCTTAGTTGTCTGGTATTTTAGTATACCATATACTTCTGTTTAACCAGCAAAATGTATCCGATCTTTAGAGCCTGATTGCTTCATCTTATCACAGTTGGCTTTACAATGATTGCTAATTGACTTTTCCTGAACATGGACAAACGTACAGAAGTACGTCTATAATAATATGAGAGAACATTCTGTTCAACGAAGAGCAGGAGGAGAAAATATGCATATTCGTGTGATTGGCGTCCCAATGGATTTAGGTGCTGATCGAAGAGGCGTCGATATTGGAGCCAGCGCGATCCGCTACGCGGGTCTAAATGACCAGCTGCGCCACCTCAATTACGAGGTAAATGACGTTGGTAACATCATTGTACCCCAACCCGAAAGTCAGCCCATTGGCAATACCCATTTAAAATACCTCGAACCAATCCTGAAGGTCGCCGAAGAGTTGGCTGATACAGTAACATCAGCACTCACTGCACAAGAATTTCCCCTTATTCTTGGAGGTGACCACAGTATCGCCCTTGGATCCATCACTGGCGTAACCCGTGTTTACAAAAATATAAGTGTATTATGGATAGATGCCCATGCCGATTTTAATACTGAGGAAACAACTCCTTCTGGAAATGTCCACGGTATGATCCTGGCTGCTCTTGCTGGCCTCGGCAATAGCCATCTTACCGGCATTGGTGGATGGGCACCTAAACTCGATCCGCAAAAAATTGTTATTGTTGGTGCGCGTGATCTTGATCTCGGTGAGCGTGAACTTTTACATACACATCACGTCCATGTCTTTACTATGTCCGATATCGATCAACGTGGTATCTCAAATGTTATGCGCGAGGCTCTCTCTTTAGCAGGAAAAGCTAGTGACGGCATTCACCTGAGCCTTGATATGGATGCTCTCGATCCAGTACACGCGCCAGGCGTAGGTACACCTGTACGAGGCGGCTTGACCTATCGTGAAGCTCATATGGTCATGGAGCTCATCGCTGATTCTGGTCATCTTATTGGGATGGATGTTGTTGAAGTAAACCCAATTCTCGATCGAGAAAACGCAACAGCGCTGCTTGCTGTTGAACTTGTCATGTCTGCCCTTGGAAAGAAAATCATCTAAACAAGAGGTGTGCCCCGGGTCTGTTTGATCCAGTGTGTCAACCTTTCGCCAGGAGTATAAGGAGATATCCTTCAACAATCTCATGTAAAATATTCTAGAAACCAAAAAGGAGGGAGCGTAAGTAGCAAAAATTCTACTTGCCAAACATAAAATGGATGCGAAAGTAATCTTTATGAACGGCGAATTCATACCCGCCGAACAAGGTGTAATTCCTGTCCGTACCCATGGATTCTCCTACGGAACCGGTTGCTTTGAAGGGATCCGTGGCTATTGGAATGAAGAAGATCAACAAGTCTACCTATTCCGTCTTCGAGAGCATTACGAAAGATTCCTTAATTCTTGCAAGATCCTTCAAATCTCGCTGCCTTATACAGTCGAGCAACTTGTTGATCTAAGCATCGAATTGATTAAGCGCAATGGTCAGAGACGTGACGTCTACCTGCGACCAATGGCCTACAAAAGCGATCAGATAATCGGTGTGCGCCTACATAATCTGGAAGATCATATTATCATTACATCTGAACCAGTTGGCAACTACATAGATATAACCGGGCTCCATTGTTGCGTTTCAACGTGGAGGCGTGTTGACGATAACGCGATTCCTGCAAGGGCAAAGGTCACTGGAGCCTACGTCAACTCTGCTTTCGCTAAGAGTGAAGCCATGCAAAACGGCTTTGACGAAGCGATCATGTTGACTCACGAAGGTCATGTTTCCGAAGGCAGTGCCGAAAACATTTTCTTACTGATGAATGGCGAATTTGTCACCCCAGCCCCAACCGAAAACATATTACTTGGTATTACCCGTGAGACAATTATTGAACTGGCCCGACGCGAGTTTGGCAGAATCACTCGCGAACGTCAAATCGATCGAACCGAATTGTATATAGCAGATGAAATTTTACTTTGTGGCACCGGCGCACAGATTGCGCCAGTTATCAAAGTTGATCATCGCCCTGTCGGCGATGCTACAGTCGGTCCTATCAGCAAAGCATTGCAGCAACTTTACTTCGATGTAGTGCGCGGTCGTATCCCTGAGTACCGGGCGCAATGGTGTACGCGAGTCTTCGCAGCGGTACCTCAAGAAGCTCAACCCACGAGCACAGGCTCAGAGGTACTTGATTAGAGCTTGTTCTTATCCACTGGAAGAAAAAGAGAGATGCTGTATATCGCATCTCTCTTTTTCTTCTCAATACAACGAATTATTAACGCTTCGTATATTGTGGTGCTTTGCGAGCACGCTTCAAACCAGGCTTCTTGCGCTCCTTCATTCGTGGGTCGCGCGTCAGATAACCAGCTTTACGTAAAGCGGATTTCCACTCGGGATTCACGCGTACAAGGGCACGAGCAACGGCGTGACGAATGGCGCCTGCTTGACCATTAGTACCGCCGCCAACCACACGCACCATCATAGTATACTCTTTGTCTATATCGAGCAAACGTAGTGGGGCAGTCATTGTAGATGCAATGGCATCACGCTGCCCAAAATATAGGCGGCTACTTTTGCCATTGACGGTGATACTACCATCACCATTTGGGTAGAGGCGCACGCGGGCTACTGCCGTCTTACGCCGTCCCATACCATAGTAATACTCACCTTTGATGGTATCGGCCAAGGTAGGTACTCCTCTCCTTTAGTTACTCTGCTTGAACAGCCTCTTTTGACTGTTGCTTCAACAATGATTCTGGACCTGTCCAGGGGATTGGCTTCTGGGCCTGGTGGGGATGTGTTGGGCCTGCATAAATTTTGAGGTGGGACATAATATCCGCTCCCAGCCTGTTATGCATCACCATACCCTTTACAGCATGCTGCAAAGCGCGTTCAGGGTATTTTCCCGTCAGCGTCTGCCGCAATGTTGTCTTCTTCAGGCCACCAGGATACTGGCTATGGCGATAATAGATCTTTTGATCCAGGCGCCTGCCTGTTACAGCAATTTTCTCGGCATTTATTACAACCACAAAATCGCCACTCTGTAAGTGCGGTGTGAATATTGGCTTATGCTTACCTCGCAAAATCTGTGCGATTTGTGAAGCCAGACGACCCAATACCTGACCCTCAGCATCGATAATATACCACTGAGGTTTCAGGTCGGCGGCCTTGGCACTATAGGTCTTCATCATTGTTTGTTCTGCCCTCTTTTACTTATCAAAAATCTCCAGGATACGTCACCCGTACCAGGCAAAGTCCATGCGATGGAGCTGCTGAACCGGGATGCGTCTTCTCTGCGCGTTGCACAATAGTGACAAATTCATGGAGACTCAGCCGTCTCTGTCCTACGAGCAACAAGGTTCCAACAATCCTGCGAACCATCCCCGTAAGGAAGGCGTCCGCGGTAAAATCACAATAGATAAGTGCATCTTGACGCTTGCAACCCGCCTCAAGCATCGTACGAATACTGGAGTGCGGCCCCAATTTCAACGGATTTGTCTCATCAGGACTACGTCCAAAGGCTCCAAAATCCTTGCGTCCCAACAATAGCTGGCACGCTTCATCCATCAAGTCAACTGCTAGCGGGTGTGGCTGATAGTAACTATACCTCGCTTTTAACGGTGATGGCACCTCATGGTTCCAGACGGTATACCGATAAGAGCGGCTCTTTGCGCTATATCGCGCATGAAAGTCATCAGATACTTCTTTTGTCCACTGCACAGCCACCGACCTGGGTAAAGCTGCGTTGATAGCCTTCATCCATACATATGAAGTAAGTTCTGCATCCGAGCTAAAGTGGATCACCTGCCCGCTTGCATGTACTCCTGCATCTGTACGTCCAGCACCAAACACAACAGACATCTTGCCCGAGATACGCTCAATCGCCTCTTCTAAAGTTCCCTGTATCGTTGGCCCATGATCACGCGATTGGCGTTGAAAGCCGTGATAGTCAGTGCCATCATACTCAATTCCACACGCGAGTTTCATGATACTGCAAAGATCCTAGCAGAGTACGTTCTAATTCCCCCGCTCTTTTATCCCCCTCAATCTTTGGGATAGATATCACACGCAAAAGGCTTTTTAGGACGCTCTCGCAGAGCTAATGCTACACCAGGGCAATCTGCGCCATCTCGGCAGCATCACCCATACGCCTGCCAAGTTTCGTTATACGCGTATAGCCGCCAGGACGACCAACATAGCGAGGTGCAAGCTCATCAAAAATCTTCTTGACAACCAATTCATCCGGAAGTGACTTCAGAATTTGACGGCGTGCATGCAACTCTATCACCATTGCCTCATATGCTGCCTGTAACGCTTCCTCTGCCTCATCCTCGTTTGAAATGATACGAAGCAATTCTTCTCGGCGATCCTTGAGCTTCTTCTCCAGAAACTTGCGTCCCTTATCAGTCAAAGGCGGCTTACCTTGATCAGCACGATCTTCATTTGAATAAACCTGCTTTTCAAGAGAGAAGCGACCTTTGCGTGCGAAGGCCAGGATTTGGGCAGCTTTCTCACTATCAGAGACAACTGAAGCTATGTGTTCCTGGGAAGCAAGATGCCCTTTAATAGCTATAGTTAGTAACTTTTCAGTTTCACCACGAATAGCACGCGCGCGTGCCTCAGTAGTCTTTATCCGATCATAACGGATAAGTCCTGCCATCAAGTTCCGACGTGCAGAACGTCGGCGTGGCTCTGGCATACTCATCCGATTACCGGCAACTCGGTGCCTCAACTCAGTCCTCCATTTCGTGATCGCCGTCGAGGTCGGCCCCAACAGCGCTGGTACGTGGATTCGGCAGGAAGCTGCGTAAGAGCAATCGCTCACGCAACTCTTGCAAGCTCTTCTCACCAAAATTTCGCACGCCGAGCAGATCTTCTTCATTCATCGATAAGACCTGGCCCACTTTTGTAATATTACTACGCTTGAGGCAGTTATAGGCACGTACCGAAAGATCAAGTTCCTCTATAGGAGTATCATAAATCTTCTGCGGAATTGGTATACTGCTCAAAGGTGGCTTTTCTGGTTCAACCAATGTAGCCCGATAGTTGGCGAGCTGCGTAAAGTGGCGCACCAGAATATCGGCACTCTGACGTAATGCCTCATCCGGCAAGAGTGTACCATCAGTCCAGAGATCAAGAACAATTTTATCATAATTTGTCATTTGTCCCACACGCGTATGTTCAACGGTATAATTCACCTTTTGCACCGGTGTGTAAATGGCATCGACTGGAATCACCCCGATGGGCTGATCTTCTTTTGAATCAGCGGGTACATAACCCCTCCCCGTTTCAACAACCAGTTCCATCTCAAGGCGAGCATCTTCATTATCAAGTGTCGCAATATAGAGTTCAGGATTAACAATCTCTACAGTGCTCGGCGCCATAATGTCCGCTGCTGTTACTACACGCTCTCCACTCACTTCCAGGCGCATCGATACTGGATGATCCGAAAAGGAGCGTAGGCGCAGTTTTTTGACGTTCAGCACGATATCTGTAACATCCTCCATCACATGAGGGATGTCCTGAAATTCATGCTGCGCCCCATCAATACGAATAGAGGTCACTGCTGCTCCAGGGAGAGAAGAGAGTAACACACGCCGCAGCGCATTGCCCAGGGTCATTCCATACCCAGCCTCTAAAGGCTCAATATCATAGCTCGCATAGTTTCCCTGAGTTTTTGTATTCTTAATGCGAGGCAGAGTAATTTCTTCCAAGGTCAAACCTGCCTTTCTTTTCCTACCATCCAGATCCAGCTTCTAATACAAGGAAAATTTAGAGATTGTACCGGGCATTCTACCTCTAACCCTAGAACTCTCCTCAGAAGAATACTCGGAAAAGTTGGTAGTCCAAGAGTCCTGCGCCCTAAAACGGCCTTATTATACAGACCGATGAAGGCATATACCCATCCGCTGATCGACGTACTATCTATTCTATGCATTCAGATATGTAGCTGTCGGACTTTAGAAACATTCTGTCAAAGATGCTTCGCATCTACCTACCGGTCAGACAGAATACTAAGGAGACAGCTAGAAAGATGTGGCCACATCTTTCTCATCTGAATGTTAAGGAAGTATTACCGTTGATAATATTCAACCACCATCTGTTCTTCAAACGGCAGTTCTAGTTCTGTTCGCGAAGGTAGCGACATGACACGACCCGTCATCTCATCGATGTTCAGGCTAAGCCATGCAGGCACACCTTTTTGTGCCAGCAATAGTGCACGCGTCTTGAAATATTCAAGCCCTTTACTACGCTCACGTACACTAATCACATCATTTGGTTTTGCAACGAATGAAGGAATATCAGTTTTGCGGCCATTTACCGCAAAATGACCATGACAAACAAGCTGGCGAGCCTGAGCGCGCGAGTCTGCGAAACCGAGACGATACACCAGATTGTCCAGGCGCATTTCCAGAATTTGGAGCAAATTCTCGCCAGTCCTACCTGGACGGCGGGCTGCTGTATCAAAGGTCTTGCGGAACTGGCGCTCCAACAAGCCATATGTGCGCCTTACCTTCTGTTTTTCACGTAATTGCAAAGCATAGCCAGAAGCTTTGCGTTGTCGACCCGTACCATGTTGTCCTGGCCGGGTGTTGCGGCGCTCAAGTGTGCACTTGGTCATGCACTTGTCGCCCTTTAGAAAAAGTTTTACCCCCTCACGCCTGCACAACTTGCAGACGGGGCCGGTATAACGGGCCATTCAGTTGACTCCTCCTCACACGCACTTCACGGGTTACACGCGACGCCGCTTCGGCGGTCGGCAGCCATTGTGCGGAATAGGTGTTACATCAATTATCGAAGTGATATTCAGTCCAGCAGCTTGTAATGAGCGAATCGCCGCCTCACGGCCAGAACCAGGCCCTTTGACATACACCTCGATTTGCCTCAAACCATGCTCCATCGCCTTGCGTGCTGCCGATTCTGCTGTGACCTGTGCAGCGTATGGGGTGCTCTTTCGTGAGCCTTTGAAGCCCTGTCCGCCAGCGCTTCCCCAGGAGATGACATTACCATTGGGGTCTGTCAAAGTGACGATTGTGTTATTAAAAGTTGCTTGGATATGTGCCTGACCACGCGGAATGGACTTGCGTTCACGCCGCCTTGGCTTGCCTGTTGATTTCTTTTTGTCTGCCGCCATACGTTTGCAATACCTCCCCGGCGTTACTTCTTAGCTGTTGCTCTTTTCTTACCTGCCACTGTTCTCTTCGGACCACGACGTGTGCGCGCATTGGTGCGCGTACGCTGACCTCGTACTGGCAGATTGCGACGATGACGCATACCACGATAAGAGCCGATTTCAATTAGCCGCTTAATGTTCATGTCCACTTCGCGGCGTAAGTCTCCCTCAACCTTATGTTCGCGGTCGATTACCTCGCGAAGGCGGTTGACTTCTTCTTCCGTCAGATTTTTCACCCGTGTATCAGGGTCAATGCGTGTTCGCTCCAGGATCTTACGACTTGTTGTTAAGCCGATCCCATAAATGTACGTCAGCGAAATCTCTACACGTTTGTCGCGTGGAATGTCAACGCCGGCGATTCTAGCCATCTTTGCCTCCAGTTCGAAGCTCGAGTTTCAAGTTTAGTCTGTGCTTGAAACTTGAAACGCTTATTATACTTATTATGCATTCAGAAACGCTGCTGTCGAACCTTGATAGGCAGCTTGCCAACGAAGCTGCGCTTCTACTCTGCGAGTCAGGCAAGCTGCAAGGTAGTAGCTAGAAAGATGCAGTAGCATCTTTCTCATCTGAATGTAAGGAAGTATTAGCCCTGCCTTTGCTTATGCTTTGGATCTTTACTACAGATAATCATTACGACTCGATTACGCCGAATTACCTTGCAGCTTTCACAACGTGGCTTTACCGAAGCACGTACTTTCATAATTTGCCCTCCTCACGTTCTATGCACGAAATGGAATACGTAAAATAGATAGGTAGTTAATCCAGTTACTCAATCTTTCCCTCCTGCCCATCTACGCTACCTACCCTGTCTACTCTCGTCATTAAAGATGCTCATCGGAAGAAATGGAAGAGTGAAAGAGAGGGGTACATCGCCTCACGATCTCACGCGCCATGTTATGCGACCGCGTGTCAGATCATAGGGTGACAACACTACCTTCACTTTATCGCCCGGCACAATACGCACAAAATTCATTCGTATTCGCCCCGAGAGAACAGCAAGAACGTGGTGTTGTTCATCTATTTCAACCTTAAACATGGCATTAGGGAGGGCCTCTATTACTTTACCCTCTACTTCAATTTCATCCTTCTTTGGCATAGCATCCTTTCTCTAACGACGACTTTAGGAGTAATGATTCCAAGATAAAATGGCAGCAGTTGACACTGCTGCAGCCAACTACGAATTATAGCACAAAAATTCATACATGTCGAGCGATATTTTTATCACTTTTGGCACATCTCTACGAAGTTCGCCTGGTTCGTATCACATCCAAGAGCAACTGTTGCACCTGGCCGATATCCTGGTTTCCATCCACTTCTACCAATTTCTTCTGATTCCCGTAGTAATCAAGCAATCGAATAGTCTCATTGAAAAAGATATCCAATCGCTTCTGGACCGCTTCCCCTGTATCATCAGAGCGTTGGTACAATTCACTTCCATCTATATCACAGACACCTGCTACTTTTGGCGGATGAGTGTTTATATTATAAACGTGCTGCTTTGCCTTACAGATATAGCGTCCCGAAAGCCTTTTAAGTAATTCTTCGCGCAGAACTTGCAGATAAATTGCAAGATCTATCTGTTTTCCAACTTCCTGCAACCCTTTATCCAGAACCTCTGCCTGGGCTACTGTGCGCGGAAAGCCATCAAACAGGACTCCTTGCGAACAATCTGGCTCTTCGAGACGTTTTACTACCATCGTTACAGTCAGATCGTCGGGAACCAGCTCCCCACGATCTATGTATGCTTTGGCTTTAATTCCTAACTCAGTCTTCTCATCAATCGCTTTACGAAAGAGGTCACCGCTGGCAATATGTGGGACTCCGAGCGTTTGCGAAAGCAATTCGGCTTGTGTTCCCTTGCCTGATCCCTGTGCGCCGAGCAGGATAATATACACGTTTACCCTCCGGTGTTAACCTTTTAAGTGAGAAATCCTGAATAGTTACGCATTACCATCTGGGCTTCAATTTGTCTTACTGTATCCAGCACTACACCTACCACAATCAAAAGCGCAGCGCTACTCAGTAGCTGGTTTCCACCCACGCGAGCAAGAAAAGGCAAAACCGCCACTGTTCCTAGAAACAGCGCACCACCTAACGTTACTCGATTGAGAATATCATTCAAGTGTTTGCGTGTCGCTTCGCCTGGTCGATAACCAGGAATATGTGCACCTTGCTTCTGTAACGTTTCTGGTATGTTCTGTTGTTGCCATACAACATACGCGTAGAAGTACGTAAATGCAACTACTAATACAAAGTAAATGGCCCAATAGTACCATGTTGATGTATTAGCAACATAGGTTCCAATCCAATTCGCAAAACTAGCTAACCAGGTAGTACTGCTGGTCGCAAGATATTGGGCCAATACTGCCGGAAAGATGAGCATAGACTGTGCGAAGATGAGCGGAATCATTCCAGCGCTGTTGACCTGCATCGGAATATACGTCCTCTGAGCAGTACCTACCAGCATCCCTCGCCCCACCATTCGCTTTGTCGGGTACTCAATCGGTACACGCCTCTGTCCCTGATACACATACACTATTGCAAGGATCGTCACCAAACCGATAAGCAAGAAGACTGCTATACTAACGATACTACCTGTCGAGCTAGCCGTATATCCCTGTTGTACAAATTGGGGAATTCGACTCACAATACCACCAAAGATGATGATTGAGATTCCATTTCCGACACCGTTTTCTGTGATCAGTTCGCCAATCCACACCAGAACCATTGTACCTGCTACCAGAGAAAGCACAATTGCCCAGGATTCCAACGCATACTTTGGATCGAAGAGGCTGAAGTTTGTTAGCACATTATAACGCACAAAAATCGCTGTATTGCCAAGCGCCTGTAAGAATGCCAGCGGCACCGTTACAATACGTGTGAGCTGGCTGAAGCGCAAGCGTCCGGCCTCTCCTTCACGATTCATATTCTCTAAAGCCGGTATAATTGGCATGAGAAGCTGCATTACAATAGTCGCGGTTATATATGGATATACACCTAACGCAACTATAGAGAACTGTTGCAATGACCCACCCGAAAAAACATCCAATAATCCGAGCAACTGGCTCAGATTCTGATTGCCACTCGACGAGAAGAGGTTAGCCAGAGCTTGCTCCTCAGTGTGCGTTAAAGGTACAGGGATATGGGCGAGAACACGGAAAACTAGTAACATCACTAGAGTGAAGAGAATCTTTTTGCGTAAATCTGGTATTGTCCAGATAGTGCGCAGTCTTTCCCACATGGGAGTCTCCTTTCACGAAACAACGCAGATACAACACTAAGACATAACGAGCAGCTATACTTTGGTGTTGTGTGGCGCTGGTACCTTCTTTCCTTGTTCATCCCTACGTCTCTTCGTCTTTGCATACACTTTTGTCGGGATTATTTCAACAGTACCGCCCGCAGCTTCAATCTTAGCCCGAGCTCCGGCAGTAAACTTATGGGCACGTACAGATAGCGCTCGATCCAATTCACCATCGCCAAGGATCTTCACCAAACCTTTGCCCTCTGCCTTTGTCATAAAGCCTTGTGCTACTAGAACATCCGGAGTAATCTGAGCACCCGCTTCGAAGAGCTTAAGATCAGTAACATTTACAATAGCATAGTCCTTACGAAAAGCTAGATTGCTGTTGCCAAGACCACGCACGAACGGCAGCCTCTTCGAAAGACGTGTCTGACCGCCATTAAATGCTCGATGTATTGTGCCGCCTGTGCGAGCCTTCTGGCCCTTTGTACCGCGTCCAGCAGTCTTGCCACGTCCAGAGCCGTGTCCACGACCAATGCGCTTCGCACGCTTGTGCGAACCAGGGGCTGGCCGCAAATCAGAAAGTTTCATGAGACTACTTCCTCTACCTTTACCAGGTGGTTCACTTTCCGAATCATCCCGCGCATAACGGGATTATCTTCATGCTCAACTGTTTGCTGGAGTTTACGCAACCCCAACGCACGAATAGTTGCCTTCTGGTCTTTTGAATAGCCAATTGCGCTTTTGACCCATTTAACACGCAGTTTTGCCATTTTTTTATCTCCAATCGCCGTCTATCTTCGGCGCTCGCCACCGCTACGACGGTCACTACGTTCGCCGCCACCACGACGATCCCGTTCATTCGACCCACCACCTCGACGGCTACCTGCTGAGCTCCTATTATCACGAGCTTCTTCCTCACGTATAACTCGTGCTTGTGCCGCTTGCTCAGCCTGGTTGGCAGCAGCAATAGCAAGGCGTTCTGCCTGCTTCTTACCGACTATTTCAGCAACCGTTTTACCACGTAAAGCAGCCTCTTCATCAGCAGAGCGCAACTCGCGCAGCCCTTTCAGGCAAGCTTGAACTGTATTTGCCGCATTGGTACTCCCGAGTGACTTCGTCAATATATCGCGAATGCCAACCGACTCCATTACAGCACGCACTGCTCCACCAGCAATTACACCTGTGCCTGGAGCCGCAGGCTTCAGCATGACCTCTGAAGCGCCAAAGCGTGTTTTTATCATAAAAGGTATGGTCGTTCCAGTCAGAGGCACTGAAATCAAATTCTTCTTAGCATCTTCCACACCTTTGCGAATGGCTTCGGTATATTCGGCAGCCTTGCCCAGGCCATAACCAACATGGCCGTTGCGGTCCCCAACGACTACAATCGCTCGAATGCTAAAGTGCCGACCGCCCTTGACTACCTTGGAGACACGGCTTACCTGCACTACTGTCTCTTCCAGGTTTAGTTTTGAAGCATCTATCCTTGGCATCTTATCTCCTAGTGGCCTAGAAACTCAGGCCTATTTCACGAGCACCTTCTGCAAGCGCAGCCACACGCCCATGATAGGCATAACCGCCTCGATCAAAGACGACATGACTGATACCTTTGTCTTTGGCACGCTGGGCAACCAGTTTACCCACTTCACGAGCAAGCGCTACTTTCCGATTGTCGGCGATTGCGTTCAGGGCTTCAACGGGCGTCTTTTTTACACCCTTCACTGCGCTTGGAAGTTGGGTTTTGACCTGAGTAAAAGGCTTGCCCCCTTTACTGGTACTGCCCTTTTGGGGTTGCCCACCCTTTGCCTGGGTTTTCTCTGTCCTGGCCCCTTTTCCTTTGGTCGGAGCCACTTCGGCAGCCATCTCTACAGATGCTGTTTCTCTTTTCGATTCCTCGGCGGAAGCAGCTTTCTTCTCCGGCACAAAGTTGCGCAAAGCCTCATCCAATGACGAGGCTGCGGCCAATGTTTGACCAGTCGTATCATCAATTACTTGTGCATAGATATGCATCCCACTGCGATATACATTCAGGCGTGGTCGGTTCTGTAAGCCTTCCAAACGGCTTCTCATACGGTGATGCCGTTTAAGCCGCGCCTGATTTGCATTAAATCGTTTAATCATTTCTTCTTACCACCGACTTTCCCAGCTTTGCCGGCTTTGCGGCGAATCGCTTCACCTGCATAACGAATACCTTTGCCTTTATAAGGCTCCGGTTTACGTAATCTGCGGATCCTTGCCGCAATCTCACCTACCTGTTGCTTGTCGATCCCGCTCACACTCAGCTTAGTAGCCTTGGTGGCCGGATCAATTCCATCGACACTAAAAGCAATCCCTTGGGGAGGCTGAACTTCAATAGGATGGGAGTACCCAACCTGGATCACCAGATTGTCACCTACTTTAGCAGCACGGTAACCCACACCATGAATTTCTAATTGCTTCGTATACCCTTTCGTCACTCCTTCAACCATGTTGTTGATGAGCGAACGATACAAGCCATGTTTTGCTTTATGATCTTTACTATCTGATGGACGAGTGACTTCAAGAGTCCCTTCCTCTAACTTGAGTGTCAACACAGGATCAACCTGATATGATAACTCCCCTTTGGGACCTTTGACCGTCACAAGATTCTCATCAGTCCAGGTCACCTGCACCTTTGGCGGCACAGGAATTGGAGCACGTCCAATACGAGACATCTTATACCCTCCTGCCTACCAGACGTAGCAAATGACTTCACCACCAAAGCCTTCTCGATAGGCACGTTGGCCAGTCATCAGACCCTGCGGCGTTGATAGAATGGCTACACCCTGTCCACCTCGGACGCGAGGGATATTAGCCCGTTTTGTATATACTCGTAGCCCCGGTTTGCTGACACGCTTCAATTGCGTCAACACCGGTCGCTTATCCACATAGCGCAGCGTTATTCGAATAGTGCCTTGCGGGTTATCCTTGAGGATCTCAATATCCTTGATATATCCTTCTTCCTTCAGCACTCGCGCAATCGCCAGCTTCATCCTGGAGGCTGGAATCGATACGCGATTGTGTCGCGCTGCTACCGCATTGCGTATACGTGTCAGCATATCCGCGATGGGATCAGTCATGTTCATGTAACAACATCCTCCGATTACCAACTCGACTTTGTCACGCCGGGCAGCTCACCGCGCAATGCACGTTCGCGGAAGCAGATGCGGCAGAGGCCGAATTTGCGAATATAGGCGCGAGGCCGTCCACAGACCTGGCAGCGATTATGCTGCTGCACTTTGAACTTGGGCTTGCGCTGCGACTTCACAATCATTGAGATTTTTGCCATTCCACTCTCCAGCGTTATTTCTTAAAGGGCATGCCCATCAGTTTGAGCAGCCGTCGCCCCTCTTCATCGGTGCGAGCTGTTGTCACAATACTTACTTCCATGCCGCGCACCTTATCTACCTTGTCATAATCGATTTCAGGAAAGACCAGTTGTTCGCGTAACCCCAATGTATAGTTACCCCGGCCATCGAATGCCTCTGGTGATACCCCTTGGAAGTCACGCAAGCGCGGCAGAGCTACATTTATGAGTTTATCGAGAAAGTAGTACATACGATCGCCACGCAACGTTACCATGCATCCAATTTGCATACCTTCACGCAGCTTAAACGCGGCCACTGAACGCTTGGCTCGTGTTATAACCGGACGTTGCCCAGTAATTGATGCCAGATCGGAGACCGCGGCATCCATTGCCTTCGCATTCTGAATGGCTTCACCCATCCCAATATTGACAACCACTTTATGTACCGCTGGTACCTGCATCGGATTGTGGTAGTCAAACTCCTTTTGCAGGGTTGGCACGACCTCTTTCTGGTACTTTTCCTTCAGTCTTGATGCCATCGTTTAACTACTCCTCGTCCGGTCTTCAATGACCTTTTGACATTTCTTGCATACACGTACTGAACGCACTTTTTGATCAGTTCCCATTGGACGTCGATCATGTGCTACACGCGTAGGTTTACCGCATTCAGTACAAATCAGCATGGTATTTGAAACTTGTAGAGGCATCGCTTTCTCAATAATGCCTCCCTGGCGAGTCTGGCCTTGCGGACGTATATGCTTCTTTGCGATATTCAGGCCCTCAACAATTACTTTGTTGACCTGTGGCAGTGCCCGTGAAACGATCCCCTGCTTTCCTCTATCCTTGCCTGCGATAATCAAGACGGTATCACCTTTCTTGATATTCATTTTGGCAAGGTGAAGAGGCTTTTTCTCTTTTTGTCGTATTGCCATATTTTCCCTCTACAGTTTGTCGTTTGTCTTTGTCGCACTCGCGGAACGACAAACGTCAACGAAAACCACCATGAGCGTGATACTTGTTTCAGTGCATAATGCACAACTTTCAAGTACCAAACCCCTACAGCACTTCTGGTGCCAGTGAAATGATCTTCATAAAATTGCGTTCACGTAGTTCGCGAGCTACCGGGCCAAAGATACGCGTTCCGCGTGGATTATTACCTGCCGCAATGATAACTGCGGCATTCTCGTCAAAGCGTATATGCGAACCATCTGCTCGTGCATACTCCTTTGCCACACGAACTACTACTGCATTCACTACCTCGCCCTTTTTCACCTGTCCATTGGGCACAGCCTGTTTTACAGAAGCTTTGATGACATCACCTATTCCCGCGTATTTTTTGGCCGAACCACTCATAACACGGATGCACATGATCTCTTTTGCGCCAGTATTATCTGCTACTTTTAGACGTGTCTGTGGCTGAATCATTCCGACTCCTCCTCATTCGTATCAGCGGATGTTATTGATGTCAGGTCTGGATCAGCCTCAGATAATACCACCTCGACAGGAACAATACCACTACCACGTTTCAGAATTTCCACTAAACGCCAGTGCTTCATCTTGCTAAGTGGACGGGTTTCCTCAATGCGCACCACATCGCCAACCTGACAGGTGTTCTCTTCATCGTGAGCCTGGAAGCGTTTCGTCTGCTTATACGTGCGTTTATAGATACGGTGCTTTTTCAACGACTCTACGGCGACAACAATAGTCTTGTCCATTTTATTGCTTACTACGGTTCCAACTTTCTGCTGGTGACGGCTTTTCTGAGCCTTCTGAGCATCCGTAGTCTGTGTAGTTTGCTGTGTCATACCTCAGCCTCCAACTCTGTCAACCGGTGCAACAAACGAGCAATGTCCTTACGCGTCTGTGAGAATATACGGTTGTTTTTTACTTCACCACGCTGATGTTGCAAGCGGAGGTTGAACAGCTTCATACGCAAATCCTTGAGTTCACGATGCGTTTCAGCAACAGTGAGTTCCTGAATCTGCTTGCGACGTTCTTTAGCCTTCGACACTCTCTGCCTCCCCTCGTGTTAGAAAGCGGGTTTTAACCGGCAGTTTATGACTCGCAAGACGTACTGCTTCTTTGGCGACTTCCTCGCTCACGCCGCCTATTTCGAAGATGATACGCCCGGGTTTGATTACTGCTACGTAGTGATCAACAGCACCTTTACCACTACCCATACGTGTCTCAGCTGGTTTGGCCGTGATAGGCTTATCAGGAAAGACGCGAATCCACACCTTACCACCACGCTTCATAAAGCGGGTGAGCGCAATACGCGCTGACTCAATCTGACGAGCTTCCATCCAGCAAGGTTCTAAGGCCTGCAACCCAAACTCACCAAAGGCGAGTGTGCTGCCACGTAGGGCGGTGCCTTTCATACGACCGCGATGTTGCTTGCGGTACTTATATCGTGATGGTGCCAATAACATGGCTTCGAATCTCCTCTACTCGCTCTCAGAAGCGCCCTCGCTCGGTGCAGGTGGCGTCTGAGTTTCAGGTACCGTAGTCTCTTGATTATCCTGAACTGCGGGTATCTCAATCTCAGCAACTTTCTGGGTTTCCTGCACTACTGGAGCTTTCTCGGCAGTGCTTTCAGTTCGCCTGGATCGAGTGGGCCGTTCCCCCGTCTGGCGCGCAGGACGCTCCCCTTGTGCACGTGGTGTGCGCGGGGCTCTCTCGCCGCTCTGGGCTGTGGCTGGTCGCTCTCCTCTTGGAGCACGTGCTCCCTGCGCACGCGCAGGACGTTCTCCTCGTTGTTGGCGTTCTCCACCCTGACCTTGAGGCCGTGCGCCACGCAGTGGGCGACGCTCTCCACGACGTTCACCAGCTTCCCCTCGATCACGGGGGGCAAATGGCACGGCAGTTTCCTGTTGTGCTTCTCCGCCCTCACGACGTTTGCTGGGAAGAATATCACCCTTATAAATCCATACTTTAATGCCAATCACACCAAAGGTCGTATGCGCCTCTGTCAGACCATAGTCAATATCAGCACGCAGAGTATGTAGGGGAATCTTTCCCTCCACCTCTTTCTCACTGCGTGCAATCTCAGCTCCACCTAGTCTTCCACCAACGATGACTCGTATGCCCTTTGCATTTGCGCGCATCGTTTTCTGCACTGCTTGCTTCATTGCACGGCGAAAAGAGACGCGCTTCTCCAATTGTTCCGCAATACTACGTCCAACTAGATAAGCATCCAGTTCGGGCTGACGAATCTCTACAATATTCAATCGCACGCGCTTTTTGGTTTTCGCCTCCAGCACCGTACGCAACCTATCTACCTTCTCACCACTTTTCCCAATTACTATACCGGGTTTCGCTGTATGAATCGTTACCGATACCTGGTTCGCGGCAGCACGTTCAATCTCAATGCGCGAGATTGATGCGTTGGCAAGTTCCTTTTGGATTTGTTTGCGCAACATGAAATCCTCCGCAAGCAAATCCTTATAATCACGCTCAGCGTACCAGCGAGACTGCCAGCCTTTCACGACGCCGAGCCTGAAACCGGTGGGATGCACTTTGTGTCCCAAAAGTGTCCTCCTTCTTAGCGTCTCCAGTTGCCGGCGTCTGCCGGATCGTCTGAGACAATCACAGTTACATGGCAAAAACGCCTCAATATGCGAGCCGCTCGACCATGCGGGCGCGCTTTAATGCGCTTGACCCTGAATGAGTCATCCGCCACAATGTTTAGAATATACAGTTCATCTGGGTCTAAATTGTAGTTATTCTCCGCGTTTGCCGCTGCTGACGCCACCACTTTACTTACTGGCCGCGCACCCGCGTTAGGCATAAACTGAAGATACGCTAGAGCCTCATTCACTCGAAGCCCTTTCACCGCATTGGTGACCAAACGCATCTTGCGCGGCGGAATACCAATGTCTTTAGCAATAGCTCTGACTTGCATCTTTCACCTCAGCGGACCGACGTGGTCTTCTCACTCTTACCCCCTGCATGACCCCGAAAGTGTCGTGTAGGAGCAAATTCACCCAACTTGTGGCCCACCATATTCTCTGTAATATAGATGGGTACGTGCGTTTTACCATTATGGACGCCGATTGTCATTCCCACCATCTGGGGGAAGATTGTTGAAGCACGCGACCAGGTCTTGATAACACGGCGGTCGCCACTTCTGATCATAGCCAATACTTTCTTCCTCAGAGACTCATGAATGTATGGCCCTTTTTTTCTTGAGCGTGACATATGCTATCTCCTCCTGCCAGCATTGCGACGGCGCACAATAAATTGATCGGTCTTTTTATTTCTGCGCGTCTTATAACCCAGAGCAGGCTTTCCCCAGGGTGTCTGTGGCTGCCCACCAATGGGCGCACGCCCCTCACCACCCCCATGTGGATGGTCGCGAGGATTCATAACCGAGCCTCTCACTGAAGGACGACGCCCCATATGGCGCGAACGCCCAGCTTTGCCAAGGCTGCGGTTCTCATGATCTACATTGCCTACCTGTCCTATTGTTGCCGTGCAGAGGATATGGACCCTGCGTTGTTCACCTGAGGGCAAACGTATCAAGGCATAATCGCCTTCTTTTGCCATAAGTTGAGCGCCTGCCCCTGCGCCACGCACCATCTGACCGCCACGACCCTTCGTTAATTCGATGTTGTGTATAGTCGTGCCTGTCGGAATATTCTTCAAAGGAAGTGCATTGCCTGGCTTGATATCAGCTTCTGGCCCTGCCATTACCTGATCGCCAACTTTAAGACCCAATGGTGCAATAATGTAGCGCTTTTCACCATCCAGATAATGCAACAACGCAATACGCGCTGAACGATTCGGATCATACTCAATCGCAGCAACCTTAGCAGGAACATTTTGTTTGTTGCGCTTAAAATCAATCAGTCGGTAAGCGCGCTTGGCTCCACCCCCACGATGACGTGTGGTAATTCTGCCCTGGTTATTGCGACCCGAGTGCTTTTTCAACTTTACTACCAGAGATTTCTCTGGTTTTGTCTTTGTAATCTCCTCGAATGTCGAAACCGACATGCCACGACGTCCAGGAGATGTTGGTCGGTATTGTCTAATTGGCATCTCTCAACACCTTGCTCTGAATCCATACCTTCAACGCTGCTGCGCTGTTCTTACCCGTTCTGACAACGCTGCTATGCACTCAGTCAGAACGAAAGGCAGCTACACTTCGTATCAGAAGGTATGAAAGGACTACGCCTTCAATGCGTCGATTGCATCACCTTCACGAAGGGTAACAATCGCCTTCTTCCACTCATGGGCCTCAATTGGCTTTGGAGCGGATCCTTTACGCCGCAACATACGTTTCTTACCAGGCATACGCATGATATTGACCGAGACAACTTTTACTTTAAAAATCGTCTCAACTGCACGGCGAACATCAATTTTATTGGCCTCCAGGGCTACTGCGAAGGTATACTGGCCCCTTCTACTCTGGTTTTTCTTCCTACCATGCGTTTCAGGGTCCTGTAGCTTCACCGTTTTTTCGGTGACTATGCCATGACGCAGTACTTCTGTGATTTCCACTGTTTACTCCTCCCCACTGTCTATTGGTGCCTCAGTCTCTGATTCCTGCTCCTGGTCCGCGGTATCGTCTTCAGTTGCTTCGGTTACCGGTGCTTCAGCCAGTTCTTCCACTCCCTCAGACTGCTCTGTAGCAGTTGCCTCTTCGTCTAGTTGTGCAGTAATTTTTTGACTTGCTTCTTCGGCGCTTAGACCCTCGCCGAAAACCAGTTCAATCCAACGCACAGTCTCCTTCGACATAATCACATAATCATGCTTTAGTAGTTCCACCACGTTAATTGATGAAACATGCTGCACTTTGGCAGAAGGAATATTGCGAGTCGAAAGTACGATGTTCTCATCGCGTTTTGGCAACATCATCAGAATCTTCTTACCATTCACTGGCAGATTAGCTAGAAGCGTCAGCATTTCTTTCGTACGTGGAGACTCTAACGCTAGATCCCTAAGTACGATGAGTTGCTCATTCGCAACTTTATCTGATAGAGCTGATTTAATTGCCAGGCGACGCATCTTTTTCGGTACATCCTGGTGGTATACTTTAGGCTTGGGGCCAAAGACAACACCGCCATGACGGAACTGTGGTGCGCGGGTGCTACCCTGTCGAGCACGACCTGTGCCCTTCTGTTTGTATGGCTTTCTGCCACCACCCGATACTTCACTGCGAGTTTTTGTCGAAGCATTTCCTTGACGGCGATTCACCAGTTGTGCTGTAACAACCTGGTGGAGAACCGCCACATTGGGGGTAACTCCGAACACCTGCTCGCTCAATTCGAGCATTTCTACGGCCTCTCCGGCCATGTTATACACTGTAGTCGAAGGCATTTCGGTTACCTCATCACATGCTTCTTAATCATGAGCAATCCACCATTAGCTCCAGGTACGGAACCCTTTACCACAAGCAGGTTGCGCTCAGGATCAGCTTGAATCACTTCCAGTTTCTTCGCCGTCACACGTTCATTGCCCATGCGACCTGCCATACGAGTGCCCTTCAGCACACGTCCAGGGGTGGTCCCAGATCCAATCGAGCCAGGCGCACGTGTGCGATCTGACTGACCATGAGTCTTAGGCCCTCCTCGGAATCCATGACGTTTGACACCGCCCTGGAAACCTTTACCCTTAGAGGTACCAACGATATCAACCGATTCGCCAGCTACGAAGAGACTTGCATCAATTTTTGAACCGAGTTCCAAATTCTCCGGGGCAGCGCCTTCTTGCAGCGCCACTTCGCGCAATACTCTGAACGGACCAAGCTCTGGTCCAGGACGACGCTGCCTATTTTGCTGCACTTTGAGTAGTTTCTCGATTTGTTTGTCTTTTTTACTTTCCGCAGAAGCTGTTTCCGTTTGTTCTTTCTTCTCCGCCTCTTCACCTGTGACCTTTTTTCCTCGCTGCTGTTGTTGGTAGGTCTGCAAGCGCTTACGCTGAGCTTTTAGCAAAGGGAGACTATGTCCAAGATGCCCTAATTCCGGGCGTGTCACGCTTTTTAGTCTCGCCTGCTCAAATCCAATCTGGACAGCCTCATAGCCATCACGAGCAGTAGTCTTAATTTGTGTTATGATACATGGTCCAGCCTCGATCACTGTGACCGGGATAGCTGTGCCATTCTCCCCAAATACCTGGGTCATGCCGACTTTTCTGCCCAACAATCCACTGAGCATATCCTATCCTCTCTTCCTTGCTGTAGGAGTCTCACTTATCTTGCAGATGTGCTTTTCTCCCAAGGTACATAAACGAAGAGCTTATTCCTTGTACGACACACCTTCTCTACAGCTTGATTTCGATGTCCACGCCTGCGGGCAGATTCAATCGTGTCAGGGCCTCAACAGTTTTGTTGGTCGGCTCAATAATATCAATCAGGCGTTTATGTGTGCGAATCTCAAATTGTTCGCGTGCATCTTTATCAATAAAAGGTGAACGCATAACAGTAAATTTACCAATCTCTGTAGGCAGAGGCACTGGTCCTGAGACACGAGCGCCTGTCTGCTGTGCTGTATCGACAATCTGCATCGCTGATTGATCGAGAATGCGGTGATCGTATGCCTTCAGACGAATGCGAATTCGCTGCTTTGCTCCTGCGGCCATTTTTCTCTCCTAGGTAGGAACTGTGACATCAGCATGGATGTCAGGCCTACAAAAGGTATCCCATTAAAAATGGGATACCTTTACACTATGTTATTTCTCGACCTTGACACAGATGCCAGCACCAACGGTGCGGCCGCCCTCGCGGATGGCAAACTTCACGCCCTCTTCCATCGCGATGGGCTGGATCAACTCCACCGTCATCTCGATGTTGTCTCCCGGCATCACCATCT